>ERZ1066122.101-NODE-101-length-97503-cov-25.261545_pt1 | contig 97503 bp, 83 predicted proteins | sample MGYA00382769_ERZ1066122 | MGnify/ENA primary metagenome ERZ1066122 (study PRJEB33369, sample SAMEA5778352) | biofilm metagenome | biome: Industrial cooling water; feature: Water cooling tower basin; material: Biofilm | place: United Arab Emirates | collected... | reverse complement strand
CTGCAAGGCCATCGACAAGCTGCCGGTGCCGGTGGCCGGCACGCCGGGCTTCCTGGTGAACCGTCTGCTGTTCCCGTACATGCTGGAAGCCGCCACGGCCTATGCCGAGGGCATTCCCGGCCCGGTGATCGACAAGGCCGCGCTGAAGTTCGGCATGCCGATGGGGCCGATCGAACTGATCGACACCGTGGGCCTGGACGTGGCCGCGGGCGTGGCGAAGGAGCTGGCGCCGTTCTTGGGCCTGGCCGTGCCGGCGGCGCTGTCCGCGCCGCCTGAAGCCGGCAAGCGCGGCAAGAAGGACGGCCAGGGCCTGTATCGCTGGGAGAACGGCAAGGCGCAGAAGCCGCAGGTGCCGGACGACTACAGGGCGCCCGCCGACCTGGAAGACCGTCTGGTGTTGCCCTTCCTCAACGAAGCCGTGGCTGCGCTGCACGACGGCGTGGTCAGCGATGGCGAGCTGCTGGATGCCGGCGTGATCTTCGGCACCGGATTCGCGCCCTTCCGCGGCGGCCCGATCCAGCACATCCGCGACACCGGCGTCGAACCGCTGCTGGCGAAGCTGCAGGCGCTGCAGGCCGCGCACGGCGAGCGCTTCGCACCGCGGCCGGGCTGGGACAATCCGGCGCTGCGCGCGGGCTGACCTCCGCCCGTCTCCACCCGCACGCACGCCGCGCCTCCCGTCGCACCGCCCAGGACGCCGCAATATGCCCGGATGGCCGCGCTTTCTCGCCGATCTGCCCGAACCCCAGCGCGCGCGCCTGGGGTTCGGCGCGCTGGTGGCGGCCATGCTGCTGGCGCTGGTGGTGGTGCTTCGCTGGGACAGCGGTGACGAGGCGCCCGCGCAGACCGGCAACAATCTGGCATTGAAGGACGCATTGAACCGCGATGCCGACCGGCTGATGTTCGACACCGCCGCCGACGCCGCCCAGCCGACACCGGCGCTGGCGCGGCCGCTGGCGGCCGACCCGGATTTCGTGTCCCCGGAGGCCTACTGCGACGGCGACGCCGAGTGCCTGCGCGACACGTCCACGCCACGTTCGGCGCAGGATGCCAGCTGGCTGAAGGTGCACGGCTATCCCGACCGCAGCCGCCGTGCGGAGCTGGCGACGCTCGACGAGGACGCCCTGCGCCGCGCCGGCGCGCGCGAGCTGGCGGCGATGAGCGTGCTCGCCGAACGGCTGGCCGCGGAAGGGCGTCGCGACGAGGCGCTCAAGACCTGGATCGCCGCGGCGCAGCGCGGCAGCCTGCACGCCTATCACGGCATCGCCGCGCTGGTGGCCGCGGACGAGGCCCGCGGCGGTGCGCGCGAGGCCGCCGCGTATCTGCGCCTGGCCTATCTGCTGGGCGACCACGGTGCGGCGCTGGCGCTGTATCGCCAGCAGCCCGGCCTGCAGGGCGAGGCCCTGGCCCAGGTGGATCGCCGCGCGCTGGCGCTGTACGCCTCGTTCGCCAAGTTCAGGATGCCGTTCCCGCGCCCGCAGTAGCGCCTCGGAGCGCGACACCACCGGCACAGGGCCGATGCGGGTGCCCGATGCGCGCCGCCGGACGCAGATCGGGCCGGTTCAGCGCCCCGCCGCGTGCCGCCACAGGGCGCGGGCCAGCGGCGGGACGCGCCCGACCAGGCCCAGGCCGTGCCCGCGCAGCAGGGTCAGCGCGACATCGTCGTTCGAGAACAACCGGTTGATCGCGCCGAAGGCATGGGCCGAGGCGGCGCCATCGCTGCGGCGCTGGCGGGCCCAGCGCGCCAGCCGGTGGGGGCTGTCCCAGGCCACGCGCCGGGCCAGCGCATCGCGCACGGCGGCAGCGAGTGCGGCCACATCGCGCAGTCCCAGATTCACGCCCTGCCCCGCCAGCGGATGCACCACGTGCGCGGCATCGCCCAGCGCCAGCACACGCCCGGCCACGAAGCTGCGCGCGATCTCGCGGCGCAGCGGGAAACCGACCCGCTTCGACAGCGGCCGGCAGTCCCCCAGCCGCGCGGCGAAGGCATCGGTGAGTTCGCGCCCGAAGGCGTCGTCGTCCAGCGCCAGCACGCGCATGGCCTCCGCTTCGGGCAGCGTCCACACGATCGAACTGGCGTGCGGCGCATCGGGACGCGCACTGCAGGGCAGGAAGGCGAGCGGCCCGGTCGGCAGGAAGCGCTGCCAAGCGGTGTCCTCGTGCGGCAGGGCATGGCCGATGTAGGCCACCACGCCGCGCTGTGCGTAGTCGTGGCGGTCGGTCTCGACGCCGGCGAGCGTACGCAGGCGCGAGGCGCCGCCGTCGGCCGCGATGGCGAGCCGCGCCTCGACCGTGAGACCGTCTTCGAGCGTCAGCACCACACCGCCTTCCTCCTGTTGCAGCGCGTCCACTGCGGCCTCGGTGCGCACCGCCACGCCGGCCGCCGGCAGGGCTGCCCACAGCCGGTCCTGGAGCAGCGCATGCTCGACGATCCAGCCCAGTTGCGGCTCGGCGAAGGCATCGGCGTCGAAGCGCAGGGCCTCGCCGCCCGCGGCGTCCCACACGTGCATGCGCCGGTAGGCATGCGCGCGGGCGCCGCGCACGGCCGGCCAGACCTCCAGCGCATCGAGCAGAGCGACGTTGTCCGGCGCCAGCGCGTAGACGCGCAGGTCCGGGTCGGCGGCAGACCAGAACGGCGGCGCGCCGGCCTCGATCAGGCTGACCGCCAGGCCTTCGCGCGCCAGGGCCAGCGCGCAGGCCGCGCCGACAATGCCGCCGCCGACCACGGCGACATCGGCACGGCGGCCGGAAGCGGTGCGGGAGGAGGCGCTGCGGCGGGTCGTGCTCATGCGGGGTTCCGGAGAAGACGAGGTGGGTGGCGGATCGCGTGGATGGTGGATCGAGCAGGAGGCAAATCGAGAAAAAGGTGAAGCGAGCAGAAGGTGGATGAGCAGGCCGTCGTATGCCGGAGCCTGACCGCGCATTGAGTGCCTGAGTGCCTCAGCGCCGATGCCAGGTATCGAGCCTGCGCGTCATGCCGCCGGCCGGCACAGCGCCGGCACATCGCCGCGGTAACCCATCGCGCCGCTGACCAGGTGCGCGCGCAGGGCGGGGTCCGCATCGAGCGCGAGCAGGCCCAGGCTGCGCAGCGTGGACAGCCCGGGCAGGCGGGCGGCGGTCGCCCGGGCCAGACCATCGGAGAACTGCAGCGTGCGGCTGCGGTCGGGTGCGCGACGCCCGGCGTAATCGGCCAGCATCGCAGCGTCGCCGATCGCCGCCTCGCCGCCCCGGGCCTGCGCCGCGGCGATGCACTCGGCCAGGGTCAACGCATCGCGAAGGCCGAGATTGAAGCCCTGCGCGCCGATGGGGTGCAGACTCTGCGCGGCATTGCCCACCAGCGCCGCGTGCGGCGCGGTGAGCGCCTGCGCCACGCGGCCGAGGATCGGATAGGCGCTGCGCGGGCCGATCTCCAGCAACCGCCCCACCCGCCACCCGAACACGGACTGGACCCGTGCCAGGAACGCGGCATCGTCCAGCGCCGCGACCGTCCCCGCCTCGTCGGCGGCCACGCCATGGATCAGGCCGTAGGCACCGTCGCCACGGGGCAGCAGCGCGGTCGGGCCGTGATCGGTCAGGCGCTCGTAGGCCGTGCCGTCTGGCGTGCGCTCGGCCTGCAGCCGGGCCACGAACAGGGTCTGGGCATAGTCGCGGCGGCTCGCCTCGATGCCGAGCGCGGAACGCACCGTGCTCTCGGCGCCATCCGCGGCCACCAGCAACCGGGTGGTCAGCACACGCTCGCCCTCGTCCGTGGCCACGCGCACCTGGCGCAGGCCCTGGCCAGTCTCGTCGGCCGCCGGGGCCAGGCCCAGAAAGCGGGCTGGGCGCAGCCGGGTGAGCCGGGACAGCGCCTGCAGCCGGGCCTCCAGCGCTTCACCGAAATCGCGGGCCACCACCACCCGCCCGAAGGCCGCCCGCCCGTAGTCTCCGGCGTCGAGCAGCACACGGCCGAAGTCGCCGGCGCGGCTGATGTGGATGCGCGCGATGGCGCCGGTCGGCGCGCGCAGGCGCGGCAGCACGTCGAGGGCGTCGAGCGCGTTGAGACTGGCCTCGGCCAGACTGAGATTGCGCTGATCGAACACCGCCGGCAGCGCGCCCGGCGGCGTCGCTTCCAGCAGCGTGCAGGCGATGCCGGCACGGTCGAGCGCGATGGCGAGGCTGGCACCGACCAGGCCGCCGCCGACGATCAGGACGGGGATGGGCGATGCCGTGTCCGGCGGTGCATCGGAGGCACCCGGGGGGAGCGTGGGGGACATTCGGGTATGCTACCGCCTTCGCTCCCCTACAGCCCGACCGCGCCTGATGACCGCTTCCGCCGATCGCCCCGCCTCCCCGTCGCCCACTCCGGGCCACGCCGCCTCCGGCCTGTCCGCACCCGGCCCGCTGCTGCTGGCGGGCATGATCCTGCTGGCCGCGCTCAGCCGTCTGCTGCCGCACCCGATGAATTTCTCCCCGGTGGAGGCGATCGCGCTGTTCGGCGGCGCCTACTTCGCCGCCCGCGGCTGGGCGGTCGCGGTGCCGCTGCTGGCGATGCTGGTCTCCGACCTGATCCTCGGCGTCACGATCGGCGGGATGTACTGGGACTACATGACCGGGCTCTCGTTCTGGTCGGTGTATCTGTGCATCGCGCTGTCCACGGTGATGGGCTTCGGCCTGCGCGGCCGTGTCGGCGCCGGGCGCGTGCTCGGTTACTCGCTCGCCGGTTCGGTGCTGTTCTTCGTGGTCACCAACTTCTTCACCTGGTTCGGCGGCACGCTCTATCCGCAGACCTTCGAAGGCCTGGTGGCCTGCTACATCGCGGCCATCCCGTTCTTCCAGAACACCCTGCTCGGCACGCTGTTCTACGCGGCGGTGCTGTTTGGCGGCTTCGAGCTGCTGCGTCGGCGCAAGCCCAGTCTGCGCATCGCCACGGTCTGATCGCAGCCGAGTTGTCCGACGAAAGGGCGCATCGTGCAAAATCCATACGAACCACCACGAGCCGTCATCGCCGACGAGCCTCAGCAACCCGATGTATCCGACTTGCTGCAGGTTCGGTCCGCGCTGCGACGCCTGCTGTCATCCCTGCTGCTCTATGCGACATCCTTTGCGGCCTCAGTAGCTCTTTCCGACCATTTGCCTAATGCAATCGATGCAGTCACGGTGCTGATCAGTGCGATCGCCTGGTTCGTCGCCTTGTTTGGTTTTGCGAAATTGTGGCCTGTGCTGAGATGGCCCAAGCCGCTGTTTGTCCTGATGTTCATTGCGACGCTGCTCACGCCACCGGTCATTATCGTGCTGCTGATCAATATCACGGCGGGCATCCGGTTCATTCGACGTCACAAACAGCCAATGGGGCTCTTCGGCGGGCCAAGGCAGCCTGCCGCCACGCCTGTCTCGTCCTCAAATGATATGGCCAACTGAATGGGCAACCGCCTTTCCAAGATCTACACCCGCACCGGCGACGACGGCAGCACCGGGCTGGGCGACGGCAGCCGCGTGTCGAAGGATTCGGCCCGGGTGAGCGCCTACGGTACGGTCGACGAGGCCAACTCGGCCATCGGCGTGCTGCTCGCGGTGGACCTGCCCGACGACCTGCGCGCGCTGCTGACCGAAATCCAGCATCAGATGTTCGATCTCGGCGGCGAGCTGTGCATCCCCGGCCATGCCGCCATCGAGGATGCCGACATCACGCGTCTCGAACAGCAGCTGGATCACTACAACGACCCGCTGCCGGCGCTGAAGAACTTCATCCTGCCGGCCGGTGGCGAGGCCGCGGCGCGCTGCCACCTGGCGCGCACCATCGTGCGCCGCGCAGAACGCGAATGCGTGACCCTCTCGCACCACGACGCGGTGCGCCCGCAGGCGATCCGCTATCTCAACCGGCTGTCCGACCTGCTGTTCGTCATCGCCCGCGTGCTCGCGCGCCGCGACGGCCACGGCGAGGTGCTGTGGGACAGCGCGCGGCGGCGGCCACAGGCCTGACCCGGGCGGCAGCGTGAGCCTCGTGGTCTTCAGTCACGACGCCTGTCTGGCCCACGACACCGGGCCGGGCCACGCCGAGTGCGCCGACCGCCTGCGTGCGGTGCGCAGCGCCCTGCGTGCACATCTTCCCGACCTGGACTGGCGCGAAGCACCCCGGGCCAGTCGCGGCCAGCTGCTGCGCGTGCACGACACGCAACTGCTGCACGCGGTTCTGGAAACCCGCCCCGCACACACCATCTGGCTGGACCCCGACACCGTGCTGTCGCCCGGTTCGGCGGATGCCGCGCTGCACGCCGCCGGCGCGGTGGTGGCCGCGGTGGATGCGGTGATGTGCGGCCAGACCCGACGCGCCTTCTGCGCGGTGCGCCCGCCGGGCCATCACGCCACCCACGGCGCGGCGATGGGCTTCTGCCTGTTCAATTCCATCGCGGTCGGCGCCGCGCACGCGCTGGAGCACTACGGGCTCAGCCGCGTGGCGGTTGTGGATTTCGACGTCCACCACGGCAATGGCACGCAGGGCATCTTCGAACAGGAAGGCCGGGTGCTGTTCGCCAGCAGCCATCAGATGCCGCTCTACCCCGACACCGGCCACGTGCACGAACGCGGCTGCGGCAACATCTTCAACGCGCCGCTGCGCCCGGGCGCCGATGGTGCCGCCTTCCGCGAAACCTGGCGGACGCGCCTGCTGCCGCAGGTCGAGGCGTTCCGGCCGCAGCTGGTGATGATCTCGGCCGGGTTCGACGCCCACGCCCGCGACCCGCTTGCGCAGGTCGAGCTGGAGGCGGAGGACTTCGCCTGGATCACCGCCGAGCTGGTCGCGATCGCGCAGCGCCATGCCGACGGCCGCATCGTCTCCAGCCTGGAAGGCGGCTACGACCTGCAGGGCCTGGCCGAGTCCTGCGTGGCCCATGTCGAGGCCCTGCACCGGACCTGAGCGCCGCCTTCGGCACTTCGGCGGAGCGCACGCACGCCGCCTGTCCGCATTGCCGCTGCCGGGCGGATGCGTCAAGCTAGCCGGATTGTCCGTGAACACCGGTGCCACCGCGTGCCCGCATCCAACGTCCGTCGCAATACCCAGCCCCGCTTCCGTCTGCTTCCGCTGCCGTTCTGCATCGCGCTCGCGATGCCGGCAATGGCCGCCGACCCTCCGCCCGACGACTGGAGTCTGTGCCCGATCACCGACACCATCCCGGCGTTCGCGGATGTGCCGGAAAGCGACGGGCTGTCGATCGTGCCCGCGCCGGGTGCGGATGCCGCGCCCGAGGTCGACCCGACCACCCAGCCCACCGACATCGGCGGCGACACGCTGGAAGGCACCGACGGCGACGTGCTCAACCTCTCCGGCAACGTGCTGCTGCGCCGCGGCGACCAGGTGCTCGCCACCGACCGGTTGAGCTACGACCAGCAGAACGAGACCTACAGCGCCGAAGGCAGCGTGCGCTATCAGGACGGCGGCATGCGTCTTGTCGCCGCACGCGCCGAAGGCAGCCAGGCCGAAGACCGCCACAGGCTCGAGGACATCCGGTACCAGCTGCTGCGCAGGCGCGGCAACGGCGGCGCGGACAGCATCGAGATGAACGGCTCGGTGGGCCGCATGCGGCATTCCACCTACTCCACCTGCCCGCCCGGCGAGGGCCGGTTGTGGGAGCTGCGCGCCGGCGACATCGAGGTCGACACCGAAGAAGGCATCGGCACCGCGCGCAACGCCACGCTGCGCCTGGGCAAGATCCCGGTGCTGTACCTGCCCTGGTTCCGCTTCCCGGTGGACGACCGTCGCCGTACCGGCCTGCTCTACCCGACCATCGGCACCTCCGGCCGCAATGGGTTCGACTGGAGCCAGCCGATCTACCTCAATCTGGCGCCGAACATGGACGCCACGCTCGAACCGCGGCTGATGACCCAGCGCGGCCTGCAGCTGGGCGGCGAGTTCCGCTATCTCACCCGCACCGGCCGCGGCGAGCTGGATCTGGCCTACCTGCCCTCGGACCGCCTGACCGATCGCGAGCGCGACGAGGAGATCCTCGAAGGCGTGCCGCGCGAGAACCGGCGGCGCGACGACCGCGGCTTCGCCCGCTATGTCGGCGTGCAGAACTTCGGGCCCTCCTGGCAGGCCCGCGCCAATCTGCTGTGGATCAGCGACCCGCGCTATCTCGACGACAACAGCAGCACGCTCAACGCCGGCACGCTCTCGTTCGCGCTGAGCGACATCGGCCTGTACGGCCGCGGACGCACCTGGAACGCCTCGGTCACGGCCGATTACTGGCAGCTGGCCGATTACACCCTGCGCGAGACCGATCTGCCCTTCGATCGCCTCCCGCGCGCGCGCTTCGACTGGCAGGACCGGGTGGGCCGCATCTTCACCGCCTCGCTGCAGAGCGAAGCGGTGCGCTTCGATCACTCGGAATACGCCGGTGCCACCCGGCTCGATCTGAAACCCTCGATCGGCCTGGACCTGGAAGGCGCGAGCTGGTTCCTCAAACCCAATCTGGCGTGGCGCTACACGGCCTACGCACTGGAGCGCGACCCCGCATTGCCGGATCGCGACCGCAGCGTCACCCGCAGCCTGCCCATCGCGACCCTCGACGCCGGCCTGTTCTTCGACCGTCACCTGCGCCTGGGGAGCGAGGACACCGCCTACCTCAACACGCTCGAACCGCGCATCTTCTATTTCAATGCGCCGTATCGCGACCAGTCCGACATTCCGCTGTTCGACACCCGTCCGCTGACCTTCAGCTGGGGCCAGCTGTTCCGCGACAACCGCTACGCCGGCTCCGACCGCCAGGCGGACGGCAACCAGCTCACCCTCGCCGTGTCCACGCGCCTGATCCGCGAAAACGACGGCTTCGAGCGGCTGTCGGCGAGCCTCGGCCAGATCCGCTACTTCGAGGAGTCGCGGGTCACCATCCCCGGGGAACTGCCGATCGACGAGGCCAAGTCCGCCTGGGTCGCGGACATGAGCTATGCGCCCACCGACCGCTGGACCATCGGCGGCTCGTACCAGTGGAACCCGAAGGAAGGCCGGCGCGATCTGGCCAGCATCCGCGCGCGCTACCTGATCGGCGACAGCGGCATCCTGAACCTGCGTTACCGCTACCGCCGCGACCTGCTGGAACAGGCCGATCTCTCGTTCCTGTACCCGATCAACCGCAGCTGGAGCCTGGTCGGGCGGTACTACTACTCGATCCAGGACCGCCAGCTGCTGGAAGGCATTGCCGGCGTGCAGTGGGAAAGCTGCTGCCTGGCCGTGCGCCTGGTCGGCCGCCGCTACGTGCGCAACCGCACCGGCGAGCTCAACAACGCCATTCAGCTGGAGATCGAACTCAAGGGACTAGGCTCGGCCGGGCCGAACACGGAGAGCCGGCTGCGGCGTGCTATCCTCGGCTATTACCGCGACGACCTGTCGCTGGTCCCGCCGGCGGAGGTGCGCTCCGGCACTCCCGGCAACGACCTCCCACCGCCCGATTCGATTCCATGACCTCATTGTCCGCGCTCCGCACCACCGCCGGCGCACGCCGCCCGGCGGCCTTCGCTCCGAACGCATTCCGCCGCTTCCGCTCCGCGCTCTCGGTCCTCGCCCTCACCGCCGGCCTGTTCGCCGCGTCCTGGGCGTCCGCACAGCCGCTGGACCGCATCGCCGCGGTGGTGGATGAGGACATCATCCTGCAGAGCGAGCTGGACCGCGCCGTCGCCAACATCCGCGCGCAGTACGCCGCGCGCAGCGGTCAACTGCCGCCCGACGATGTGTTGCAGCGCCAGGTGCTCGAACGCCTGATCTTGGTCAAGCTGCGCACCGCCCGCGCCGAGGCCACCGGCGTGCGCGTGGCCGAAGAGGAAGTGGACGCCGCGGTGTCCGGCATCGCCCGCCAGAACCGGTTGACCGACGAGCAGCTCCGCAGTCAGCTGGCGGCCGAAGGCATTTCCTACTCCGAATTCCGCAGCTCGCTGCGCGACGAGATCCTCACCCAGCGCCTGCGCCAGCGCTTCGCGCAGAGCCGCGTGAGCGTGAGCGAGGCCGAGGTCGACGCGGCACTCGCCACGCAGGGCGACGGCGGCCAGCAGTACCGGCTGGCCCACATCCTGGTGGCCCTGCCCGAAGGCGCCACGGCCGAGCAGATCGCGACCGGCGAGCGCAAGATCGAAGGCGTCAAGAGCCTGCTGGATCGCGGCGAGATGGCCTTCTCCGCCGCCGCCGCCCGCTACTCCGACAGCCCCAACGCGCTGGATGGCGGCGACCTGGGCTGGCGTACGCTCGACCAGATTCCGGCCAGCTTCGGCCCGATGATCCGCGGCATGAGCCCCGGCCAGATGATCGGCCCGATCCGCGGCCCCAGCGGCTTCCAGCTGATCCAGCTGGTCGAGGTCCGCGAGGCCGAAGGCGCCGGCAGCACCACGCAGTATCAGGCGCGCCACATCCTGATCCGCACCGGTGACGGCGCCACCACCACCGACACCGCCGCCAAGACGCGCCTCGACACGCTGCGCGCCCGTGTGGCCGGCGGTGCCGATTTCGCCGCGCTGGCCCGCGAGTTCTCCGAGGACGAGGGCAGCAAGGCGAACGGCGGCGATCTGGGCTGGTTCGGCCGCGACGACTTCGGCCCGGACTTCGGCGGCCAGGTGGCCGCGCTCGCCGACGGCGGGGTGTCCGAGCCGTTCCGCACCCAGGCCGGCTGGCACATCGTCCAGCGCGTCGGCAGCCGTCAGGCCGAAGCCGGCGACACCGACCGTCGCGAACGCGTGCGCGAAGCCATCGGCCAGCGCAAGCTGGAAGACGAGTGGAACCGTTACATGCGCGAGATGCGCGGCGAAGCCTACATCGACATCCGCATCGGTGCCGGTGCCGCCGGCGCCGGTGGCTGAGCCGCTCGATCACCGTCCGCTCGACGCCGTTTCCGTCGGCTCCGCGTCCTCCATGTCGCACAGGCCCCGATTGGCGCTGGTGCCGGGCGAACCCGCCGGCATCGGCCCGGAGCTGGTGGTGCGCGCCGCCCAGCAGGACTGGGACGCCGACCTGATCGTCTTCTCCGACCGCGCCACCCTGCTGCGCGCGGCCGATGCACTGGGCCTGCCCCTGCAGCTGGTGTCTCCGAACCAACCCATCCTCGGCGAGCCCGTGCGCGCCGGCAGCCTGGCGCTGGTGGAAATTCCGCCGCGCGTCGAGACCCGCTTCGGCCAGCCCGAGCCGAAGAACGCGCGCACCACCCTCGCCGCGCTCGAGACCGCCGCCGCGGCCTGCCTGCGCGGCGACTGCGACGGCATCGTCACCGGCCCCGTGCACAAGGCCGCGATCAACGCCGGCGGCATTCCCTACACCGGGACCACCGAACTGCTGGCCACGCAGGCCGGCTGCGACGTGGTCATGATGCTGGCCAACGACACCCTGCGTGTCGCGCTCGCCACCACCCACCTGCCGCTGCGCGCGGTGCCCGACGCGATCACCACGGAGGGCCTGGAGCGCACGCTGCGCATCCTCCGCGGTGCGCTGCAGCACGATTTCGGCATCGACCAGCCGCGGGTCGCCGTGCTCGGACTCAACCCGCATGCCGGCGAGGACGGCCACCTCGGGCGCGAGGAACTGGACATCGTGATCCCGCTCCTCGAACGCCTGCGGGGCGAGGGCTGGGCACTGATCGGGCCGCTGCCGGCCGACACGGCCTTCCTGCCGCGCAGGCTGTCCGACTACGACGCCGTCCTGGCGATGTATCACGACCAGGGCCTGCCCGTGCTCAAGTACAGCGGTTTCGAGCACGCGGTCAACATCACCCTGGGCCTGCCCTACCCGCGGGTCGCGGTGGACCATGGCACGGCGCTGGAGCTGGCCGGCCAAGGCGTGGCGGATCCGTCCAGCCTGTTCGCCGCCATCGGCCTGTGCACCCGCCTCGCGGCCCGGCGCCGGGAGCGCGCGGCATGACCGATGCGCCCGCTCCGCAGATCGCGTGGGACGACTTCATGAAGGTCGAGCTGCGCGTGGGCCGTGTGCTGCGCGCGGAGATGTTCCCGGAAGCCCGCAGGCCGGCCTACGTCCTGCACGTGGACTTCGGCCCGGAGATCGGTGTGCGCAAGTCGAGCGCCCAGGTCACGGTTCACTATACGCCCGAGACGCTGGTGGGCCGGCTGGTGGTGGCGGTGGTGAACTTCCCGAAGAAGCAGATCGGCCCGCTGATGTCCGAGTGCCTGGTCACCGGCTTCCACGACGCGGACGGCGCGGTGGCGCTGTGCGTGCCCGACCGCGACGTTCCGCTGGGCACGCGGCTGCTGTGAACCGGACATGCGGGAGAACACCATGAGCGACCACTTCGAACGCCCGGCCAAGAAATCCCTGGGCCAGCACTTCCTGCACGAACGCGGCGTCATCGACAAGCTGCTGCTGGCGATCTCGCCGCGGCCCGGCGAGCGCATCGTCGAGATCGGCCCCGGACAGGGCGCCCTCACCTTTCCGCTGCTGCAGCGTCACGGCGCGCTCACCGCCATCGAATTCGACCGCGATCTGCTCGCGCCGCTGACCGCACAGGCGCAGGCGCATGGCGTGCTGCGCCTGATCCATTCCGATGTGCTCGACGTCGACCTGACCGCGCTCGCCGCCGAACTGGCCGCCGAGCCGGCCAAGGACGTGCCCGACGACGCCGGCGAGGGCAACACCGCCGAGAGCCGCAGACAGATCCGGCTGGTCGGCAACCTGCCGTACAACCTGTCCTCGCCGATCCTGTTCCACGCGCTGGACCACGCCGCGGCCATCCGCGACATGCACTTCATGCTGCAGAAGGAAGTGGTGGACCGCATGGCCGCCGAGCCCGGCGGCAAGGTGTACGGGCGCCTGAGCGTGATGCTGCAGGCGTATTGCACGGTCACCTCGCTGTTCGACGTGCCGCCGGGCGCGTTCCGGCCGCCGCCGAAGGTGGATTCGGCGGTGGTGCGGCTGGTGCCGCGTGCGGCGCACGAGATCGGCATCGAGGATGCCCGCATCTTCACCGCGGTGGTGCGCGACGCCTTCGGCCAGCGCCGCAAGACCTTGCGCAACGCATTGTCCGCGCAGTGCGACGAGACCCTGATCGCCGCCGCGGGGATCGACCCGCAGCAGCGCGCGGAGCGCTTGTCGGTGGCGGATTTCGTGCGGCTGTCCAACACCGTACGCGCGGCACGCGCCGACGGCTGAGCGCGGCCCGACGCGCCGCCTGCGCGCGCACGACGTGTCCGCTTCCTGCAGTCCGCTTTCTGCAGTCCGTTTCCTGAAGTCCGCTCCGTGCAGCCGGCACGATGGTCGCCCTGCCCGCTGGCGGCGCTTACACTGTCGCGATGGAACCGCAGTCCCCCTACGCGATCGAGATCGATGTCGCCACCCGTTACCTCCCCGAGGAATCGAAACCCGAGGAGGACCTCTATTACTTCGCCTACACCATCGGCATCCGCAACGTCGGGCAGGTCGCCGCACGGCTGATCTCGCGGCGCTGGCTGCTGGTCGATGCGGGCGGCATCCGGCGCGAAGTGGCCGGTGAAGGCGTGGTCGGCGAGCAGCCGCACCTGCGCCCGGGCGAACGCTTCCAATACACCTCCAGCGCCTATTTCCACACGCCCTACGGCACGATGGAAGGCAGCTACACGATGCGCGCCGACGACGGCACCGAATTCCTCGCGCCGATTCCCGAGTTCCTGCTCAGCCAGCCGCGGATGCTGCACTGATGGCGGTCTGGGCGATCGGCGATCTGCAGGGCTGCCACGACGCCACGCAGCGGCTGCTGGAGAAGATCCGCTTCGACCCGGCGCAGGACACCCTGTGGTTCTGCGGCGACCTGGTCAACCGCGGCGGCCAGTCGCTGGAGACCCTGCGCCTGGTGCATTCGCTGCGCGCACATTGCGTGGTGGTGCTGGGCAACCACGATCTGTCGCTGATCGCGATCGGCGAACGCACGCCCGACAACCAGCGCAAGGTGAACCCTGACCTGCAGCGGGTGCTGTTCGCCGACGATGCGCGCACCCTGCTGGACTGGCTGCGCATGCGCCCGCTGATGCACGTCGACCGCGACCTGGGCTGGGCGATGTTCCATGCCGGCCTGGCGCCGAAGTGGACGCTGGACATGGCCGAGAAGCACGCCCGCGAGGTCGAGAAGCGCCTGCACGGCGAGGGCTACCGCAAGCTGCTGAAGAACATGTACGGCGACTACCCGGCATGGACCCCCGCGCTGCGCGGCGTCGAACGCGAGCGGGCCATCATCAACATCTTCACCCGCATGCGCTATTGCTCCCCGCGTGGCCGCATCGCCTTCGATGCCAAGGGCGCGCCGGGCACGCAGGCCGCCGGCCTGTACCCGTGGTACGAAGTCCCCGGGCGTGCGGAGCGCGAGCTGAAGATGGTCTGCGGGCACTGGTCCACGCTGGGTCTGTTCATCGGCCACGGCGTGCACGCCATCGACACCGGCGCAGTGTGGGGCGGCCGACTGACCGCCCTGCGCCTGGACAGCGACGATCTGTGCGTGGTGCAGGTGCCCGGCCGCGAGGTCGCTCCCGGCGAACGCGGCGAGGACTGATGCGGCCATTACTGCGCCCGCTGGCGATGCTCGCGGTGCTGGCGGCGGCACTCGCGGTGCACGCCACGCGCGGTGGTGCAGGCACATCTGCGGCCGTACGTGCAGATGCAGACACGCGCACGCACGGGGACATGCGCGCAACAGCGGTGCCGCCCGTGATGATGCAGACCCGTGGCGGTAGCGATGTACCATCCATCGCGGCACCCCCGGCAGCCGCCCAGGTGCCGCCACGCGTCGCGGCGGCACGGGCGCAGATCGGTGTGACCCTGCACTACGACCCGGCCTATGTGCGCCTGCCCTACCCCGACGGCGATGTGCCCGAAGACCGTGGCGTCTGCACCGACGTGGTGATCCGTGCGCTGCGCGCGGAAGGGCTGGACCTGCAGAAGGCGGTGCACGAAGACATGCGCGCGCACTTCGCCGTCTACCCGAAACGCTGGGGCCTGCGCGCGCCCGACCGCAACATCGACCACCGCCGCGTGCCCAACCTGCAGGTCTGGTTCGAGCGCCAGGGCTGGTCGCTTCCGGTGCCGCAGCGTGCGGTGACGCAGCGCGCCGCGGACTATCGCCCCGGCGACCTGATCACCTGGATGCTGCCCGGCCATCTGCCGCACATCGGCATCGTCAGCGACCGGCGCAGCCTGGGCGGTACGCCGCTGATCCTGCACAACATCGGGCGCGGGACGCGGGAGGAAGACATCCTGTTCGACTACCGGATGACCGGGCATTACCGGCCGGCATTGCACTCGACGGGACTCTAGACGCGGAGCGCAGCTCCGCCGCGAGAGCGTGCGAAACAGTCCGAACGGTGTGCAGCGGAGCTGCGCTCCGCTCTATGCCGGCGGAGGCGGTAGGCGTACGTGATCGACGAATGCGAAGGCGAAGGCATGGCGTTCGTCGGCGGCATGCGGCGCATGTCCGAGGCACTGCCAATCGGCGGGATCGAACGCGGGAAAGAACGCATCCGCGTCCTCCACCGCCGTATCCACCAGTGTCAGATGCATGCGCGCCGCATGCGGCAGGGCCAGCGCATAGATCTCGCCGCCGCCGATCACGCACAGTGCGTGCGCGTCGTCATTGCGCGCAAGCGCGCGCGCTTCGTCGAGCGAGCCCACCGCTTCCATGCCATCGAACGGCACCGCGCCGCTGCGGGTCAGCACCAGATTGCGCCGCTTCGGCAGCGCGCGCCCAAGCGACTCGGCGGTCTTGCGCCCCATCAGGATGGGCTTGCCGAGGGTGAGCGCCTTGAAGCGCTTCAGGTCGTCCGGCAGATGCCAAGGCAAGGCGTTGCCGCGGCCGATGGCGCGATGGCGGTCGATCGCGGCGATCAGGACGAGCTCGGGGTACTGCGGATCGCTCACACCGCCACCGGCGCCCGGATCGCCGGATGCGGCTCGTAGCCCTCGATGGCGATATCGTCGTAGACGAAGCCGAAGATGTCCTTCACATCGGGGTTCAGGCGCAGCTGCGGCAGCGGGCGCGGTGTGCGGGAGAGCTGCTCGCGCGCCTGGTCGATGTGGTTGCTGTACAGATGCGCATCGCCGAGGGTGTGCACGAAATCGCCGACCTCCAGATCGCAGACCTGCGCGACCATGTGCGTCAGCAGCGCGTAGCTGGCGATGTTGAACGGCACGCCGAGGAAGATGTCGCCGCTGCGCTGGTAGAGCTGGCAGCTGAGGCGGCCCGCCCGCCCTGAGCCTGTCGAAGGGGCCACGTAGAACTGGAACAGGGTGTGGCAGGGCATCAGCGCCATCTGCGGCAGCTCGGCTACGTTCCAGGCACTCACGATCAGCCGGCGCGAGTCGGGATTGCGCTTGATTTCATCGACGACCCAACGAATCTGGTCGATCTCGATGCCGTCGGCACCGGCCCAGCGCCGCCACTGCTTGCCGTAGACCGGGCCGAGTTCGCCAGCCGCATCGGCCCATTCGTCCCAGATCGAGACCTTGTGCTCGCGAAGATAGGCGGTGTTGGTCTCGCCCTGCAGGAACCACAGCAGCTCGTGGACGATCGAGCGCAGGTGAAGCTTCTTGGTAGTGACCAGCGGGAAGCCTTCCGACAAGTCATAACGCATCTGCCAGCCGAACACGCTGCGCGTGCCGGTGCCGGTGCGGTCGTCCTTGACGGTACCGTGGTCGAAGACGTGGCGGAGCAGATCGAGGTATTGGCGCATCGGTTCGACGGAGTGGACGGGACGACGGCGCGCGGGCTCAGCCGCGGCGGTCGTCGCGATCACCGGCGCGCCCTTCGGCGCTCGGCGTTGCGGACGCATCGGCCTCCGTGGCCGGCGCAGGCTGCAGCACCGGCGCAGTGCGCGAGCGCCACAGCAGATACAGGCCGAGCGCGATCAGCGGCAGGCTGAGCACCTGACCCATCGTCACCCAGCCGAAAGCGAGGTACTGCAACTGCTCATCCGGCACGCGCACGAACTCCACAGCGAAACGGAACACGCCATAGAGCAGCGCGAACAGTCCGGACACGGCGTAGCGCCCGCGCGGCCTGGCGGAGAACCACCACAGCACCGCGAACATCACCACGCCTTCCAGCACCATCTGGTAGAGCTGCGAGGGATGGCGTGCGAAGGCGTCGAGCTGCCCTGCGGCCTGCATGGCCTGCAGGGTGGCGGCATCGAGCCGGTACAGCTCCGCTTCGGCGAGCGGGAACACCACGCCCCAGCCGGCCTCGGTGTACTTGCCCCACAGCTCGCCGTTGATGTAGTTGCCCAGACGGCCGAGACCGAGCCCCAGCGGCACCAGCGGCGCCACGAAATCGACCGCATCGAAGAAATGCGTGTTCTGCCGGCGGCACCACCAGGCCACGGCGGCGAGCACGCCCAGCAAACCGCCGTGGAAGCTCATGCCGCCCTGCCAGATCTTCAGGATGAGCGAAGGATCGGCGATGTACGACTGCAGATCGTAGAACAACACATAGCCGATGCGCCCGCCGAGGATCACGCCGAGCATGGCATAGAACAGCAGGTCGCCATAGCCCTGGGCGTCGACGCCCGGCAGGCGGCCCGCCATCACCCGGCGACGCCCGAGCCACCAGGCCGCGGCGAAGCCGAGCATGTACATGATCCCGTACCAGTGGATCTTGAGCGGTCCGAGCTGGACGGCGATGGGGTCGAGCTGGTGCAGATGGATCATGCGGCCGGGAGTCCGGTTGCGACGCGGGGGGGGGGGTCGAAGGGACGCATTGTGCCGGAGCAGGCCCGCCGACGCATCGGCGAAGCCCCTGGATCAGGCATCCAGCACGGCGAGGAAGCGCCGCGGCGCGCCGTCGAAGCCGCCGTTGGACATGAACACCACATGGTCGCCCGGGCGCACCAGCGCACGCAGGCTGGCGATCAGCGAATCGGCGGTCGGCGCGGTGCGCGCCTCGCCGCGCACCGCCGCCATCACCTTCGCCGCGTCCCAGGACAGCTCCGGCCGATGCAGGAACACCACCGCGTCCGCGAGATCCAGCGACGGCGCCAGCGCATCCGCGTGCGCGCCCAGGCGCATGGAATTGCTGCGCGGCTCCATGGCCACCACGATCCGCGCCTGCCCCACCTTCGCGCGCAGGCCCGCCAGGGTGGTGGCGATGGCGGTGGGGTGATGGGCGAAATCGTCGTACACGGTGACTTCGGCGGCACTGCCCAGCACTTCGAGCCGGCGCTTCACGCTGCGGAACTGAGCCAGCGCTGGCGCGACATCGGCGGGCATCACGCCGACCGCATGACAGGCCGCCAGGGCGGCCAACGCATTCATGACGTTGTGGTCGCCGACCAGCGCCCAGGACACGCGCGCGACCTCGCGCCCGGCCTGCAGCACCGCGAACTCGGTGCCGTCGGCGCGCAGCAGGCGCGCACCCCAGTCGAACGCATCGTCGGCCATGCCGGCGCGCAGCAGGCCGAAGCGCTCGACCGGCGTCCAGCAGCCCATCGCCAGCACCTCGGCGAGGCGCGCATCCTCGCCGTTGACGATCAGCCGCCCGCGCGCGGGGACCGTGCGCACCAGATGGTGGAACTGGCGCTGGATCGCGGCAACGTCGGGGAAGATGTCGGCGTGGTCGAATTCGAGGTTGTTGAGGATGGCCACCAGCGGCCGGTAGTGGACGAACTTGCTGCGCTTGTCGAAGAACGCGGTGTCGTACTCGTCGGCCTCCACCACGAACTCGCGGCCGCTGCCCACGCGCGCCGACACCCCGAAATCCTCCGCCACGCCGCCGATCAGGAACCCCGGCGCGCGCCCTGCACGGTCCAGCAGGAAGCTGAGGATGGTGGTCGTGGTGGTCTTGCCGTGCGTGCCGGCCACCGCCAGCGTGTCGCGCCCGGGCAGCACGCGCTCGCGCAGCCACTCGGCTCCGGAGGTGTAGCGCAGCCCCTGGTCCAGCACATGTTCCACCGCAGGGTTGCCGCGCGAGAGCGCATTGCCGATCACGATCTCGTCGCAGTCCGCGGAGATGTGCTCCGGCGTGTAGCCCTGGCGCAGCGCGATGCCGAGCGACTCCAGCTGCGTGGACATCGGCGGATAGACCGACTGGTCGCTGCCCTCCACCGCATGCCCGAGCTCGCGCGCGAGCGCGGCCACGCCGCCCATGAAGGTGCCGCAGATCCCCAGGATATGTAGTTTCAAGATCGAATCGCTCTTTCAAGACTTCGGAATGGAGGATCGAAGGCATCGCCAGCCGGCACCGTCTCCCGCCCTGCCCGCATGCGGGCGCAGAGGCATCGGACGCGCGGCGCATGCGCTTCGAACACCGATATCGCAGGCTCCGGATTGTCGCCGATTTCAGAGGCGGAATCCGCCGGGCGGCCGTGCCCGCCGATGCCGACGGCCGGCGCTGCCGCGCCGCCAAACCGTGCTACGGTCCAGCCACGGCCGTCGCGGCCCGTCGCCATGACGGGCCGTGCTGCCCGCGGACCCTCCGTCCGCCGCAGCGCCGCCGGCGCGCCGCAACACCCATCATCGACAGGAGCAATCCGCATGCGAAAGACCGAATACCGGGGACGTCTCACCGCGACCGCGCTCGCGCTGGCCCTCTCCGCCGCCGCTGGATCCGCCATGGCAGGCGACGCCCACCCGACCCTGAAGGCGGCGATGCAGCGCGATCTCGGCCTCTCCGAGCAGCAACTCGGGCAGTATCTGAAGGCCGAGCGCCTGGCCGTGCAGCAGACGAAGGCGCTGGAGCAGGCCCAGGGCCGCCACTTCGCCGGCAGCTGGATCGAGCGCAGCGCCAACGGCGACTACCGCGTGGTGGTGGCGAGCACCGCCATCGCCGCCCAGGGCGCACCCACGGGCATCGAGGTCCGCAACGTGCGCCACAGCGCCCGGACCCTCGATGCCGCCAAATCCAATCTCGACGGCGTGATCGCGCAGCGCGGCGGCCGTGCGCCCGAAGGCGTCTACGGCTGGTTCGTGGATGTGCGCAGCAACAGCGTCACCGTGGACGTGGCGCCCGGCGCGATGATGAAGGCGATCGATTTCGTCGCCCTCAGCGGCGCCGACACCGGCACCGTGCGCTTCCGCACCATGGCCGATGCCCCGCGCCCGCTGGCCACGCTGCAGGGCGGCAGCGAGTATCTGTCCACGACCAGCACCGGGACCTATTACTGTTCTGTGGGCTTCTCGGTCACCCGCAACGGCGCCCAGGGCTTCGCGACCGCCGGCCACTGCGGCGACGCCGGCGATGTCGCGAGCGTGCTGGCACGCCGCGCGCTGAGCCGGATCGGCACCTTCCAGGCCTCCAACTTCCCCAACGCCGACCGCGCCTGGGTGCAGGTGGACAACAGCCACACCATGCGGCCGTACGTGAGCAGCAGCGGCGGCGATGTCGCCGTGCGCGGCAGCCAGGAGGCGCCGATCGGCGCCGCAGTCTGCCGCTCCGGCCGCACCACCGGCTGGAAGTGCGGCACCATCGAAGCCAAGAACGTCTCGGTGAGCTACGGCGCCGACGGCACCGTCAACGGCATGACCCAGGTCAAGGTCTGCGCCGAGGGCGGCGATTCCGGCGGCTCCTTCATCACCAACGACGGCCAGGGGCAAGGCGTGCTGTCCGGCGGCAACTACAGCTGCAAGGGCAAACAGGCCCAGCTCGCCACCAGCTACTTCCAGCCGCTCAACCCGCTGCTGCAGAGCTACGGGCTGACGCTCTCGACGGCGCCCTGATCGCCACGGCGAGCCTTCCCCAGCAGTCGTGAACGAAGACGCCCCGGCATGCCGGGGCGTCTTGTTTTGAACAGTGCGCGCGTCGCTCTGCTCAGGAACCGCAGCGACGACGATGGCGACAACGATGGGCCGGTTCAGCCGACCTCGGTCCCCACCGAAATCGCTTCCACGATCCGGGTGAACACATCGTCCATCGCGCCTTCACCATGGACCACCTTGAGCATGCCGCGCTGGCGGTAGTAGTCGATCACCGGCGCGGTGAGGTCGTTGTAGACCTTGAGCCGGTTGCGCACGGACTCGGGGTTGTCGTCGGCGCGGCCTTCGGCCTGGGCGCGGCCGGCCAAGCGCTCCACCAGGCGTTCAGTGTCGACCTCGAGCTGCAGCGCATGGTCGAAGGGCTGGCCCAGACGCGCCAGCAGGTGGCCGAGAGCGTCGGCCTGGACCAGATTGCGCGGGTAGCCGTCGAGGATGAAGCCGTCGGCCACGTCGGGGCGCGAGAGGCGGTCTTCGAGCATGCCCAGCAGGATCTCGTCGGAGACCAGGTCGCCACGGGCCATCACTTCCTTCGCCTGCAGGCCCAGCGGGCTGCCGGCGGCCACCTCGGCGCGGAGCAGATCGCCGGTCGAGATATGCGGCACCCGCAGGTGCTCCTTGAGCCGTGCCGCCTGTGTGCCCTTGCCCGATCCTGGGGCACCGAGAAGAACCAGTCGCATCGCTAACTCCGTGGAAGGTTTAAAGAATTCAGGGCCGGGGCGGTACACTCTCGCAGCCGGCGAAGCTCTCAGCTTACCCGATCCGGGCCCGCTCCCAAGCCGTTCGCCCCACATCCACCCTTCCCTCGCCCTCCAGGACCCCAGAATCGCGCCCATGGCCACCGGAACCCTGCTCTACGCCCAGTCGGGCGGCGTCACCGCCGTCATCAATGCCTCCGCCTCGGCGGTCATCAGCGAGGCCCGCGCCCGCAAGGTCAAGGTGCTGGCGGCCCGCAACGGCATCCTCGGCGCCCTGCGCGAGGAGCTGATCGACACCAGCAAGGAATCCACCGCCACCATCCGCGGCCTGGCCCACACCCCGGGCGGGGCCTTCGGCTCGTGCCGGGTCAAGCTGAAGTCGCTGGAGCAGGACCGCGCCAAGTACGAGCGCCTGCTGGAGGTGTTCAAGGCGCACAACGTGCGCTACTTCCTCTACAACGGCGGCAACGACTCGGCCGACACCGCGCTCAAGGTGTCGAAGCTAGCCAAGGAATTCGACTACCCGCTGACCTGCATCGGCGTGCCCAAGACCGTCGACAACGACCTGGCCGTGACCGACTGCTGCCCGGGCTTCGGCTCGGCCGCCAAGTACACCGCGGTGTCGGTGCGCGAGGCCGCGCTGGACGTGGCGGCGATGGCCGAGACCTCGACCAAGGTGTTCGTCTACGAGGCCATGGGCCGCCATGCCGGCTGGCTGGCCGCCGCCGCGGGCCTGGCCGGCGAAGGCCCGGACCAGGCGCCGCATCTGATCCTGTTCCCCGAGCGCGCCTACGACGAGGCCGACTTCCTGGCCAACGTGAAGAAGGTGGTGGAGCGCGTGGGCTATTGCGTGGTGGTCGCCAGCGAGGGCATCCAGACCGCGGACGGCCGCTTCGTGGCCGATGCCGGCGGTGGCAAGGACTCCTTCGGCCACACCCAGCTCGGCGGCGTGGCCTCCTACCTGGCCGGCCGGGTGAAGGACGAGCTGGGCTTCAAGGTGCACTGGACCCTGCCCGACTACCTGCAGCGCTCGGCCCGGCACCTGGCCTCGAAGACCGATCTGGAGCAGGCGATGGCCGCCGGCAAGGCCGCGGTGCAGTTCGCGCTCAAGGGCATGAACTCGACGATGCCGGTGATCAAGCGTCTGTCCGATGCGCCCTACCGCTGGCGGATCGAGGCCGCGCCGCTGGACAAGGTAGCGAACCACGAGAAGAAGATGCCGGCCAACTTCCTGCGCAAGGATGGCTACGGCATCACCCCGGCCGCCCGCCGCTACCTGGAGCCGCTGATCCGCGGCGAAGCCCCGCCGCCCTACGGCCGCGACGGCATCCCCAAGTACGTCAGCCTGAAGAACGTGATGGTGAAGAAGAAGCTGGCGGCCTGGGAGGGCTGAGCCCGCGGACGGACCAGAACGGGAACGGGCGCCCGAGCCAACGCAAGCCGGGCGTTCTCGCCCACAGCGCAGCGAACGCATCCGACCCCACGCAGGCGGCCGTCGGCTTCGCGCACCACCAGCCGCTCACGCACATCCTCGACGCTCAGGCCGAGGGCATGTACCGCTTCCGGCTCGGCATGGATGTCCACCCAGCGCACATCGCAGCCCGGCATCAGGCCTTTCTGCGCGTCGACGCCGCTTCTGCATACCGGGCATGCGCTGTTGTAGTAGACCGTGGCCTCGGGAACCACACCGGCGGCTGCGGCTTCGGCAGGTTCGAGCTGTCGGCCCACGCCCTTCGTCGCACGCCACACGGCCCGGTACACCAGAGCGCCGATGAGCCCATGCAGCCCGAAAAACAGGATGTTTTCGGCATAGACGAGCCATCCATACAGGGTCGGGACGCTGTCCACGACGAATTGGACGGGTCGGCCATGCCAGTTGCCGCTCGATGAATATGAGGAGCCGGGGTCGGATGGGTACAGGGGCCAGCCGATCAATGCCACCGGTACGGCCGCGAGCGCAAATCCCGAGAGCGCCAGCCAGCGGCGCGTGTCGCGGCCGAAGCGTCGGAGCGCGAGGAACACCAGCGTGCCGGGGAACGCCACCACCACGCCCGCCACGATCAATATATAAGGGGCCGCGTCCAGCACCCCCTTGAACAGCGTGGGCAGATCACCGGCGGCGAGGAAGTCGGGCAGCATCCTCAGCACGAAGACGGCCGGCTGGATGCAGGTCGCAGCGAGGGTCGCCATGACCACCGCGACGAACGTTCTCATGACTCCCTCCGACATTTCCGAAACCTCTAGACTCGTCTAGCGCACCGAGTCCCCGCTGCCTGCGCTCCCGCTTCAACGGCCCCGCTGCCGGACATCACGGATGAGGCCACTTGATCACTGGGCATCAGTGATGCTTCTACGACCTCATACTGTCGCGTGTGTCTGCTGCTTGTCCGGCATCGATCTCGGCGTTTCGGCGCACCCCACCACATCCGCCACCGCCATCCGCAGCATGGTCGGCGCGATGTAGCTGCGATGGGTGCGGTCGATCGCCCACCAGTAGAAGGCGCCGAACGCGTTGAGTGTGTGCACCCGGGTCGCCATCGAGAAACGCACGGTGCCGCCCGGCAGACACTCCACGGCCACGCAGGTGCGGAAACGCAGGTGGCGGTCGTCGGCGCCCAGCACGACCTGGGCGTAGCGGTCCTGTGCATCCACCGACAGATCCAGCACCGGGAAGCGGCCGGCGAAACGCAGCGGCGCATCGCCCAGCAGCGAGGACACCGGGCAGCCCAGTGGAGAGGTGCGCAGCCGCAGCGGACGCACCAGCGCATTGCGCAGGCGCATCAGCCGCGCCACGCCACGCGGCGAGTTCTGGACGAAGCCATCGAGCAGTCGCTCCAGCAGCACGGACGCCGACCCCGCCCCCAGCTCGACGCGAGGCACCTCGAGCGTGAAGCTGTCCTGGTGATCGAAGCCATCGGCGAACTGCCGACGCAGCAGCGATGTCGGCTCCGGCTCGGACGACGCGATCACGCGCCGCCCGCGGCTGTCGTCGAGAAAGCCAGTCGGCCTACGCAAGACCGCCAGGCGGCTGCGCACGTGCCCCGAAACCTTGCGGGCGATCGCGCAGGCGCGCCCCTTCAGCGAAGCGCTGGCCTCGTTGAGCGACAGCGCGACCGTCGGCACCTCGCGCGGGTCGCAGGCGGCAAGCCGTGCGGCGACATGCGCCGGCAGCATCTCGGTCAGCGTCGGGATGTCGGCCTCGCCGGACAGCACGCGGGCGCGCTGCTCGGGGGCGAGATCGCCGCCGGTTTCGTCGGTATGGCAGGACAGCGCGAACAGCGCCGGATGGCCGTTGCGGGGATCGAGCGGCAGGAACTGGTGCCAGGTGCCGCCGCCGAAGCGCACGGTGAACAGGCAGTCCGGCGGGATTTCGACATGGCGCAGGGCATCGACGAAGGCCTGCGGATCGCGCTCGACCTGCGCGTCGGACGCGGTCGAGAACCGCAGCAGCGCGCCGCCGCTGCCCGAGACCGCGGTGAACACGCGGTGCCCCGCATGCCGATGGAAGGGGTGGCCCTGCGGACCGACCACGAAGCTGTAGAGCGAGGTGACGTCGCCCTGCGCCAGGTCGGTGTCGCCGATCCGTGCGGACGGCTCCTCCAGCGCATCGATGTAGCTGGCATGCCCGCGCTGCAGCGCCGCAGTCGAGGCGATGAGCGGAGACCCGGCGCCGATGCCGATCTGCGCGATCAGCACCACCTCGACCGGCAACCCGCCGGAGCACGAGGGCAGACGTGCGGTGGGAAAGGTATCGATCCTGCGGGTCGCTGCGTTCATGCCTGGGTCTCCGGGTCGTCTGCCGTGGGCGTATCGGTGTGGGTGCTGGTGCCGGCGCGATGGCCGGAGGCGGCGCGCTGCCTGCTCTCCCGCTTCAGCGGCCCCGCCACCGGGCACAGCTCGGACGCCCAGGCGAAGACGGTGTTGGCGATGCGGTCGGGGACGAGGCGGAAGTAGACGAACTGGCCGCGCTTCTCGCGGGCGATCAGGCCGGCGTCCTCGAGGATGCGCAGGTGGCCGGACAGGGCGGGCTTGCTGAAGTCGAAGCGTTCGGCGATCTCGCCGGCGCTGAGTTCGCCCTGGTTGAGATAGGCGAGGATCTTGCGGCGGTGCACGGAGGCGAGGGCTTCGAAGACGCGGTCCATCAATGACTCATCGTTTAATTAATTAGTTAATTGATAGCCGCCCCGTGCGCATGGGTCAAGCCCTTTCGCGACAGACGGGTGAGCCGGCTGCATCGCCCACCGCGATATCGACAAGCCCGTCGGGGGGCGCAACCGCGCCATGGGGGAGTGCCGCTGTCCTAAAACGTGACCCAGGCGCGTTGTAAACTGTGCGACACGCACGGTTTCCCTCGGCCGAGCGGCCCGCACGTCAGCTGGGCTGCAGGCAGCCCACGTGGCAAGGACGATGCGGACGCGGGGCAAGGCCGGGCGTCCCACCTCCGGCGGGCCGGTTTCGACCCGGCCCGTCATTCGCCGAAACGCCGCGCGGGATGCGGGCGTTCCGGTTCCATCGATCAGGGGATCCGCTCCGAATGAACGCGAATGATCGGGTGCAGCCGACGCCGCCCGCTTCCCGGCCCTGCGTCCGCAGCATCGTCTCTCGCCCCGTGGGGCGCCGGTGGCCTGCCGTGGCCCGGGCCGTGTGCATGGTGGCCTTTCTCGCCCTGTTGGCCGGCTGTGCGAGCGATGGCGACGCCCGCAGCACGCCGCCGCCGACCGCGGCGGTCGCGGCGCCGGCGGTCGACGCCTACCGCATCGGCGTCGACGACCAGGTGCAGGTCGCGGTCTGGCGCAATCCCGAACTCGGCATCACCGTGCCGGTGCGTCCGGACGGAATGATCTCGGTCCCGCTGATCGGCGATGTGCTCGCCGGCGGCCGCACGCCCTCCGAAGTGGCCGCGGACATCCAGGAAAAACTCTCGGCCTACGTGCGCGACCCGCAGGTGGCGGTGATCCTGACCGAACTGCGCAGCCACGAATATCTCTCGCGCGTGCGCGTGACCGGCGCGGTGCGCCAGCCGGTGTCGCTGCCGCATCGTCCGGGCATGACCGTGCTGGACGCAGTATTGGCCGCCGGCGGCCTGAGCGATTTCGCCGCCCCGGACCGCGCCGAGCTGCATCGCCAGGGCCGCGACGGCCAGCCAGGCGGCACCTGGCGGGTGCGTCTGGACCGCATCCTCGACCGCGGTGAGCTCGAGACCAACTACCCCGTCGCCCCCGGCGACGTCATCACCGTCCCCGAACGCACCTTCTGATGCGCAACCCTGCCCTTCCCGTCCGTCGCAACCCGATGGCGCGCTCCGCGCCGGCGCGCGGCCCCGAGATCCCGCCGGTCGAGCTGGTGAAGATGCTGGTGCGCGAAGCGCGTCGCCGGCAGCTGGCGCTGGCCGGCGCGTTCGCGGCGATCGCCCTGGTCGCGCTGCTGGCCGGGCTGTTCCTGGTGCCGCGCAAGTACACCTCGTCGACCACGATCCTGGCCCAGGAGAGCGACATCATCCAGCCGCTGCTGGAAGGCCGCGCGGTCTCCACCCAGGTGATCGACCGCGCCGGGATGGCGCGCAACGTGGTGTTCGGCCGCAGGGTGATGGACGAGATCCTGAAGGCCGGCGGCTGGGCGGACGACGCGCCTTCGGCCGTGCAGCAGGACCGGATGATCGAGCAGATCCGCGAACGCACCCGGATCACCGCGCCGCGCCCGGATCTGGTGCAGATCCAGTACCACGACAGCGACCCGCAGCGCACGTGGACGGTCACCCGGCGCATGGCCGAGCTGTTGATCGACGAGAGCCTGGCCAACAAGGAGCGCGAGAGCCGCGAGGCCTACGAATTCATCGACAAGCAGGTGCGCGACTACCACGCCAAGCTGCTGGATGCGGAGAACAACCTGCAGGCCTACCGCTCGGCCAACGCCGATGCGCAGCCCGGCAGCGCCACCGACGTCAACACCCGGATCGGCGCGCTGCGCACCCAGGTGGAACAGGCGCGGATGAGCCTGATGGAACAGCGCTCGCGCGAGAGCGCGCTGGCCGCGCAGTTGTCGGGCGAGTCGGCGGTGACCGCGGTGCAGACCCGCGAGAATCTCTATCGCACGCAGCTGATCGAGCTGCAGAACGAGCTGGACGGCCTGCTGCTGCGCTACACCGAGAAGCACCCGGACGTGGTCCGCGTGCGCCACCAGATGGCCGACCTGCAGGCCTCGCTGGAGCGCGCCCAGAACCAGCGCAACCAGGGCACCTCCCGCGAGGGCGGCGACGTCTCCGCCGATGCGCGGGTCAACCCGCTCTATCTCGAACTGCGCAGCCAGCTGGCCGAAACCCGGCGCGAAATCGCCGCCACCCAGTCGCGGATGGGCATGTCGGAGTCGCTGCTCGGCGAGGAACTGGGCCGCAGCCGGCGCATCGCCGAGTCGGAAAGCACGCTGGCCGAGCTCACCCGCGACTACGAGGTCAACCGCGACATCTACCAGGACCTGCTGCGCCGGCGCGAGAACGCGCGGGTGTCGATGGAGCTGGACCAGGAGCGTCGCGGCCTGACCATGCGCATCCAGGACCCGGCCGAACTGCCGGTGCGGCCGACCGGGCTGAGCCTGACCCACATCGCGCTCGGCGGCCTGGCCGCGGCGGTGGCGGTGCCGCTGGGCCTGCTGTTCCTGCTGGTGCGCTTCGACCCGCGCGTGCGTTCGCCGGTGCAGCTGGAGCGCAACACCGGGCTGCCGGTGCTCACCGTGGTGCCGACCTACCGTACCGCCCGCGACCGCCGTCGCGAGATCGTGCGGGTCGCGATGTCGGCCTCGATCATCTTCGCCGTGTTCCTGGCCTACGCGCTGGTGTACGGCTACAAGCAATGGGCCGCCTGATGTCCGCTCCGCAGTCTCCGCAAGGCCACGACGACCGCCTGCTGCCCACCGCACGCGCCGGCGCCGGTCAGGCGCTCACCGTGCGCCAGCTCGAAGAGCGCCGGATGATCCACCGCCAGGAGTCGATGCGCGAATACGCCGACGCCTTCCGCGAGCTGCGCACGCGCCTGCTCGCGTTGGCGGGCGCGCAGGACAACGCCGACGGGCGCCGCGGCGGCGGCAATTTCATCACCCTGGTCGCCCCGGTGCGCCACGGCTGCGGCGGCAGTTTCGTCGCCCGCAATCTGGCCGCGGCCTTCGCCTTCGACGAGAGCCGGCAGGCGCTGCTGATCGACTGCGACGCCACCCATCCCGCGCAGGCCGCGGCGATGCGCATCGAGGCCGAACACGGGCTGATGGATTATCTCGAGGACGAAGGGCTGGACCTCGGCCGCATCCTGCACGCCACCGGCGTGCCGCGGCTGCAGGTGATCCCCGGCGGACGCCCGCGCGAAACGCCGGGCGAATCGCTGTCCTCGTTCCGCATGCGCGCGATGATCGACTCGCTGCGCGCCGAACAGCCGAACCGCCACATCATTCTCGACGGACCGCCGGTCCGCGGCGCACCCGATGCACGCATCCTGTCCGACCTCGCCGACTGGGTGGTGCTGGTGGTGGGCGAAGGCCAGGTGTCGCGCGATCTGGTCGACCAGGCCGCGGCCAGCTTCGCGCCGGAAAAACTCGCGGGCGTGGTCTTCAACCGACGCCCCTGATCCGCAGCGGCAGGAGGGCATTGCCATGCTTCGCATGCATCCGACATCGCCACGAGCGCAATCGCCACGAGCGCAGCGGCCCGCGCGGGCACGGCGCGGCGCCGCGACCATCGCACCGGCCTGCAGGCTGGCGCTGTGCGTCGGCCCGATGCTGTGCATCGGCCTGGCCCCGGACGCACAGGCGCTGCGCGTCGAATACGCACTCGACCTGCAGGCCGAACACAACGACAACGTGCTGCTGACCGAGGACGACGCGATCTCCAGCACGCTGCTGATGCCGGGACTGGGTTTCATGATCCGGCACGAGTCCTCCACCCTGCGCACCGAGATCACCGGCCGCGCCCTGCACCGCCGCTACGACGACGACCGCTTCGACAGCGCCACCGACGCCAACCTGCGCGGCACCCTGGACTGGACCCTCATCCCGGAGCGCCTGAGTTTTTCGGTGGTGGACGATCTCACCCTGCAGCCGGTGGACACCTTCGCCGCGGATGCGCCGGGCAACCGCCAGCAGATCAACATCCTGTCGGCCGGGCCCACCCTGCAGTTCCGCTGGTCGCCCAGCTGGCGCGGCGCGGCGGAACTGCGCTGGATCCGCAGCGACGCCGAGGTCACCGACGAATTCGATTCGCAGCGCGTCCTGCTGGCCCTGCGCAGCAACAAGGCGCTGGGCGAGACCGGCACGCTCAGCGTCAACGTGCAGACCCAGCAGGTGGATTTCGACGACGACAGCCTGGCCCGCGACTACCGCCGCGACGACGTGTACCTGCGTTACGTGCGGACGCTGGCGCGTTTCGACCTCGGCGTGGATGCGGGCTGGTCGCGCCTGGACTACCGCCGCGCCCGCACCGGCTTCGACGACGGCCGCGACGACCCGCTGCTGCGTCTGGAAGCCGGCTGGCGTCCCAATCCCGGTCATCGCATCGGCCTGCGCTACAGCCGCGAATTCTCGGACGTCACCGGCGATGCGCTGTATTCCGGCACGATCGCCGAACCCGGCGACGCCAGCCCGCCACCGGCCATCGTCACCGGCGATACGGTGGTGAATGCCTCGCCCTATCTCGACGAGCGGCTGCAGGCGGGCTACGACTACAGCTCCACGCGCATCAACGCGAGCGTGAACCCGCACATCGAGCGCGTGCGCTACAGCGACGACGACCGATTCGACCAGAACGGCCGCGGCGTGGGGCTGGAACTGGACTGGCGGGTGCGACGCGCACTGCTGCTCGGATTTTCCGCCGCCTACGACCGGATCGAATACATCACTCTCGATCGCATCGACAGCACCCGCCGTTACACCCTGCGCGCGCGCTACGAATGGACGCGGCGCTGGAGCGCCACGGCCAGCGTGCAACGCTACGAGCGGCGCAGCAGCGCGATCGGCGAGAGCGCCGACCAGACGCTGTTCACCGTGGGCATGACCTATGCGAATCGCTGACCCGGACGCCCTCGCCTGCATCGGGCGCGCGGGCGCCCACGCGCCCGATGCCGCGCATGTGTCTGCGCCCGCAGGCGCACCCGCATGCCGCCCGTACGCGAACACACACCTGGCCCCCTGCACGCGCAGGCACGCACGGGCGGGGACGCTCGCAGTGCTGCTCGCCTTCGGCCTGACCCTCGGTGGCTGCGACGAGCGGAATGGCGAGGCGCGGGCGGGCGAGATGCCGGCCTCGGCCGCGGCGGCCACCCCGCAGGCCAGGGCGACGACGCGGGACTGGTCGCGCGCACCCGGCATTCCGATCGCCCTCGACCACGTCGACCGCGACGGTGCGGCCTTCGCACGCTTCCGGCGCTGGGTGGACGCCGCGGCATCGGGCCAGCCGGGCTATGCCTTCGCCGCGCGCGATGCGGCGCTGCTGTACCGGCTGGAGCCGAAGCCGAAGTACTGCGCGCTGGCGGTGAAGCTCGTCGAGGCCGAGGTGACCGCAGCCGAAGCCGCCATCGCCGACGGCCGCGCGCCGGAGATCGCCGGCGACTCCTACCTGGAAGTCGGCCCGCGCATCGCCGACGTGGCGATGACGCTCGACACCTGCGGCGACACGCTCACGCCCGAGCAGCGCAGGCGCTGGTCGGACTTCGCCGAACAGGCGGTGTGGAACGTCTGGAACCCGCTGCGCGCGCACTGGGGCCTGCGGCCGCGGCCGTGGACCGGCTGGTCGGTCGACAACCCGGGCAACAACTACTACTACAGTTTCGTCGAGGCGACGCTGTACTGGGCGCTGGCCAGCGGCAGCGCGGACTGGATGCGGACGCTCGGCGAGGACAAGATGCCGGCGCTGCAGGCCTACTACGCCAAGCTGCCCGGCGGCGGCAGCCGCGAGGGCACCGGCTACGGCACCGCGCACATGCGGCTGTTCTCGATCTACCGGCTGTGGCGCGCCGCGACCGGCGAGGACATCGCCGGCGCGAGCCCGCATGCGCGCGACAGCATCGCCTACTGGGTGCACGCCACGGTGCCGACGCTGGACCGCTTCGCGCCGATCGGCGACCAGTCGCGCAATTCGGTGCCCGAGCTGTACGACTACCACCGCCGGCTGATGCTGGAGGCACGCAGCCTGACCGACGACCCGCAGGCGCGGGCGCTGGCCGACGCCTGGCTGGCCGGGATCTCGGTGCAGCGCATGGAGCACGGCTTCAATACCGTGCACGACCTGATGGCGGGCGGCGAGACACGTGCGCGCGGCAAGGGCAGGCATGGAGAGAACGGCGTGCCGGGTTCCGGCGACACGGAGGGCCGGGCGCTGTTCCATCACGCCGCGGGTGCCGGCCATCTGTTCGCGCGCAGCGGCTGGGACCGCGACGCGATGTGGCTGGCGGTGGTGGCGGGGCCCTATACCGAGAGCCACGCGCACCAGGACCAGGGCGGGTTCACCCTCTTCGGCGGCGACTGGCTGGCGGTGACCGCGAACATCTGGAGTCGCAGCGGCATCGTCCAGACCGGGCTGGCGCACAACGTGCTGCGTTTCGAGCGCGACAGCGGGCTGGGCCGGCCCTGCCGCCGTGGCGACGACCTCGGCCATCCCCGGTACCTCGTTCCGCAGTGCGAACCCAGCACCTCGACCATGCGGACCGAACCGCTGGCGGACGGGGGACTGCGCATCGACGCCGATCTCACCGGCGCCTACGGCGGCAACGCCGCGGTGCGCGCATGGACCCGGCGTCTGGATTTCGCCGCGCGCCGGCTGCGGATCGAAGACCGCTACGCCGTCGCACCCGGCACGGAGGCGGTGTTCCAGCTGCAACTGCCCGAGGCGCCGCGCATCGAAGGCCCCGGCGCACGCGCCGGCCGGCTGCAGATCCGGGTGCTGGAGCCGGCAGGTGCGCGGCTGGAGGCAGTGGAATGGCGTTCGCTCAAGCCGGACGAGTTCCAGCGCGGCTGGCGGCTGGATGTGCGTGCACCGCAGGGCGGAACCGGCAGTGGAACTTACATCGTCGAGCTGTCCGAAGCGCCTTGAAGATGATTTTCTGAACACACAATAACCATTTCGGCCATCCGACCACGGCCACCATCACACTTCCACCCTTGCCCAGGGTGATGACCGCGGGGGTCACGTTTCGCCCCCTGTTCAGGTTCCATACTCGGCCCGGTTTCGCGACCGCCCGGCCCCGTCCGGACATCCGCGATCCCGGGCCGGGAACGGCCGCGCGTGTCGACGCACGCCTGCATTCCCGACTCCGCAACGCGCAGCAGGCCATGCCTCCCGGCATGGCAGGCACAGGGGGCGCGCAGCGACATCGTCCGCCACGCACGTGGCTGTCCCGGAATGCCGATGCCCATGAAGTCCCACTCCCCCTTTTCGTCTTCATCCCGCCGCCCCACCGCCATCGCCCTCGCCGCCGCGCTCGTGTTCGCCGGCAGCGGCGCGGCCGTCGCCGGCAGCCGCTGGCTGCCATTGCAGGACGCCTTCGAGGGTCTGACCTTCGAGAATCTGTCCTTCAAGGATCTGCCCCGTTTCGTCCGCAGCCTTGCGCCGCAGTGGCGCATCGCGCTGTCCGCGCGACCAGCCTCGGCCTCACCCGCCACCGACGACGCGCGGCAGGTGGCAAGCGCCGGCCCATCGCCGTCCAGCGCCACCGCTGCCCGTGCGCCGCGGCCCGCCGCCATCGCGCCCGGCTCCGGGCGCGGAGAGCACCAGCGCTGGCGCCGCGACATCGATGCAGCCGCGCACGTCTGGCGGGAGCCCGGTCTCCGCGACGGCCCTCTGCCGCCCACCGGCCCGTCCGCATCGCGCAGCAGTGCGGTGGTGCGCCAGGGCATTCCGCTGAATCTCACCTACGTCGACACCGGCCGCACCGCCTACACCCGGTTCCGCAGCTGGGTGGATGCCGCGGTCAACGGCAGCCCCGGCTATGCCTACGAGGCGCGTGATTCGGTGCTGATGTATCTGATCAGCCGCGACGCGAAGTACTGCAACCATGCGGTGACCCTGGTCGACCGGCAGGTGAGCGACGCCGAGGCCGCGATCGCCGCCGGCCAGCGTCCGGCCGTGGCCGCGGACTCCTACCTGGAGGTCGGCCCGATGATCGCGGACCTCTCCCTCACCTACGACGCCTGCCGCGCGCGCCTCAGCGCCGCGCAGAAGCAGCGCTGGGGCGCCTACGCCGAGCAGGCCATCTGGAACGTGTGGAACCACCAGCAGGCGCGCTGGGGCGCCGTCTCGCATCCGTGGAGCGGCTGGTCGGTCAACAACCCGGGCAACAACTACCACTACAGCTTCCTCGAAGCGACCATGACCTGGGCGCTGGCCTCGCGCAATCCCACCTGGCTGAACATGCTGCAGGCCGACAAACTGCCCAAACTCGAGGCCTACTACCGCGCCCTGCCCGGCGGCGGCAGCCGCGAAGGCACCGGCTATGGCACCGCGCAGATGCGCCTGTTCGAGCTGTACCGGATCTGGCGCGACGCAATGCGCATCGACCTGGCCAATGTCAGCCCGCACGCCACCGACACCATCCAGTACTGGGCCCATGCCACGGTGCCGACCATGGACCGCTTCGCGCCGATCGGCGACCAGTCGCGCAACTCGGTGCCGGAGATCTACGACTACCACCGCCGCCTGATGCTGGAAGCGCGCAACGTCACCGCCTCGATGCAGGCGAAGGACGTGGCCAGCTGGTGGCTCAACCGCATCTCGGTGCAGCAGATGGGCCAGGGCGCGAACTTCCGCTACGACCTGCTGCAGCCCGGTGGCGCCGGCACGGCGCCCTCCAGCCTGCACTACCGCGCCGAGGGCGCGGGCGCACTGTTCGCACGCAGCGGCTGGGACACCGGCGCGATGTGGTTCTCGCACGTGGCCGGCCGCTACGACGAGAGTCACGCGCACCAGGACCAGGGCAGCTTCACCCTGTTCGCCGGAGACTGGCTGGCGGTGACCGAGAACATCTGGAGCCGCAGCGGCATCCAGCAGGGCACCGAGGTCCACAACGTGCTGCGCTTCGAACGCACCGACACGAGCTACCGCCAGTGCGCCGCACCCGCCAACGACCGCATCGTCCACCAGTGCGAGGGCACCACCTCCACCACGACGATCACACCGGGCAGCAACGGCGCGTTGTCCGTGGTCTCGAACCTGACGCCGGCCTATGCCGGCAACCCCGCGGTCGTGCGCTGGACCCGACGTCTGGACTTCGCCGCACGGACGTTGACCGTGCGCGACGACTACGCCACCGGCAGCGGCACCAGCGCCATTTTCCAGCTGCAGGTGCCGGTGCAGCCGACGGTCAGCGGCAACACCGTCACCGCCGGACGGCTGCGCGTGCGCGTGCTGCAGCCGGTCAACCCGACCATCACCCTGCGCAACTGGACCGCCATCAATTCCAGCGAATTCACCCGGGGCTGGCGCATCGACATCGGCGGCGGCAGTGGGGTGTATCAGGTGGAGCTGCAGGAGCTCTGACGCCCGCCGGGCATCGGAGACGCCTCCATACAGCGCAGGCCCGCCTTCGGGCGGGCCTTGCGCAAGGGTCACATGCCGTCCCGTGCGCGGCGCCCATCCGCACGGCACTCCCCGCCCCGGTGGAGATCGCTCGCGGCGTGCCCGCATCGACACTCCCTCCGCGGAGGCCACGGACGGTGGCGCCTGCCGCACAAGCTCGCTAGGCTGCGCTCGGCCCGGGGACGCCGACACTCGCTCAGGACATGCGCCCGGACGGCGCGTGTCTCGACGCATGCCGCGCCGAACCCGACCACCCGCGCCCACCGACCTCGCCGACACGACGGACGGCCCGGGCATTTCCCGCACGACAAGGAGTTCACCATGCGTCACACCAGGTCACTGGCCGCGGCCATCGCACTGTGCGTCTTCGCCGCGCCGGCGTTCGCGCACGATTTCCCGAGCCTCAACGCCGCGCCGCCCGCCAACATCGGCATCTCCGCCATCAGCCCGGTCTTCGATTTCGACGGCGACGGCTGCCTGCCCAGCGCGGGCATCAGCCGCGCGGGCCAGCAGAACGGCGGCCTGGCCGCCAGCGGCAGCATCACCGGAGGCTGCCGCCGCTCGGACTTCCTCAACTATTCCAACACCCTGCACCGCTACGCCTGCATCAACAGCGGTGTCGACCGCTACTGCGTGCATTTCTTCTCGCTGTATTTCCTCAAGGACCAGGCGACGGTCTTCGGCGGCGGTCACCGCCACGACTGGGAACACGTGGCCATCTGGACCAGGAACGGCGCGACCACCCACGCCGGCTACAGCGCGCATGGCGACCTGTTCAACAAGCCCTACGCCGAGGTGGCCAAACTCAACGGCCGGGTGAAATTCGTCTATCACAAGGACGGCGTGCTGACCCATGCGATGCGTTTCGCCTCGTCCTCCGAGCCGCCCGAGAACCCGTACGGCGTGTGGGTGCTGCCGAGCGTCGCCAGCTGGTACACCCTGCGCGGCGACGGCACGATGGACAACGCCGCGATGCGCAGCCGTCTCAACAGCTTCGACTACGGTTCGGCCACCATCCCGATGAAGGACGCGAAGTTCCTGTCCAACATCAACAACTACCGGCCGGCCGGCTATCCGGTCTTCACCCAGGCCGCGATCGACAGCTCGCAGTGATGCCGTGCCATCCCCTGCCGCATGCGGCAGGGGATGCAGGCTGGATGACTCCGGCCACGCAAGACCGGGAATGCAGGGCTGACGACCGCGACCGCACGCGACCGCCACGATGACGGATTGCCAGTGCCCCGCCTCAGGCCCGCTTCGCCAGCGCGTGGGCGGCGTAGTGCGCGAAATACCAGGCCGCACGCATGCGGCCCAGACCCTCGATCTCGCGGTAGATCGCCCACTGCCAGCGCGCGGCGCGGGCCTTGTTGGACGACAGCGACCCACCGCGGACACGGTAATCGGCCAGCGGTTCGTCGCTGGGCACACGTTGCGCATGGCCGGCGGCGCGCACCACCTGCAGCCAGAACACGTAATCCTCGTGCCCGACCGTGCGGAAACGGAAGTCGCCGAGCCCGCGCGCATACAGCCCGGTGAGATTGCCGATGCGGTTGCTCTTGAGCATGTCGGCGTAATCGACGCGCCGTGGCGGGCGGACCAGCGACAGCGTGCGGCCGTCGTCGCCGAAGCGCCGGTAGGCGGTGTAGCAGACCTGCGCGCCGTCCGTGTCCACATGGGCGAGCTGTCGCACCAGTTTGTCCGCGCGCCAGAGGTCGTCGCTGTCGAGGAAGGCGATCCAGCGTCCGCGTGCGGCTTCGAGGCCTGCATTGCGCGCCGCGGCCACACCGCCGTTGGCCGCCATGCGGATCGGCACGATGCGCGCGTCCGTTTCCGCCGCGGCCTGCACGATGTCCCAGGTGGCGTCGCGCGAGCGGTCGTCGATCACCAGCAGTTCCACGTCGCGGTGCTGCTGTTCGAGCACCGAACGCATGGACTCCGCGATGGTCGCGGCGGCGTCGAACGCCGGCATGATCACGCTGACCAGGCGCTCGGCGTTCGGCATGCCCTCGGACGGCGGCGCGGACGGCTCCCGCGCGGTCACGCCAGGGGCCGCAGCGCGAGCGACGCCACCGCGGGTTCGACCTGTGCACTGCCGGCCCGCGGCGCGTCGGTACACGCACCGGGCGCCACACCATCCGCGGCGCGGCGTGTCAGGGTCTCGACCTGCGCGCGCGCGCGGCGCCCTCCCGCCCACGAGGCGCGCGGCGGCGGGAGATGGTAGTCGCGGTAGAGATTCGGGTCGCCGCTTTCGCCGGCCTCGGCGGCCTTGACGATGTTGTAGACCTCGCGTGCCGTCACGTAGTGCAGCACGTAACGCTCGCCGTCGTTGTAGGCGGTTTCCAGATAGCGGTGCATCGCCTCGACCGGCTCGCCCAGCAGGGTGTCCATGTCGTGCTCCTGGGTGCCATGGGTGTGGATCTTCACCACCACCCATTCCGGCCTGCCTTCCACATGGATGCCGGTCTTCACCCACAGATCCACCCGTGCCTCGGTGGGCGGGCAGTTGCGGCGGATGTCCGCGTTCTCCACCGCCGGCACCAGGCCCTTCTTGCGCTCGCGCCAGTTCAGGCCCAGCGGGCCCTGCACGATCATCAGGTCGCCGCGCGTGCCACCGCCCACCTTCACCGGGGCGCCGGTGTCGTGCGACTTGGGCGCGTTCGGATCGTCGGTGGCGTAGTAGATGCGGTTGACGGTGGCGGTCTGGGTGTCGCTGGGCGCCGACGGCAGGGTGAAATCGGCGTAGCAGCCCAGTTCGCGCAGCAGGATCAGCTCGTTGTTGATGCCGCACCAGCGCCCGTCGGCACGCGAATTGTCCAGGCACCAGTTGCCGTGGATGAAGCCGAAACGCAGCTGGCCGGTTTCCGGGTCGCGCGACAGCGCACCGTGGCGCTCGTGCAGGGTCTTGCAGAAGCGGCCCAGCGAGGCACGGAAATTCGCCTCGGTGTCGTTGTCGTGGTGCAGATGCACCTCGATCTCGCCGTAGCCGTCGCTGCAGAGCGCGGCGATCTTGTCCAGATGCTCCTCGGCGTATTCCTCTTCCGGGTAGAAGAAGCCGTGCTGCGGCGGACGGCCGTCGGCGTCGTGGTGGCGCCCGGCGAGCGCACGGTATTCGTCGCACCAGCGGTCGACGCGACGACGCTGGGTCTCCAGGTCGCCGCCCTTCCACATCGGCTCGAAGTGGTCCACGAAGCAGAACAGGATGTGCGTGGGCCCGTCGTGCGCGGGCCGCGGCTTGCGGCGCAGGTAGTCGCGCAGCCACAGGTGCATGTTGCGCCTGCGCAGGGCCGACAACAGCACCGCGCCGGCGAGAAACGCCACCAGCGCAAGCGCAGGCAGCATCCAGATCAGAATGGCGTCCACGCGGGCCTCCCCCTGAGCGTCAGGACCGTGTTCATGCCGCCTCCGGCAACGGCTCGAACGCGAAGCCCGCGTCGCGCCAGACCGGCAGCATGGTGCGCAGCATGTCCGCGGCCACGCCGTAATCGTCGTGCATGAGCACGATGTCGCCGGCCTGCAGCGGGTGCCGCCGCGCGGTGTCGACCAGACGCTCGGCCGGCGGCCGTGCATAGTCGAGACTGTCGTAGGACCAGTACGCGATGCGCCGCCGCGTACGGATGCAGTCCAGCAGCATCGGCCGGGGCAGCACGCCGCGCGGCGGGCGGAAGTCGTGCCGCGCACGGCCGTCGTATTCGCGCAGCAGAGCATCGGTGCGCGCGATCTCCTCGCGCTGCGCCGCAAGATCCAGTGTCTCGAACTGCGGGTGGCTCCAGGAATGATTGCCGAGCGCATGGCCCTCGGCCACGATCCGGCGCATGAGCGCAGGGTGCCGCTCGGCGTTGCGGCCGATCACGAAGAACGTGGCGCGGGCGCCGTGCTCGGCGAGCACGTCGAGCAGCGCGCCGGTGTGTTCGGGATGCGGGCCATCGTCGAAGGTCAGATGCAGCGCACGGGACGCATGCCGGCCGCGGGTCATGACCCAGCGGTTCGGCAGCCAGCGCAGCAACTTGAGTTTTCTCGGCCGTGGGTTCATGCGGAATGGATGTGGGCGACGCGGCAGCGCGTCACGGGTGGCATGCAGACGCGCGGAACGCCGCCGGATAACCGGGTAACGGCACGGCGGGCGCAAACCGGACGCGACAGGATAGGGGCCGCATGCGCGGCCTGCACGCCGCGCCTGCCCTCATGCGGGTGCCGTCCCGCGATACAGCGCTTCGTAGCGTGCGGCCATCCGCGCCACCGAGGCCTCCGCCAGCGCCCATCTCCGGCCGGCCTGGCCCATCGCGCGGGCACGGTCCGGGGCATCGAGCATCGCCTCGATCGCCTCCGCCAATGCTTCGGGCGCCATCGCAGGCACCAGATGACCGTTGCGGCCGTCGGCCACGATCTCGCGGTTGCCGCCGACATTCGTGGCGACGATGGGCACCGCGCTGGCGCAGGCCTCCAGCAGCGCCATCGAATACCCTTCGCTCCGCGAGCACAGCACGAACACGTCGAAGCCCGGCAGCAGCACACGCACATCGCCGCGATCGCCGAGAAAACGCACCCGGCCGTCGATGCCGAGCGCGGCGGCCTGCGCCTGGAGCTGCGCGCGCAGGGGGCCATCGCCGACCAGCACCAGCGCGCTGTGCGGACGCGCTTCATGCGCCAGCGCGAAGGCCCGCAGCAGAGCGGCCTGGTCCTTCACCTCGCTGAGCCGGCCGACCGTGCCGACGATGCGCGTCTGCGCATCGAACCCCAGCATCGCGCGCAGCGAGAGCCGCCGGGCATCGTCCGCAGCATGGAACGTATCGAGGCGGATGCCATTGGGCACCGTCGCCAGTCCTCCGCGCGGGCGCACGCCCTGCGCCAGGAAACGCGCGCGCGCGGCCTCGCACACCGCAGCCACGGCATCGGTGCGCAGCAGGCTGCGGCGGTAGATCCATTCCTTGCGGCTGCGCGGGTCCTGCACGCCCATGCCGTGCCGCGTGTTCAACAACCGGTGTGCGGGCAGCGCAAGACACGCCAGCGCGGCGTGGTAGTGCGCCGTGGCGTTGTGGGTGTGGACGATGCGCCGCACGGACGTCGCGTGCGCCCCCGCACCCCAGCCGTGCCGCAGCCAGCGCCGCAGGCGCAGCACCGCCGCGATATCGGCCCCGGACCGCTTGCCGCAGGCGAACACCTCGACGCCCTCCCCGGCCAGTTCGCGCGCCAGCGCGCCGGGCGCGAACAGGCAACCCACGCGCACGCGATGCCCCGCGTCCCGCTGTTCCAGCGCCAGATCGATCACCATCCGCTCCAGCCCGCCGCGTTCCAGGTTCTCGACCACATGCGCGATGTCGAGCGCGGTGGTGTGGAGCTCCCTGGTGTCGTGCGGGGTGGCAGCGAGCGGCGCGGCGTCGGGCCCGGCCGGCGATGCGGATCGCCGGCTCATGCACCCAGCTCGCAGACGGTGACCCTGCGTTTGCCGCTGGGCGTGAGCGCGATCGCATCGACATGTTCGAACGCGATGCGCACGTGTTCGCCGATCAGCACGCGAAGGCCCTGCTCGATGCGGGCATGCACCGACGGATCGAAATCGTGATCGGGCACCAGCCGCACCAGCAGCGCGTCGGGCTCGCGCTGCACCACCTGGTACTGGCGGATGCCGGTGAACGGCAGGAACACGTACACCACGTATTCGCCCGGCAGCAGGCGGCCGTCGGGCATGCGCAGGGCATCGAGCCTGCGCCCGTCCACCTTGGCCAGCTTCGGCAGGCCGCGGCCACAGCGGCAGGACGAGGCGCCGCGGGTGCCCAGGTCGCCGTTGACGTAGCGCATCAGCGGCATGCCGAAGTTGTGCAGGTCGGTGACGATCAGGTCCGCCGGGCCCGAGTCTCTCCCGCCTCCGGCCGGCGTCGCGCCGAACTCCAGCAGCAGGTGGTCGGCATTGATGTGCAGCCCGTCATGCGCCTCGCATTCGGCGGCGATCAGCATGAATTCCCGGCAGCCGTAGGTGTCGAACACCGGCGCGCCGAATGCGCGGCCGATCCGCTCGCGCTGATGCGGGTGCAGGGCCTCGGCGGCGCCGAGCACCCGCTTCGGGCGATGCAGCGCGCGGCCGTGCGCTTCGGCCCAGGCCGCCAGCGCATCCAGCGGGCCGACATAGCCCACCACCGTGTCCGGCCGGAAGCGGTTGATGGCCGTCACATAGTCGGCGATGCGCGCCTCGCTCATGTCGAAGGCGTTGAACATGCGGCGGTTGAACGCGGCGTGGTACAGGCGGTCCTTCCACAGCGCGAAGCCTGCGGGCGCCGCCACCGGCGCCCCCCACAGGAACGCCGTGCGCTCGCCGTGCCGCGCCCCGGCGAAGCCGTAGCCGCGCAGCATCACCGCCACCCGGCGCTCGTAGCTTTCGCGGGTGTAGCCGAAGCGCAGCGGCTCACCGGTGGAGCCGCCGGTGGTCTTCCAGTACAGCGCATCGCGAAGCGGCGGCGCGACCAGGGCCTCGGCGTGGGCGCGGATCACCGGCTTGGTCAGCGCCGGCAGGCGCGCGTAGTCCTCCAGCGTGCGGATGTCCTCGTCCGACTGCAGGCCGGCCTCGCCCCACCAGGTCCGGTAGAACGGCACGCCCGCCCAGCAATGCGCGACGAGCGCCTTGAGCTTGCGCCACTGCAGGGCCTGGATCTCGTCGGCCGAGCGCCACTGCTGCGCCTCGTACTCGCGCAGGTAACGCAGAGTCCGGCGCCTGCGCAGCCCCGACTCGTAGGCCGGGAACAGCAGATGCTGGAACACGGGGCGGTACAGGTCGCTCATGCGCGGGGCTCCGTTCTGGTATCGGCCTCGGGCGCTGCAGGCGCCGGTGCCGGAACAGCGACGCCGGCCTCGAGCGATGCAGGCGCTGCAGCTTCGGCCTCGGCAGCCGCTGCGGCCTCGCCCGTGGATGCACGCGCGTACGCCCATGCCAGCAGGCGCGCGATCGCGGGCGGGCGGCCGCGCAACGCGCGCGCATGCAGGCGCTGCATGTGCGCGATGTCCGCGGCGTTCCAGCAGCCGAGGGCCAGGGTCAGCGGCGGGTAGAGGATGGCGCCGAGCGCACCGCCGATCAGCAGGGTCGCGAGCTTCGGCAGCGTGTCCGGCAGGAACCACAGCGGCAGCGAGGCCAGCCCCGCCGCCAGCGCCGCGCGCAGGATGCGTCCACCGTCAGGCCACACCCCGCTCTCGCGACGCGCCAGCGCGATGTAGGCCGACGCATTGATCACCGCCACCACCGCGAACGCCACCAATGCGCCTTCCAGCGCGTAGAACCGGATCAGCAGCGCATCCAGCGCCACCTTGAGCACGCCCATGCCCAGCACCACCAGCAGCACCGCACGCTGGCGGTCGGCGCTGATCAGCAGACTCGAGGCGCCCTGGGTCGAAACGGTGAGCGCCGCACCGCCGATGCACACCGCGAACACGTGCGCCGCCGGTGCGTAATCGGGCCCGTAGAGCAGCCCGATCAGCGGCCCGGACAGCGCGATGCCGAACGCGGTCAGCGGCAGCGCCAGCAGCGCCAGATAGGCGGTGGATGCGGCATAGCGGCGCCCCGCGACCGCCCGCCCCTGGCTGAGCGCGTTCGCCATCATCGGCAGCAGAAGCGCGCCGAACACGCCGGGCACCAGATGCGCCGCGCCATAGGCCAGCTGATACCCCACCTTGAACTGCCCGGCGTCGTGCGTGTCGGCCAGTGCGGTGAGGAACATCACCTCCACCTCGCTGCCGACCACGTAGCCGATGCTGACGATGCCCGCGCTGTACAGCATCTGCCGGCGCACCCGCACCGCCAGCCCCTCCGGCAGCCTCGGGCGGTCCTCGCCCGGCGGCAGCAGCCTGCGCATCTGCACCCACGAGGCGGACGCGAACACCGCACCGGACACCACGAACACGCCCAGCAGCCATTCCGCCGACAGGTCCAGCACCATGCACACGGCCACCAGCGCCAGGTTCAGCGGCGCGGCGATCAGCGCCACCATCGCGTTGATCCGGAAATCCTCCAGCCCCTTGGCGACGCCGATGTTGAACATGTAGTTGGCGCGCAGCGCGACCGCCAGCACCAGGAAACCGAACAGCCACAGGTGGTCGAATTCCGGCGCGACATGCTGCCCGGCCAGCCACAGCGACAGCGCGCAGATAAGCAGCACCCCGGCCATGAACCAGCGCTGGGCGCGGCGCAGATAGGCGACCAGCGCGCGCACCTCCGACGCGCGCCCGGCGCCGCGCAGCTCGGCCACGAAACGGATCGCGGCGCTGGCCGTGCCGGAATTGGTCGCGGCCACGCCCATCGCCACGATCCAGATCACCGTGCTGTAGGCGCCGAACATGTCCGGGCCGAGATGACGCGCGATGAGGATCGACACCACCATGCCGAGCGCGAACTCGGTGTACATCGCCACCGAGGAAAAGAAGGTATTGCGCAGGACGCGCTCGCGGATGCTCATGCGGCGGGGGGCTCGAAGACGGTGAGGCGCACCGCCGCGGGAGGCAGGACGTTCATTGGATGATCAGCAGCACTTTGACCAGCACGTACAGGCCGATCACCGCGCCGACCGACAGCAGAGGCCACATCAGCGCATCGCGGCCGAGCGCGAAATCGGGCAGTTCAGGATCGCGGCGGCGCAGCTCCAGATAGTGCGCCAGCACCAGCGCCGCCACCAGGTACAGCACCACCACATAGCTGCGACTGAGGAAGAACGCCGTGGTCCAGAAGCCCACCAGCGACAGCAGCAGGGTCAGCGCGATGCTGCGGCCCTCGGTCTGCTCCGCGAGCTGTTCGGCGAACTCGGCGTCGTCATGCGCATCGTCGCGGTGGTCGCGGGCTTGCTCATCGTCATCGTCGTTCCTGGGCTCGATCTCGACCAGCGTCAGCGATGTGCCGGCCGCCTGCACGCCGCTGCCCTCGAGCGCGACCGGCGCGGCCGGCGCGGCCGGCATCGGCTGCCATCGCGCATCGGCCGGCGCCTCGGCGCGGCGGCTGGCGCCGGCACCCGTGTCTCCCCAGACATCGTCCTGTCCGCCATCGTCCAGCTCGAACGCATCGGCGACCGGCCGCGATGCGACCCACATCATCCGGAAGGCGTAACCGATGAAGGCGATCCACAGCGTGAAGCCGACGATGCCGGTTTCCGCCAGCACCAGCACGAAGGAGTTGTGCGCGGTGAGGTGATACACATCCGAATACATGTCCGGGCCGATGCCCAGCAGCGGGTCGCCGCGGAACATCATCAGGCCTTCGTACCAGGATTCGATGCGGCCGTGCGCCGAGGCTTCGCTGGCGTCCAGCTCCTGCAGGCGCGAAGGCAGCGCCAGCATCGCCGCGAACGCGAACACGCCGCCCACACCGGCGATGAACAGGCCACGGGTCTGCCACACGTACACACCCAGCATCGCCAGCACGCCCAGGAGCGAGCCGCGCGAATCGGTGAGGTACACGCCATACAGGAGCGTGCCCGCCAGCGACCACCACCACAGCCGTCGCAGCCCCATCATTCCGCCCCGACTGCCCAGCCAGAAGGCCATCGGGATGCAGGTGACGAACAGCATGCCCAGGTCGTTGGGGTCGTTGAAGATACCCACGTACTGGATGCGCGTGCCCTGCGACAGACCGACGCCGGTCCAGCCCACGCCGATCTGCGCCTGCTCGATGCCGTGCGCCGCCAGCACCGTCGCGCACAGCACCAGCATCGCCATGGCCTTGCGTATGCGCTCACGGCTGTCCAGGGCATGCGTGAACACCACGAACGCCAGCACCACCGGCGCGAACTTCTCCAGCTGCTCCAGCGCACCGCCGATCCAGCCGTTGAAGACATGCGAGAGCATCAGCACGCAGAAGAAGCCGAGCAGCAGCAGGAACTGCGGCGCACCGAAATCCTTGCGAGGCGACAGCATCCAGAACCCGGCCGCGGTGAGCAGGGCGATGGGCTGCAGCGGATAGGCGAGGCTGTCGGCGAGCGCCGGGTAGTCCTGCGGCCGGATCAGGACCAGCACCAGGTAGACCATCATGGCCGGAAACATGCGCGTGGACTCCCTACTCAACCCGCACGCGCGCGGGTGCGGTAACAGAACACTTCCGGCAGCGCGAGCATGGCTTCGAACCACGGAGCGTCCATGTGCCGCTCCACCGGGATGCGCCGCAGCCCGTAGCGCTCCTGTGGCGGGAGCGGCTGGGCACCGGCGACGTAGCTGCAGGCCACACGGTAGCCGGCCTCGCGCACCGCCGCGACCACAGCAGCATCGTAGGCGTCGTGCCCGCCGACGGGATAGGAGATGACGTCGGCCGGCGCAGCCAGCTCCGCCTCCAGCCTCGCCTTCGAGGCAAACACTTCCCCGCGCATGCGCGCGGCCGGCAGCTTGGCCAGCATGTTGTGATGGACGCCGTGCGAGCCGATTTCCATGCCGCCGGCCCGCATCTCGCGCAGCATGTCCCAGTCCATCGGCCTGCAGTCCGGATGACTGTGGATCGGCAGCGTCCATTCGTCCGCCAGACGCTCCACCAGCGCGCGCTGCGCGTCGGCATCGAGCGCCTTCATCCGGTCCAGCACGTGTGCGGCCAGCGCACGGCGCGCGGACAGTCCGGCCGGCACCGCGGCCTGCAGACGGAGTTCCGGCAGATCGAGGGCCATGGCCGGGGTCACGCTGAGCATGTGCACCAGCCAGTCGTAGAGATACGGCTGCCCCGAATCGATGTGCCCCGTGGAGACGAAAAACATGGCCGACAGTCCAGCCTCCCGCAGCAGCGGATAGGCGTGGCGATAGTTGTCGTCGTAGCCGTCGTCGAAGGTGATCAGCACCGCGCGCGGCGGCAGGGGCCGGCCGCGGTCGAGATGGTCGATGAGTTCGTCGAAGCGCAGTGGCGCGCAGTGCCGGCGAACCAGCGCCAGCTGGGCGCGGAACCCGTCGACGGACGCGCTGACCAGCTCGGGGTCGAAGCGGAAATCCGCGGCATCCAGCGCGGGCAGCACACGGTGATACGCGAGGATGCGCAGATCCTCGCGCCAGGCCCGGCGCAGCCGTGCGACCAGCGGCAGCAGGCCGGCGCCGCGCAGCGCGCGCGCGAGCCTGGGACGACGCCCGGCGGCATGCGGCGTCGCTTCGCCCGCTGCCACGTCCGGCCTGCCGTCCAGCCTGTCGATCCACTCCGAGTTCATCACCGGTGCCCTGGCCCCTGTCCGCGCTTCATCTGTCGATTCTCTTCTGTCCGTTTCTCAACGGATAAAACGTCGTATGCAGGACGAGGCGGTAATCCATGGGGGAACGTCCGGTGCGCGGAGAACACGTCGCCATCCGCGCCACTGCGATCCAGGACTGCCCGCAGCCGCGTGAGGATCACGATGCACCCGTACTCCGGGACGCGACCTGCGTCGCCCGTGCGGGCATCGGCTTTCGCACGCGTGCCGGGTTGCGCCAACAGCGGGCCGTCGGCATCGCCCGGCCGGTCGCCCTGGCGACGGTCGTCGCATCCGTCCGCGGGCGGCCTGGCCTTGCGGCAGATCGCAGTCGCACACCGTCTCCCCTGCTCTCTTCCCGCCATGTCTTCCACAGCCCCGACCGCAGCCTCCGATGACGGAACGCCTCGACTTCGCCGCGCTCTACCGCGAACTCGAGCTGGTGCCGGGATGCTCGCCCGCGCAGCTGCGGGCGGCGTACCGGCGCAGGGTCTCGCGTCTGCATCCCGACCAGGGCGGAAGCCCCGAGAATACCGGACGGCTGCAGCAGTTGAACCGGCTGTATCGCGCCGCGCTCGAATTCGAGCGCGCGCATGGACGGCTGCCCGGTGCCGGCAGCGGCGCGACCGCTTCGGAGTGGCCCGATACGCTCGCATCGGCCGGCGTCGATGGCCGCGGTCCTCTCGCCACCGCGCCCGCGCAGGCCCGCGAGCGCATCCCGCGTTCGTTCCTGCTGGTCGTGATCGCTGCGGTCTGCGTGCTGCTCTGGCGCGTCCTGACCGACATGGCGCCGGCGCTGGACGCGTCCGCGGAGCCTATGCCCGCACCCCATGCCGCGAACCCGGCGGCGACACACTACCGCAGCGCAGTGCCGCATGACGGACTGCTCGCGCAGGGCATGCGCCGTGAAGCGGTGCTCGACATCCAGGGCGAACCGCTCGACCGTCGCGCGTCGCGCTGGCTGTATGGCCCCTCGTGGGTCGAATTCGCCTGCGACCGCGTGGTGGACTGGTACAGCTCGCCGCTGCAGCCGCTGCGCGTGCGGATGGAACGGCCGAAGGCCGGCGTCCGCGAGGCCTGTGCACCTTGAGCATGCATGCCGTCGGCAACATGGCGTCGGCGTCGCGGCCATGCGGCACGCGCTTGCGTTTCGCCCGCATCCCGCTACCCTGCCGCGCCGGCACGCAGCCCGTCGTCTGTGCGAGCAAAAACAGGCCCGAAGCGAGTGCGCCTGTAGCCCGGCCGGAAGAACATGCATCGAGCACACACGCCGCCATCGCGACCCGACCCGGCCTTCCACCGAGACAGAACACGAGCGACCGGCGCATCGCACAGACCGGACCGACCGCGTGTCGGCTCACCACCCGGCACGCGCGGCACCCATACGCAGCGCTTTCAATCACTGCCTTCCATTCCGGCCATCCCACCATGCCCGTTCGATCCAGTGCTTCACTGTACTACGTCGCTGCATGCCGCAGGATGCCGAGGATCTGCCGATGTTGAGCCGCGCCGTCACCCTGCTGCGCAAGGCGCGGCGCCGGCTGTGGATGAAATACGCGCTGCGCGGCGTCGGTGGCGCAGACAACTTCGAGCGCCTGGATCTGGCCTACAGCGTCGAAGACCCCTGGAACATGGAGTCCGCGCTGGAGCGCGCACGTTTCGAGGCGACCAACCGGGTGATCGAGCGCGCCTTCGGCCGCGTGGATTCGGTGCTGGAGCTGGGCTGCGGCGAAGGCCACCAGACCGAATACCTCGCGCGCGTGAGCGACCGCCAGTACGGCGTGGACGTCAGCGCGCAGGCGGTGGAGCGCGCGAAAAAGCGCCTGCCGCAGGCCGAATTCGCGGCCACCGACATCTTCGGCCAGCCCTGGGGCGCCGAGCGCCATCGCTTCGACCTGGTGACCGCCTGCGAGGTGCTCTACTACCTCAGCGAACCCGAGAAGACCCTTGCGCAGATGCGTCACCTCGGCCGCTGCGGGCTGGTGACCTTCTTCGCACCGGCCTGCGGCCGCATCGGCCCGCATCTGGATGCGATGCAGCGCGTGCACAAGGACTGGATCTGGCACGGTGGCACCGCCTGGCTGGTGGGCTGGTGGCGGGACGATGACTGAGTCCGACGCAGCGCAGGCGCAGGCCGCGCACACGGGCGCGCACGCCGCATCGCCGCTGGATGGCTGCGGCGTGGTGTATTTCGGCAACGGCTGGGCGGGCGAGAACCGCACCAGCAGCCATCATGTCGCCCTGCGTCTGGCCCGGCGCATGCCCGTGTTGTACGTGGATTCGCCGGGCATGCGCGCGCCGGGCGGCTCCGGCCGCGACCTCAAACGCACGGTACGCAAGCTGCTCGACACCCTGCGCCCGCCGACCGAAGTCGCACCCGGGCTGTGGCACTGCACCGTGCCGCAGCTGCCGCTGCGCCGGCTGCCGGGCGTGGATGCGTTCAATCGTGTTTTCGGACGCTGGGCGGTGCGCCGCGCGCTGCGTCGGGTCGGGATCCGCAGGCGGCTGTCGTGGTTCGTGGTGCCGCATCCGGGGTTTCTGGCGGGCCAGCTCGGCGAGGATCTGTGCGTGTACTACTGCATCGACGACTACGCCGCGCATCCCGGTGTCGACGCAGAGGACATCGCCGCCCGCGATGCGGCATTGAGCCGTCGCGCCGATCTGCAGTTCGTCGCGCCCCCGGCCCTGCTGGACGCCAAGCGCGCGCTCAACGCGCACACCGTGTTCGCACCGCATGGCGTCGATGCCGACCTGTTCGCACACGCGCAGGATCCCGCGACCGAGGTCCCCTCCATCGCACGCGCGCTGCCGCGGCCGGTGGTGGGCTACATCGGTTCGCTGCACAGCTGGATCGACGTCGAGCTGATCGAATGGCTGGCCAGACACCGCCCGCAGTGGAGCTTCCTGCTGGTCGGCCACGCGCATGTGCCGCTCGACGGCCTGCACGCGCTGCCCAACGTGCACCTGGCCGGCGCGCAGCCGTATCCCAGTCTCGCCGGCTGGGCCAAGGCCTTCCATGCGGCGATCATCCCCTACCGGCTTAACCGTCAGGTGGCCAACGCCAATCCGCTGAAACTGCGCGAATACCTGGCCGCGGGCCTGCCGGTGGTGAGCGTGCGCAATCCCGAGATCGAAACGTTCTCGGACCTGGTGCGCATCGCCGACGGCCGCGAGGGCTTCCTTGCCGCGCTCGATGCCGCCGTGACCGACCACGCGCCGGAGGCCATCGCCGCGCGCATGGCCGCGGTCGCCGACCAGACCTGGGACGCGCGCGTCGACGCCGTGCTGCGTGCGGTCGAAACGCGGCTCGGCGCCGTGCCCTCCGCCCGCACCGCCTCTTCCTCCTCTTCGCCCGGCCTCCGCTCCGAATGAACGTGTCCGCTGCACCCTCGTCGTCACCCGCACTGCCTGCGCGCCCGCTGCGCGCCCTCGTCGTGGGTGCCGGCTATGTCGCCACCCATCATCTCGCCGCGCTCGCGCGCCTTGAGTTCGTCGAAGTGGTCGGCCTGATCGACCGCGACCGCAAGGCCGCCGACGCGCTGGCCGCCCGGTTCGGCGTGAACCGCGTCGCGGCCACTCTGGCCGAATGCGCCGATCTCGGCGCCAACATCGTCTATGTCCTCACGCCGCCGTCCTCGCACGCCGCACTGGCGATCGAGGCGATGCGCATGGGCTGCGACGTGCTGGTGGAAAAACCCATCGCCGACAGCGTCGCGGAATGCGAAGCGATGCTGGCCGTCGCGCGCGAGACGGGTCGCACGCTCGGCGTGAACCATTCCGACCTGTTCGACCCGGTGCTGATGCAGGCGGTGGAGGCGGTGCGCGACGGCGTGATCGGCGAAGTGGTGTCGGTCGACATCGTGCGCAATTCCGACTACCCGCCCTACGCCGGCGGCCCGCTGCCGGGCATGGTCACCCAGGGCTCGTACCCGTTCCGCGACCTCGGCGTGCATGGCTTCTATACGCTCGAAGCCTTCCTCGGCCCGATCCAACGCGCCGAGGTGCGTTACCGCAGCCGCGGCGGCAACCCCAACCTGGGCTTCGACGAATGGCAGGCGCAGGCCGAGACCGCGCGCGGCACCGGGCGTCTGCTGCTGAGCTGGAACGCGCGGCCGATGGAGAACCGGGTGTTCGTGCGCGGCACGCAGGGCATGATCGAGGTGGACCGCTTCACCCAGATCTGCCGCGTGCACCGCGTGCTGCCGGGGCCGAAGTTCGTCGGCATCCTGCTCAACCGCTGGTTTGCCGCGCTGCGCGATGGCCTGCGCATTCCGCTGAACGTGCTGCGCTTCGCGACCGGCCGGCTGAAGCCCTCGCCCGGCATCCAGCGCGGCGCGGAAGCCTTCGCGCGTGCGATCCGTCACGGCGAGGCGGCGCCCTTCCCCGCCGAGGACGGGCTGCGCATCGCGCAGTTGCTCGACCCGCTGTGCGCGGCGCCGGATCGCGCGCGCCTGGCCGAACTCGACGCGCGCCTGGCGCCGCTGCCGCCAGCCGATGCGCTGGTGACCGGGGCCGCCGGCTTTCTCGGCAGGGCCACGGTGGATGCGCTGCGCAGGCAGGGCAAGACCGTGCGCGTGCTGGTGCGTCGCCCGGTCGCGGCCTGGCAGGGCGATGCCGGTATCCAGACCATCATCGGCGACCTGGGCGACCCGCGGATCGTCGACCATGCGGTGTCCGGCGCGGGCATCGTGTACCACGTCGGCGCGGCGATGCGCGGCGGCCCGCGCGATTTCGAGGCCGGCACGGTCTGGGGCACGCGCAACGTGCTCGATGCCTGCCGCAAGCATGCGTCGCCGCGGCTGATCTACGTCAGCTCGATGAGCGTCTACGACCATGCCGGGCGCGAAGACGGCGAAACGCTCACCGAGGCCTATCGCTTCGAGCCCTACCCCGAGCGCCGTGGCGCCTATACCCAGACCAAGCTCGACGCCGAACGCATGGTGAGCGAAGCGATCCGCGATGGACTGCCGGCGGTGATCCTGCGCCCGGGGCAGATCTTCGGCCCGGGTGCGGAGGCAGTGACGCCCAACGGCACCGTCGCACTCGCCGGGCGCTGGTTGGCGATCGGCGACGGCGGCACGCCGCTGCCGCTGGTCTATCGCGACGACGTGGTGGACGCGCTGGTGCTCGCCGCCGATGCGCCGCGCGCGGTGGGCGGCACCTTCAACATCGTCGACACCGCCAGCGTCGACCGCGACACCTACCTGCAGCGCTGCAAGGCCAAACGCGGCGATGCACTGAAACTGCTGCGCGTGCCGCAGTGGATGTTCATGCTGATGGCGGTGGGCGTGGAGCTGCTGGGCAAGGCGCTGAAGCGCGACGTGCCGCTGACCCGCTACCGCGTGCGTTCGCTCAAGCCGCTGACCGGTTTCGACACCCGCGCCGCGCGCGAGGCGCTGGGCTGGGCGCCGCGCACTGGCGTAGCGAAGGGGCTGGACATCACCTTCGGGCCCGGGCCGGACGCATCGTAAAGCCCGGCCGCATAGACACGCCGGCCGCTGGCCTCACATCGCACGCGCATCGCCGGGCTTGCGCACCAACACGCGCTGCCAGGGCATCAGCAGCGCGGCGAGCGGCGCCAGCCACGCCAATCGGTGCAGGTGCGGATGGGTGCGCAGACGGTCGCGCACCATCGATTCCACCCGGCAGCCGGGGAACAGCGCGCGCAGTTCGCGCGGCGTGCTCGACCACGGGAAACCCGGCACCCGACGCCAGTCGCCGAACCAGCGCCGCGAATGGTATTCGCGCGGACGCAGCGGATTGGGCGTGGCCAGATACACATGCCCGCCCGGGCGGACCACGCGCAGCAGCTCGGCGGCGAACGCGCGACGCGCCTCCGGCGTGCTGATGAATTCCAGCACCGATACGCAGACCACCAGGTCGAACGCGCCGTCGGCGAAGGGCAGACGGCTGCCGGCCTCGACGTGCACGAAACGCAGGCCGCTTTCGTCGGTATCGGTTTCGGCATCGGCATCAAGATCGGCCAACCCGTAGCCCTGCCCGCGCAGGCGGGCGGCGTCCACCGCCTCGGGACTGGCGTCGAAACCGACCGTGGTCGACGGCGCCAGCGGCGAGAGCGCCAGCGCCACCGTGCTGCCGCCGGTGCCGCAGCCGGCGTCCAGAATGCGCGCGGTCGGCCCGAGCCGACGGGCCAGCGGCGCACACAGGCTGCGCAGATGCATCTCGACCCGGGTGAGTTCGCGCTGCAGAAAACGCTCGGAAACCGCGTGGACTCGGCTGTCGCCGGCGGCCGGGGCCGGCGCGGTGTCGTACTCGCCAACGCCGTGGGAGTCGTGGATGTCGCGCGCCGCAGCGCCGCCCAGCACCGCATCGGCGAAACGGCTGCGCCAGGGTTCGCGGAAGGCCGGCAGTGTCGATACGCCCGCCGCGACGACGCCGGCCTCGCCCTGGCCTGCCACGTCGACAGGCGCGAAGGCATGCGGCGCGCCGGCACCGGCCGCCACCGTGCGTGTGCGTGCGCGCCAGCGGCCGCGCAGCCAGGCCATCGCCGGACGTTCGACCAGCCGGCTCAGCGCCCAGGCGATGACGATGGCGAGCAGCGTGGTGGTCAGCACCGCGAGCGGCGCCGGCATGCCCGCGTGTTCGAGGCGATGGATCACCGCGAAGCCGATCGCCTGGTGCAGCAGATACAGCGTGTAGGAAATGCCGCCGAGAAAGGCCAGCGGGCGCAGGCGCAGCCAGCCCAGCCCGCCGGCCACGAACAGCGCGAAGATGGCCGTGCACACCAGCGCCGCGTAGAAATACGGCGCCTGCATGCTGGTGCCGATGACCGCGAGCGTGGCCACGATCAGCAGGCTGTCGCCGCGCCAGGCCTCGGGCTGCGCCCATAGCCGGTAGAACAGCACGCCGAGCGCGAAAAACGGGATGTGGCGGAGGATCAGCAGCTCGCGCACGGTGTAGGAGAAATGCGCGTGATGCGCCTCGGTCTGCGCATAGATGAAGGCCGACACCAGCCACAGCGCGACGATCCAGCGGATCCTGCCGAGCATGCCCAGCCAGAACCAGACCAGCATCTGCGCGTAGAAGAACAGCTCGACCTCCAGCGTCCAGTACGAGCCGTCCAGGTCCTCGGCGCCGAGGATGCGCTGCACCATGGTCGAATTGAGCAATACATCGCTCGCCGGCAGACGCTGCTGCGGCAGGCCGATGCTGTAGACCACCGCCGCGGTGAGCAGGATCGCCACCCAATAGGCCGGAAACAGGCGCGAGAACCGCGACAGCACGAAATCCCCGGCGCTGCGGGTGCGCTCCAGGCTCATCAGGATCACGAAACCGCTGATCAGGAAAAACAGATGGACGCCGTAATTGCCGGCCGGGAAACCGAAGCCCAGCGGCGAGACATGACCGATCTGCTGCTGATAGAACGTGGTGTAATGGAACGCGACCACCGCCAACGCAGCCAGCCCACGCAATGCATCCAGTTCGACCACGCGTCCGGGAGCGCGCCGCTGCACGGCGGGCGTCGTGTCTGCATTCGTTTCCACTCGTGTCCCCCGTCGATCGACACACCCCAGAACGAGTTTCGCGGACGGGGCGGGCCATGACCAGTGCCGCACCGGCCCGCCGGACGCCGTCCGGGCACGTGCGGACGTGATGCAGCACCCGATGGGACACTCCCGGTGAGACTGCTCGTCGTCACCTCCCAGTTCCCCATCGCCGGCGAGCCCAACCGCGGGCGGCCGCTCCTGCAGACCGTTCGCGCGCTCTCGGGACTGGCCGAGGTGCGCTTGCTCAGCCCGGTGGCGACCTATCCGGACTGGGCCCGGCCACGGAGTTACCTCTTCCGTGCAGGCGATGAGGCCTTCCGGGTCGAGGGCATCGACGCACAGTGGCTGCGCTACCCGGCCCTGCCGCTGCTCACCCGTCCCTTCAACGGCCATCTGTGCGCGCGCAGTCTGCATGCGCCGCTGCGCGACTTCGCGCCGGACGTGGTGCTGGCCTACTGGCTGTACCCCGACGGCTACGGTGCGATGTGCGCCGCCGCCCGCGCCGGCGTGCCGCTGGTCGTGGGGGCGCGCGGCTCGGACCTGCGCGTGCGCGATGCGTTGAGCCGGCGTCTCACCCGCCCGGTGCTGCACGTGGCGCGCCGCATTCTCACCGTCAGCGAGGATCTCGGCCGCGTCGCGGTGCGCGACTACGGCGCCGACCCGGCGAAACTGCGCACCATCGCCAACGGCTGCGATGCGGCCATCTTCCACCCGCGCCCGCGTGCGGACATGCGTGCGCGCCTGGGTGTCGCGCCCGAGGCCGAGCTGGTGGTCTATGTCGGCCGGCTGGTGCCCGAGAAAGGCCTGGGCGAACTGGTCGACGCCGTCGCCGCGCTGCAGGTCCGGCGTCCACGGCTGCAGTTGGCGCTGGTCGGCGAAGGACCGATGCGCGCCGATCTGGACGCGCGCATCGCCGCCCATCCCGGCCTGACCGTGCACCTGCCCGGCGCGCAGCCGCCGGACAGGGTGGCCGAGTGGATGGTCGCATCCCACCTGGTCACCCTGCCCAGCTATTCCGAAGGCCACCCCAACGTGCTGGTCGAGGCCCTGGCCTGCGGCCGGCCGGCGGTGGCCACGCCGGTGGGCGGCATTCCCGAGGTGGTCGATGCCGACTGTGGCGTGCTGGTGACGGTGCGCGACGCTGCCGCGCTCGCCGACGGCCTGGATGCGGCCCTGTCCCGCGACTGGGACGAGGCCGCGCTCGCACGCCGTTTCTCGCGCGGTTGGGACGCGGTGGCAGCGGACACCCTGCGCGCCTGCGAGGAGGCGCTGCAGGAGCGCCGCCGGCCACCCTCATCGCGACCACGGTGACGGGTTACGCCCGCAAATTCCGTACAACGCTCAGGCACGCCTCTCCACGACGGAGCTGCGGCCCACCACGGGGGACCTGCTGACCATGTGCGGCATCGCCGGATTCGCCGGCCCGGACGTCGAGCGCTCCAGCGCGCATCCGCTGCTGGAGCGGATGATCCACACCCTCGCCCACCGCGGGCCGGACGGCTACGGCTTCCATGCCGAACCCGGCGTCGGCCTGGCGCACGCGCGGCTGTCGATCATCGACCTGTCCACCGGCGACCAGCCGATCCGCAACCCGGACGGCACGGTGTGGACCGTGTTCAACGGCGAGATCTTCAACTACGTCGAACTGCGCCGCGAACTGGAGGCCGACGGCCGCCGGTTCTATACGCAGTCCGACACCGAAGTGATCGTGCACCTGTACGACCGCGACGGCGACCGCTTCGTCGAATCGCTCAACGGCCAGTTCGCGATCGCGCTGTGGGATGCGGTGCGCAAGCGTCTGGTGCTGGCCCGCGACCGCGCCGGCGTCCGCCCGCTGTTCCTCGCCCGCGAGGCCGGGCGGCTGTGGTTCGCCTCCGAGCCCAAGGCCCTACGCGCGGTGCTGCCGCAGTGCGGCGCGCTCGATCCGCTGGGCCTGGCCGAAACCTTCGCCACCTGGTCGGCGATCGAGCCGCATACCGTGTTCGCGGGCATCGACAGCCTGCCGCCGGGCTATTTGCTGGCCCGCGAAGCCGACGGCCGCGAGCATCTGCACCGCTACTGGGACTGGACCTTCCCCGACGCTGGCGACACCGCGCCCGCGCGCTATCCGCTGGGCATCGAGGACGCCACCGCCGAGCTGCGCGCGCTGTTGATCGATGCGGTGCGCCTGCAGCTGCGCGCAGACGTGCCGGTGGGCGCGTATCTGAGCGGCGGACTGGATTCCTCCGGCATCGTCGCGATGATCCGCGGCTTCACCGACACGCCGGTGCGCACCTTCTCCGTGGCGTTCGAGGACGGCGAATTCGACGAGAGCGAACACCAGCAGGCGATGGTGCGCCACCTCGGCACCGACCACACCACCCTGCGCTGCACCCGGCGCGAGATCGGCGAGGCCTTCCCGCGCTTCATCGCGCATGCCGAAACGCCTGTACTGCGCACCGCGCCGGTGCCGCTGATGCTGCTCGCAGGCTGCGTGCGCGCACATGGCTACAAGGTGGTGCTCACCGGCGAAGGCGCGGACGAGGTGTTCGGCGGCTACGACCTGTTCAAGGAAGCCAAGATCCGCCGGTTCTGGGCGCGCCAGCCCGGCTCGCGCTTCCGTCCGCGGCTGCTCGAACGGCTGTACGGCTATCTGGCGCAGTCGCCGGTGCGCAACCCGGCCTTCGCGCAGGCCTTTTTCGGCCAGGGCATGGAGCACATCGGGAGGCCCGTGTTCGCGCACGTGCCGCGCTGGACCACCTCGCAGCGCGCGCTCGGACTCTTCTCGACCGAACTGCGCGCCGAACTGCAGGCCCGGGCGCCGGGCTGGAACGCGCTCGATGCCTGGGAAGCGCAACTGCCGGCCGACATCGCCCGCTGGAGCCCGCTGGCGCAGGACCAGTACGTCGAGGCCAAGTCGCTGATGGCCGGCTATCTGCTCTCCGCGCAGGGCGACCGCGTGGCGATGGCGCATTCCATCGAGGGCCGCGTGCCGTATCTCGACCACCGCGTGATCGAATTCGCCAACCGCCTGCCGCCCAGCTTCAAGATCCGCGGCATGACCGAGAAGTATCTGCTGCGCCGCGCGTTGGCCGACCTGCTGCCGCAGGACATCCTCGCCCGCACCAAGCAGCCCTACCGCGCGCCGGACAGCGCCAGCTTCTTCTTCGACGGCGTGCCGCTGGATTACGTGGCCGATCTGCTCTCACCCGAATCGATCCGCGCCGCCGGATATTTCGATGCCGACGCGGTGACCGGGCTGTTCCAGAAATGCCGCGCCGGCCGTGCCACCGGCTTCGCCGACAACCAGGCGTTCATGGGCGTGCTCTCGACCATGCTGCTGCACCGAACCGCGCACTGACCCCATCCCCATCGACCCGCTGGCCGGATCCATTCGCACATGCACTGGCGTATCAAAGGCATTCTGCAGAAAGTGCTGGGCGCGACGCCCGGCGGCGAAACCCTGCACTACCAGCTACAGCGACGTTTCGGCGGCCTGCGCGACCCGCGCCGCGAGATCGGGCTGAAGATCGACGACTGGGAAGCCATGGTGCGGCAGTTGCGCGATGCCGGCCTCGACATCCGCGGCGCACGTCTGCTGGAAATCGGCAGCGGCTGGTACCCGACCCTGCCGCTGGCCTGCCATCTGGCGGGCGCGGCGAAGGTGCATACCTGCGATCTCAACCGTCTGCTGAAACCCGACCTGATGCGGCTGTGCATCGACGAACTGGAGCGCCACCTGCCGCGCATGGCGGCGGCCTGCGACGCGCCGCTGGCGCAGGTCGAGGCGCGCTACGACCGCCTGCGTACCGCCGCGGCGGGCAGCGACGACCCGGCCGTGGTCACCGAGGGCACCATCGACTACCGTGCGCCCGCCGATGTGGCCCACGACGCGGGGCTGGCGGAGGGTTCGATCGACGCGGTCTTCTCCAACAGCGTTCTGGAGCACGTGCCGCCGGAGGCCATCGCGCGCATCCACGCGGCCTCGCTGCGCCTGCTGCGTCCCGGCGCCTGGGCCTTCCATTCGGTCAACTGCGGCGACCACTACGCCTATGTGGATCCGGCCATCCACCAACTGCACTACCTGCGCTTCAGCGACGGCGAATGGGCGTTCTGGAACAACCGCTTCCTCTACCAGAACCGTCTGCGCGCGCACCAGTTCGTCGATGGCGCACGCGAGGCGGGCTTCGAGATCGTGCTCGACACCTCGCACGCACGCCCGCAGCGGCTGGCGCAGCTGCAGGCGATGACCGTGGCCGCGGAATTCGCCCACATCGCGCCGGAACGGCTGTGCGTGACCACGGTGGACTTCATCGGCCGCAAGCCCGTCGCCTTGCCGGTGTGAGCCGGCGTCGGCCCGACTGCCCGGGCCGGAGCTTACTCCGTCGCGGCGGCGGCGCTGCCGTTCGTGTCGCTGCCGTTCGCGGAGGTACCGGTGGGCGGTGCTTCAGCCGCCTGAGCCGCCGCCGGCTCTTCCACCACCGGCGCCGGAGTCACCGGCGAGAGACGCATCAACTTGCCGTCCTTCTCGTCCACCAGCAGCCACAGCGCACCGTCCGGGCCCTCGCGCACATCGCGGATGCGCAGGTCGAACTCTTCCAGCAGACGCTCCTCGCCCAGCACCCGGTCGCCGTCCAGATCGAGCCGGATCAGCGCGGTCTTCGCCAGGGCGCCGAGGAACAGGTCGCCCTTCCAAGCCGGCACGGACGTGCCGCTGTGGAAGGCCATGCCGCTGAGCGCGGGCGAGACCTCCCACACGTGATGCGGCGGCTCGGTGCCGGGCGCGGTCCGGCCGAGCGAGCCGGAGACCTTCAGGCCGCTGTACTCGCGACCATGGGTGGCGAGCGGCCAGCCGTAGTTTCTGCCGGGCTCGGGAATGTTGAGTTCGTCGCCGCCCATCGGGCCGTGTTCGCTGGTCCAGATGCGGCGGCTGACCGGATGCAGCGCCGCGCCCTGCATGTTGCGATGGCCCAGCGACCAGATCTCCGCGCGCGCGCCCTCGCGGCCGACGAAGGGGTTGTCGTCGGGAATGCGCCCGTCGGGCCAGATCCGCACCAGTTTGCCCTGCAGCTTGTCGAGATCCTGCACCGCCTCCGCCACCCGGTTGTCGCCGGTGGTGATGTACAGATACCCGGCGTCGTCGAACACCAGCCGCGCGCCGACATGGGTGCCGCTGGAGAGTTTGGGTTCCTGGCTGTAGACGACCTCGACATCGCGCAGCGCATCGCCGTCCAGGCGGCCGCGCGCCACCGCGGTGCCGCACTTGTTGCCGCGCACGCTGGGTTCGGCGAAGGCGATGTAGACCAGGCCGTCTTCGGCGAAGCCCGGCGACAGCGCGACGTCCAGCAGCCCGGCCTGGCCGTCGACATAGATCTTGGGCAGGCCGGAGATCGGCGCGGACACGCTGCCGTCGGCACCGATCCTGCGCAGCCGGCCGGGGCGCTCGGTCACCAGCATGCCGCCATCGGGCAGGAAGGCCAGTCCCCAGGGATGCTCCAGCCCGCGCACCACCTCGCGCAGTTCGAAGGCTCCCGCCTGCGTCTGCACCGGGAGGGGCGCAGCGGTGGAGGCCACGGGCGCCGCATCGGGCATGGTGGGCTCGGGCGGCCGGCCACAGCCGCCCAGCCACAGGCCGGCACAGAGCACCGGCAGCGCCACACGCAGGCGGCCGCTCCCGGACGCAGACGTGGCGCCCTCCGCCGATGCGATGCGCACATCGCGCATTGCGGCGTCGCGATGCGCCGCGACCGCCCCGTTCAACAGCTGCCACACCGACAGCGGACCCCACAGCGCCATTCGATCCTCCTCGACATCTCGTGAAACGCGACCCTGGCTATCCTACCGCCAGCGCAAAGCGACCCGATACCGCCCAGGCGCCGCCCCGCCCAGGCGCCGCTGCATCGCCCTCGCATTGCGATCCCGCTGTCTTCGCGGCCGCACGCCACACATGTACGGCCCGCAATGCACCGATGGCCGCAGGCGCGCCCATTCGGCGTTCATATTCGCGACACGGGGACTCATCATGCACGCCACGCAAACGAACACGCACGACTACAGGCCGGGCATCCGGCATTACCTGCTCAAGAACTTCCTGTTCACCAGCGACGAGAGCGCCCTGGGCGACGAAGACTCGCTGGTCCGCGGGGGCATCCTCGATTCCACCGGCATCTACGAGCTGATCATGCACATCGAGGAATCCTTCGGGTTCACGGTGCCGCCGGAAGAGATGGTGCCCGACAACTTCGACACCATCGCCCTCATCGACCGCTACGTCGCGTCGAAACTCGCCGCCTGAGCACCGCCGTGGACACCCTGCCCGGCAGGATCGCCGCCGTCGCCGCCCGCGCAGCGGATCGCGTGGCGATCGAGGAGGACGGCGGGCGCAGCATCGCCTACGGCAGGTTCTGGCAGCAGGCACAGGGCTTCGCACGGGCACTGCGTGCACACGGTCTCGACGGCGGCGAGCGGGTCGCGGTGATCCTGCCCAACCGTATCGAAGCGGCCGTGGCCTGTTACGCCATCTGGCTGGCCGGCGGCATCGCGGTGCCGATGAACGCACAGGCCAGATCGCGCGAGCTGCTGCCCTGGCTGCGGCATTCCGGCGCCAGCCATGCGCTGTTCGAAACCACCCATCGCGATGCCGTCGAGGCGGTCGATCGCGCACGCCGCGACGATCTGCGTCTGCAGACCTGGGAGCTCGGGCCGGACGAACCGCTGCCGGACGTCGATGGCGATGCGCTGCCTGCTCCGATGTCCGACGAGCTGCCGGCGCTGATCCTCTACACCTCCGGCACCACCGGCGCGCCCAAGGGCGTGACCCTGAGTCATCGCAACCTGCTCGCGAATGCCGAGGCGGTGGTGCGCTATCTGCAGCTGGGCGAAGCCGACAGCGTGCTGTCGGTCCTCGGCTTCTACTACGCCTACGGCAGCTCGGTGCTGCACACGCATCTGCTGGCCGGCGCGCGCGTGGTGCTGGCGCAGAACCTGCTGTTCCCGCATCTGCTGATGAAGACCGCGGCCGAGCGTCGGGTGACCGGCCTGTCCGGCGTGCCTTCGACCTTCGCGCTGTTGCTGGAGCGCGTGAAGCTGGGCGATTACGACCTGTCCGCACTGCGCTATCTCACCCAGGCCGGCGGCGCGATGGCGCCCGCGCTCGCCGCACGTCTGCGCGCGGCGCTGCCCGGCCCGCGGCTGTATGTGATGTACGGCCAGACCGAAGCCACCTCGCGCCTGACCTGGCTGCCGCCGGAGCGGCTGGACGACAAGCCGGGCTCGGTCGGAATTCCGGTCGACGGCGTGGAGCTGCGCATCGTCGGCGAAGACGGCCGCGACGCCGCGCCCGGCCAGTCGGGCGAAGTCTGCGTGCGCGGGCCGAACGTGATGCTGGGCTACTGGAACGACACCGAGGCCACGGCGCGCGTGCTGCGCGAGGGCTGGCTGCACACCGGCGATGTCGGGCGCCTCGACGAGGATGGATTTCTGTATCTCGACGGCCGCCGCAGCGACATGATCAAGACCGGTGCGCACCGGGTGCACCCCAAGGACATCGAGGAAGCCGTGGCCGAGCTCGATGGCGTGCAGGAAGCCGCCGCGATCGGTGTCGACGACGCCATCCTCGGCCAGGCGGTGCGCCTCTACGTGGTCGCGCCCGCGCTGCGCAGCGGCGACGACGGCACGGACATCGACCGGATCAAGGCCCACTGCCGGCGTCAGCTGGCCGCCTACAAACTCCCGCGCGACGTGATCTTCGTCGACGCCCTTCCCCGCACCGCATCCGGCAAGATCCGGCGCGCGGCGCTCAACGACCTGCAGGCCTCCCAGTGACCGATACCACGCTGCCCGCGCTGAACTACGCTGCGCTCGACCTCGACTACGGTTCCGAAGCCGAACGCATCGCCGCCCGGCTGCGCGAGATCCTCGCCCGCCAGCTGCGCAGGCGCGGCCTGGTGGTGGCGATTTCCGGTGGCATCGACAGCTCGGTCAGCGTCTCGCTGGCGGTGCGCGCACTCGGCCCGGAACGCGTGTTCGGGCTGATCCTGCCCGAGCGCGACTCCTCCGACGACAGCGCCGCGCGCGCCACCGTCCTGGCCGAGCATCTGGGCATCCGTACCGAGACCGTCGACATCGCACCCGCGCTGGAGGCCATCGGCTGCTATTCGGCACGCGATGCGGCGGTGCGCAACGCGCTGCCGGACTACGGCCCGGGCTGGAAGTTCAAGATCGTCATCGACGGCGGCATCGAAGGACGCTTCAACCGCTTCCGCCTGATCGCCGAGGCGCCCGACGGCACGCCGCACGACCGCGATCTGCCTCTCGCCGACTATCTGACCATCGTCGCCGCCACCAACTTCAAGCAGCGCATCCGCAAGACGCTGGAATATTTCCACGCCGACCGGCTCAACTACGCCGTGGTCGGCACGCCGAACCGCCTGGAATACGACCAGGGTTTCTTCGTGAAGAACGGCGACGGGTCGGCGGACGTCAAGCCGATCGCGCACCTGTACAAGTCGCAGGTCTACGCCATGGCGCGGCATCTGGGCCTGCCCGAGCGGGTCTGCGCCGCCATCCCCACCACCGACACCTACAGCCTGAGCCAGGGTCAGGACGAGTTCTACTTCGCCCTGCCCTACCGGCAGATGGATCTGGCGCTGTACGCGTTGAACCACGGGTATCCGGCGCACGCACTCGCCGACGCGCTGGGCATCGACGCGGCACGCGCGCAGGCCATCTACGAGGACATCGGCAACAAGCGCCGGACGACGCAGTACATGCACCTGCCGCCGGTGCTGGTGGTGGACGTGCCGGAGCCGCACGGCGGATGAGCGAAGCCGCGCACGGACCCGCCACGCCCGCTGCAGCGGCACCTGCCGCCGCCGTGCGCACGGGTGCAGCCGCCGGCGCCCCCGCCTACCGCGCACGCGCCGGCGATCCCGAGCGCGCGCGCGCCACCGTGCTGGAAGTCTGGCGCGGCAATCTCGGCGACGACGCGCGGATGCCGCGCAAGTACGACTGGTTCTATCTGCACGCGCCCGCCGGCCTGCCGCTGCTGCATCTGCTCGACCACCACGACACGGCCGCCGCCACGCCTCCCGGTACCGGCACCCCGTCGGCCGCAGCGGTCGTCGGCGCGTGCGCGCTGGGCCAGCGGCGGATGCTGCACCGTGGTGCGCCCGTGCGCGCGGGCGTGCTGGTGGACCTGGCGGTGTTGCCCGCGCACCGCTCGCTGGGTCCGGCGCTGATGCTGCAGCAGGATCTGTTCGCGTCCGGCCGTGCGCGCCTGGATGTGCTGTACGGCTTTCCCAACCCGAAGGCGGCGCCGGTGTTCAAGCGCATCGGGTATCGCGCGCTCGGCGAGATGGTGCGCTACGTGCGCGTCGTCCGCACGGCACCCTATCTGCGGCGCCGGCTGCCCGGCGCACTGGCGCCCCTCGCCGCACTGGCCGGCCCGGTGCTGGACATCGCGCAGCGCCTGCGTACGGGCATGGGCGGCAGGCTCGCGCGCGACTGGTCCACGCGTGTGCCGGACCTCTCCGCGCTCTGGGCGGATTCGGTCAAACCCGAGGCGCTGACCGCGATCCGCGAAAACGCGTATCTCCGCTGGCGTTTCGACGAAGCGCCGGATGCGGGGTTCCGGCATCTGCTGCTGAGCGCGGGCGACCGGGCCGAGGCGTGGTTCGCCACCCGCAGCGACGGCCACACCCTGCATGTGCTGGATTTCTGGCAGCGCGGCGCCGGCGCCACACCCCATGCGTCCAGCCTGTATGCATTGCTGGCCGCGGCGCACGACGACGGACATGCCGCGGTGTCGGTGGAGTTGGCGACTTCGACCGAACGTCTGCAGCCCTGGCTCGCGCTCGGATTCGAGGCACGCAGCCGACGGCCGATCTTCGGACATGTCTCGGCCGACAGCAGCCAGGACGCGACGTTCGATCTGCATCTCACCTCGGCCGACGAAGACGAGTGAGCACTGCGCCGCGCATGCCGCCTGCGCAGGATGCGCCGCGCGCGTCCCCGGCTCAGCGCCGGAACGCGTCGGCCCGCAGGTGCTGAACCGGCCTGCGGAACAGGTACCAGGCAAGTCGCTCGGGCCGGAACCGGCCCTGTGCGTCGGCGACGGTGTCGGCCTCGTAGCCGGTGCGCCCCAGCAGCCAGGAAGGACCATCGCCCACTGCGTTCAACACCGGCACGCTGGTGAACAGCAGCGCATATCCCGCTTCGCGGGCGCGCTCTGCGATGGCGGCATCGAACGCACCGTGCGGGAAGGACATCGTGCGGCAGACCACACCGTCGTCCGACGCAGCCACCTGCCCGCGCAAGGCGGCCATCGCGCCGCCCAGTTCGGCGTCCAGATCATCGGCGCGCGTCATCGCGACATGACGCTTGCCATGCAGGCCGATCTCGACCGCACCCGCCCGCAGCTGCGCCAGCTCCTTGACATCGATCATGTGGCGCAGGCCGTCGTCCATGGCATCGGCATGACCCGCCAGCAGCGCGTCGCGCACGGATGCCGGAAGCGCCTCCAGTGCAGCGATCAGCGCGCGCAGGGCGGCCGGCACCCTGTCGCGCGGGCTGGATTGCGCGGCCGATGCCGCCTCGGCGTGCACGACGTCGCTGCCTGCGGCCTCCGCGACGTCGCGCGCCAGCGTCGGCAGCGACAGCGCGCCACGCCGCCAGGCGGAAATGAGGCGTTCCTGGAAAAACGGCTGCCGCGCGCCCACCGCGTCGGCCGCCACGAACATCACCGCCGGCAGCCCCGCACGGCGCAGCGCCGGCAAGGCATGGTCGACGTTGTCCGCCCAGCCGTCGTCGAAGGTGATCAACAGCGCGCGCGGCGGCAGCCTGCGCTCGCCGCGCTGCGCCGCGACCACATCGGCCAATGCGACCACGCGGTAATGACGGGCGAAGAACGCCAGCGACTGCGCGAACAGACCGTGTTCAAGGGTGTAGTCGGGATCGCACAGCGCCCAGCGCGGGTCGTCCTGCGCGAGCGTGCGGTGGAACATGACGACCGTTAAACTGTCGGCATTGCGTAAACGATGGTATGCGCCCAGCGCTCCGCAGGCGTAGAGACTTCTTCGGATCAGATCTTTGAGCATGGCGCGGCTGGACCCACTCGTGGCGGAAACGAACAAGACCCAGACGAACGGGACCGGGGTGGAGGCATCGATGTCCGGTGCGGGCGCAGGTGCCGGTTCCGATGTCCCCGGCGAAGGCGTCGCGGGCTTGCGGGCATCACCCGGAGACAACGCGAAATCCGGGATGTCTGCGGCCAGGGGCGCGCAGATCGGCGTCTCGACGATTATACCGACCTGGAATCGGCGCGACCTGGTGACGCGCGCGATCGACTGCGCGCTGGAACAGACCGACGACGGCGACGAGGTGATCGTCGTCGACGACGGCTCCACCGACGGCACCGGCGAAGCGCTGGCGGCGCGCTACGGCACGCGCATCCGCTATCGCCATCAAGCCAATGCGGGCGTCTCCGCCGCGCGCAACGCCGGCATGGCCATGGCGCGCGGTCGCTACATCGCATTGCTGGACAGCGACGACCTGTGGCTGCCGGGCAAGACCGCGCGCCAGCGGCAGTGGCTGGATGCGCATCCGGACTACGGCATGGTGCTGTGCGACGTGGTCAGGGTGGACCCCGACGGCACGCCCTACGACACCTTCGTGCGCCGCGAGGTGCTGCGCGAGGACGGCTGGGCGCTGCGCTGGCTGCTGGCCAACCCCTCGCTGGTGCCGGCCTCGGCGATGTTCCGGCGCGAGGTGTTCGCGGCCACCGGCGGCTTCGACACAAGCCTGCGCACCGCCGAGGACATCGACTTCCATCTGCGTGTGGCCAAACGCTTCCGCATCGGTGTGGTCGAAGCGCCCCTGGTGGAGGCCATGCGCGGCCACGACGGCCTGTCGGCCGAGGCCAGCACCTATGACGACTACGTGCGCGTGTTCGAGCGCGCCATCGCCGAGTGCAAGGGTGAAGTGGAGGACAGCGTGCGTCACCGCGCCTTGGCCGCCACCTATGCACGCAACGCACGCGGCATGCTGATCCGGCAGCGCTGGGTCGACGGCTGGCGGCTCGCGCGCAAGGCGTGGCGGCTCAGCGACGACCCCGAACTGCGCCGCGAACTGCGCGGCCTGGCGCCGTTCGCGGCCAAGCGTTTCCTGCGCGTTCTTCTGCCCGCCTGAAGGGCGAAAGGCGGCCCGAAGCCGCCTTCGCACCCTGCATCGCGCAAGCGCTCGACGCAGATGCGTCGGGATGCCGGCTTCGGCACGCGCTCAGCGCGCGCCGCGTCCGAACAGCACCACTTCGACGGTCTGCAGCATGATCATCAGATCGAAGAACAGGCCGTGGTTCTTGACGTAGAACAGGTCGAATTTGAGTTTTTCGTTGGCGTCGCGCACCGAGGCGCCGTACGGGTAGCGCAGCTGCGCCCAGCCGGTCAGGCCCGGCTTCACCGAATGCCGCACGTCGTAATAGCGGATCTCGCTGTTGAGCATCTCCACGAACTGCGGGCGCTCCGGACGCGGGCCGACGAAGCTCATCTCGCCGGTCAGCACCAGGAACAGCTGCGGCAGCTCGTCCAGCCGGGTCTTGCGGATGAAGCGGCCGACGCGCGTGCTGCGGTCGTCGTTCTTCTGCGCCCATACCGCCTGGCCGTCGCGTTCGGCGTCGACGCGCATGCTGCGGAACTTCACGATCTCGAAGTGCCGTCCACGCTCGCCCACCCGGGTCTGCCAGTACAGCACCGGCCCCTTGGATTCGAGCTTGACCGCGATCGCCGTCAGCAGCATCACCGGCCAGGTGATCGCGAGCAGCGCGCAGGCGGCGGCGAGGTCGAAGAAGCGCTTGCTCAGCCTGCGCAGGGTGGAATAGTCGAAGCCGCCGGAGAACACCAACCACGAGGGGTCGACGATGTTGAGCTGGACCATGCCGGCCTCGCGCTCGAAGAAGGTCGACAGATCGGTCACCTCCACGCCCAGCTGCACGCACTGCAGCATCTGCTCCATCGGCATGCCGCCGCGGCGCTCGTCCGGCGCAATCACGATCTCGTCGATGTCCAGACGGTCGGCCAGCCGGCACAGGGTCTCATCGCTGCGGATGAGCATGTCGTCGCGCACGACCTGCTGCTGGTTCTGCACCGGCACGAACCCCACCAGGGTGAAGGTGCGGCGGTCGGAGGCGCGACGCAGGCGGCTGTTGATCAGGTCGGCGTTGTTGCCGGCGCCGTAGACCAGCACGCGCTTCTTGAGCACGCTGGCAGTGGACAGACTGCCCACCACCAGGCGGACTGCGCACAGCGTCAGGGCACCGATGCCCATGCTCAGGGCGAACACGCCGCGGCCGATATACAGCTGCGGAATCAGGTAATAGAGCACCAGCAGCGCGATGCCGCCGAAGACGAACGCCAGCCCCAGGCGCAGCGCGAGATCGAGCCAGCTGTGACGCACGTAGACCTGGTAGAGGCCGAAGGCGCCCATCGCGCCGGTGATCGCCAGCGCCAGCAGCGGCGCGCGCAGGCCGATGCCTTCGGCGAACAGCATGAACCCGTGCGGATCGCCGCTGAAGCGCAGCCAGGCGGCGGCGAAGACCGCGAGCGTGAGCAGACAGAACTCGGTCAGCCAAAGGCTGCGTAGTGCGATTCGCTTGCGGTGTGAACGTGTATTCGCCATTCGGATTCCCCCCCATATGTCATGCATATGTCGTCGTGCATGTGACGCGGCTGCGGACGTGTTGGCCTGCACAGCCGCGCAACGACGCGCCGGCATCGCTCCGCGACGCCGTCGAGTGTGTGTGCACGTTTCCCCCTGTGCTGGACCGCCGATGCGGTCGACGGCCGCTGCAACGCTGCGTGCCAGCCTGTGCCGTCATTATTGGTGAACGTTGTCTCGAATCCAATGCGGACATGTGCGACAAGTCACATCAAAGGCCCTGCCGACGCTGGTTGGTCGGCAAGCGAAAGCGCGGAATTCAGCCTGGAAATCGAATGCGGGCGGCGATTCCGCATGGCATGTGCCGCGACTGGACGACACGCGCCCGACAGGGGGCGCGATGGCCTCATGCGGGCATGCGTAAGCGATGCTGCCGCCGCTGCGCGAATCCGGGCGGAACCGGCGGACGAGGGGATGCCACGGGCTCAGCCCTCGACCACGCGGTCGCGGCCTTCACGCTTGGCCCGGTAGAGGGCGTCGTCGGCGCGCTTGAGCATGTCGGTCGCGCTGCGGTCGCCGCCGCGCCGCTCGCTCACGCCGAAACTGGCGGTGACCGGGCGGATGCGCTCCGACTCGTCCGTGGGCGGGCTCACCCCGACATGTTCGCGCAGTTGCAGACGCAGGCGCTCGGCGACCTGGCGCGCGGCGGAGGCCGTGGTGCCGGGCAGGACGACCACGAATTCCTCGCCGCCGGTCCGTCCCACCCGGTCGCCGCTGCGCAGCTCGCGCTGCAGGATCTCGGCCACCGCCCGCAGCACGCTGTCGCCACCGGCATGTCCGCAGACATCGTTGATGCGCTTGAAATGATCGATGTCGAACGCGACCACGCTCAGCGCCGCCCCGGGGTCGGGCGACGACCATTCGCCGTCGAGGAACCCGAGGATGCTGCGCCGGTTGGGCAGGCCGGTCAGTTCGTCGGTCAGGGCCAGCCGGCGGATGCGGCGGTTGCGCCGGTACTGCTGCAGCGCCATCGCCGCCAGCAGGGCCAGCAGTGCGGCGCCGAGGATGATCACCAGCCGCTGCAGCCCGCGGACACGCTCGGCGTTGCGCAGGGCATCCGCGCGACGCCGGTTCTCTTCCTGCAGACGTTGGTTTTCCTGCTCCTTGCGTGCGGCATCGAACTGCACCCGCAGGCGCTGGGTCTGGCGGTCGAGCAGACGGGCATCGAGCACCTTCTGCGCCTCGCGCTGGGCGAGCACCGCCATGTAGGCGCCCCGCCAGTCGCCATCGGCGGCAAGAATTTCGGCGATTGCCTCGTGGATGGTCGCCAACAGGCGGGGATTGTCCTGTTCGGCGAAAAAAGCGGCCGCGGCGTTCAGGTCTTCCAGCGCCTCGTCGCTGCGGCCGAGGGCGGCCAGGGTGCGACCGCGCTGGACCCGTGCGCGGGCCACGCCGTCGGGCTGACGCTCGGTGCGGTAATAGGCCAGGGCCTGCTCGATCCAGTCCAGCGAGGCGCGCGCATCGCCCTGCTGGCGCAGCACCGCACCGATGGACAGCCGCTCCTGGGCGACGCCCTCGGCCTCGCCCAGGCGGGAGTCGATCTCCAGCGCCTTGCGGAAATGCGTCAGCGCCTCGTCCAGCCGCCCTTGCAGCTCGAACATGCTGCCGAGGTTGTAGTAGGCGGTGGCGATCTCGGTGTCCGCCCCGGATTTGAGATCGTGCGCCAGCAACTGGTTGTAGTAGTCGATCGCACGCTCGTATTCGTTGACGTTGGGGTCGCCGTAGAGATTGGCCATCGCATTGAGCGCGTAACGCTGGCCGGACTCGCTCGCGGTGTCGACGTACAGCCGGTAGCTGGCGTCCAGATCGACGATGGCGCCTTCGTAGTCGCCGAAGTAATGCCGCAGTTCGCCGCGGTAGGCGTACAGGTCGGCGATGGTCTCGTGATCGCCGGAGGCCTCCGCTTCGCGGACGCCCAGGTCGTAGGACGCGAGGGCCGCCGTGGCGCCTTCCAGCTTTTCCTGGGCATAGCCGCGACAGGCCAGGTAGCGCGCCCGGCTGGCCCGGTCATCCGCGGCCCGGGCCTCCGCATCGCCGGCCTCGGCGATGCGCAATGCTTCTGCGGCGCCGTACATCACACGGGTGAGGCAGAAGCCGCTGGCGAGTTCCCTGCGGCGGGGCGAATCCTGCGGCAGCAGCGCGATCGCCTGCTCGGACAGCGCGACCGCGGCGCGCGGGTCGCTGGGGGCCAGCGCTTCGGCCCGCTTCTCCAGCGCGTCGACACGTCGTTGCACATCGGCGGCGACCTGGCCGGAGACCGCCCCGACGGCAGCGGTCGGCGCCACGTCCGCAAGGACGGCGGGTGCCGCGGCGGCGAGCCCGAGGGCCAGTGCGAATGCCAGCAGCCCCCTCCGGACACACATGAGTGGTGCGCCTGAGCGCCGATCGCGGGCACATACAGGAGCGCCCGGGGCCGGCCCCGTCCGCTCTGGTGGCGACGGATCTCGCCGAACTGCCTGCATGCCCCCCCCCTGTCGATCACCCTGCACGGGCACTGCCCGCGACCGGCATTCTAGACAGTCGGAGCGGTGCGGATTGGGGTGTGGATCGCGATCCGGATCCAAGGTGAAGCAATATCGGTGCCACCTGGCGACCCGACGCGACACCGAACGTGCGGCAGGTCACGGAGTGTCCGGGGTTGCATCAGGAGTCAGGTCCGGGATGCCGCCGGCGATCGACCGGCATCGTGAGGGTGCCGGCCATGCCTGGCGCGGCCCGGGAACCGCGGACGCCCGGACGGCCGCTCGAGAGGCCGGACGCCGCCGGAGACCGCACAGAGCGGGCGTCCGGCGGCGGGAGGGCGGCGCCTGCCGCCCGGCCGGGGACAGCAGGCCCGGGTCAGCGCAGCCACATGCGCGCGCTGCGCGCCGGGAGGCTGAAGGTGTAGTTGCTGCTGCCGATGTTCACCACGCTGCCGGAGCCCAGGGTGTCGGTGTAGTTGGCGTACCACCACAACACGCTGTTGTTCATGTTGACCGACGCATTCACCGTGCTGCCGCACTTGTTGATGCCGACAATGCCCAGGCTGCCGCGACGGAAGATGATGTGGCAGTTGCCGTGCGAGAGCACCTGCATGTCGTTGCCGGCCACGGCGTTGTGGAAACGAATCATGCCCTTGATGTCGTTGCGCCTGTAGGCGTTGACCCAGCGGTTGTCGCCACTCTCGTTGTTGTCCGAGTAGACCATCGGGTTGCCGCCGTTGCGGCCGAAGATGTAGGCATAGGCCAGCGTCTCGTCGGTCGGATCCATGATCGCGTAACGGAAGCCGCTGTTGTTCGGAATGTCGTGGGTCACCGTGAAGGTGAGCGCACGCGCCCCGGGAAGCGCCTGGCCGTAGGCGCCGGGGTCGACCAGTTGGCTCATGCTGCCGCCGAAGGAAAACGCACCGCGGATCTGGTTGTGCAGCGGGAAGTCGTAGGCGGCGTGATCGGTCTGCTGCAGATAGGGGGCGAGGAAACGATCGTATTCGAGCTCGCCGGCGCCGCCACCGGTGATGATCTCGCCGAACACGTACATGCCGCTCTTGATTTGACTGGTCAGCACCGCATTCAGGTGCGAGTTCGGCATGTGCTTGGCCGCATCGATGCGGAAGCCCTTCACGCCCATCGCCTTCAAGGCATTGAGATACGCCTGCTGCTGGCCGATGACGTAGCTGGTGTTGCGCAGATCCGGCAGGCCCACATCGCCGCCGCCGCCGCACAGCCGCCAGTTCTGCACCTGCCAGACGTCGCTGTAGTTGGTGATGCAGCGCGCTTCGCCGAAATCGGAAGCGCTGAGGAAGTTGTAGCGCAGGTCGCCGAAGAGCCGGATGCCGTTGTAATACGTGGTGTTGCCGGCATAGGTGGAGAGGATCGCGGATCCCGGGTAATTCAGGTCGGAACGCTTGAAGGCCTCGTTGGCCATGTGGTTCAGCAGGACGTCCGCATAGACCTTCACGCCGCGCGCATTGAGCGCGTTGATCATGTTCCTGAAGGCGGTCGTGTCGCCGAGCGGATGGTGGACGACGCGGTAATCCTGCGGCTGGTAACGCGCCCACCATGCGCTGCCTTCCGACTTGTAGGCAGGCGCGACCAGCACCGCCTTGTAACCGGCGGACTGGATCTCCGCCGCACGCGCCTGCACATCGGCATAGCGCCAGTTGAAGGCATGCAGCACGGCCTCCGCATGCGCGCTGCCGGCGGCACCCATCCCGATGCCGAGCGCAGCGACCAGCGCGGCGACGCGCGCGCGCAGGCGCCCGCGCACCGGCGCGGCATGGGAGGGACGAACCACGTTCTGACTGGCCAGGTACTGCATCCTGCGATCTCCTGTGAAGTGATTGAATTGAACGGAGCCACGTATTCCGCGGTGCGAAGGGCGACCGTCGCCCAGGGACATCCTGTCGTCGGCGTCGTGCGCCCTGTCGTGCATGGCTGCGGACGGCTCTGCGATGGAAAGGCGCGAACGCCCCCTGCACCGATCGCATGTCGCCGCGGCATTGATCGCCTGCGACGGGAAGCATCCTAGGCGCGGATCGCAGTGCAGCATCTTGCGCTGTATACGTATTCAAGCAATTTTCTTGCTTGCGCGTGACAATGAACGCCGAAACGGCGCTCGAAATCTTCACCACCCGGATATTCCGCGACACGCGGCACAAACGGCCCGGACAGCGCTCGGCGCTCCTGCGGAGAACACTCCGTGAAACCGACGGCCCTCAGCGCGGCCTGCCCTTGCGGCAGGCGTCGGAGCAGTACTTCACCTCGTCCCAGACCCGCTCCCACTTGCGACGCCACACGAACGGACGGCCGCAGACGGGGCAGCGTTTGCTGGGCAGGTCGCGCTTGGCGACCGTCCTGCCCTTTCCGTTTCCGGGTGCGCTGCGCATGGGCGAAGGGGAACTGCCGTCAGCGGCTGCGCACGATGCGCATGCCGAGCATGAGGACCACCCTGGTGAGCCCTGCAATCGACGGGCGTCGCGTTGCGTAACGATGCGCCACGTGCCGCATGTTCAGGCCTTGCGCAGGAAACAGGTCTTCACCACCAGCCCGCGGATGCGTTCGCTGTTCCCTTCGACATGGGTGTCGTCGTCCTCGACCAGGCGAATGCCGCGGATCACGGTCCCCTGTTTCAGCGGAGTGGACGCGCCCTTCACCTTGAGGTCCTTGATGACCACCACGTTGTCGCCGTCCTGCAACGGGTTGCCGTTGCAGTCGCGCACCGCACGCGGCGTGCCGGCTGCGGTGCCGTCCGGATTCCATTCGTGCCCGCAGTCGGCGCAGACCTGCATGGCACCGTCGGGATAGACGTTGGGCATCGCGCACAGCGGGCAGACAGTCGTACTCATGCAGGTACCAAGGCAGAACGGAAGGCGACGCGCATTATCGCAGAGCGCGGCCACGACCCGGTTGCCTCTGCTCAGCGCCAGGCTTCGAGCGACACGGGCGGGCACGGCAAGGCGTGCGGTCGCGACGATTCATTGCGCGGTATCGGGGTGCAGCCAGGCCGAGGCGCCATCGACGTAACGCTCGTGTTTCCAGATCGGAACGCGCGCCTTCACCTCGTCGATGATCCAACGGCAGGCGGCGAACGCGGCATCGCGATGCGCGGCGCTGACGCCCACCCACACCGCCAACTCGCCCACAGCCAGTTCGCCGACACGATGCACGCAGGCGGCCTCGGCGATGGCGAAGCGCGACAGCGCCTCCTCTACGATGCGTTCGCCTTCGGCGGTGGCGAGCGCGGCGTAGGCCTCGTAGTGCAGACCGTTGGCCGCACGGCCGTCGTTGTGATCGCGCACCCAGCCTTCGAAGCTGGCATAGGCACCGGCGTCGGCGCGCAGCAGGCGCACACGCAGCGGCGCGATCTCGAACGGCGCATCGGCCAGCGCGAAACGCGACATGCTCAGCCCCCCGAGACCGGTGGAATGAACGCGACTTCCGCACCCTCGCCCGGCGCATCGTCCCAGCGCGCGAACGCACCGTCGAGCGCGACCCGCAGGCGCGCTCGCGGCAGCGCGAAGCCATGGCGGGCGCGGAGTGTCTCGTACAGCGCCGCCAGATTGCCGGCGTGATGCAGCGTCTCGCGCTCGCAGCCGGCAGCCTCGCGCAGGCTGGCGAAATACAGCACGGTCACGCGCGGTGCCGCAGGCGACGCATCGGTCCCGCCGGTCACCGTGTCTGCTGGGGTGTCGCTGGCATCAGGCTTCATCACGAATTCCGTGGGGTGCTCGGTGGGATATCCGGTGATCGACGTCATGGTCGTCATTGCAGGCCCGCGCTTTCTCAAACATCATCGACCAGGCCGACATCGCGCTTGCCGCCGCGCTTTCCGCTCAGCTTCGCAGGGCCGATCACGATCGCATGCGAGAGCGCCTTGCACATGTCGTAGACCGTCAGCGCGGCCACGGTGGCGCCGGTCAGCGCCTCCATCTCCACGCCGGTGCGGTGTACGGTCTTCACCGTGCACACGATCTGCAGCGTGCGCGGGCCGCTCCAGTCGATGCCAATGCGGATGCCGTCGATCGGCAGCGGGTGGCAGAACGGGATCAGCTCGTGCGTGCGCTTGACCGCGAGCGTGCCGGCGACCACCGCGGTGTCGACGATCCCGCCCTTCGCGCTCTTCAGGCCCGCAGCGCGCAGCTGCGCCGCGACCGCGGTCGGAAAGACCACGCGGCATTCGGCGGTTGCGCTGCGCGCGGTGACCGCCTTGGCCGAGACGTCGACCATGCCGGGGCGACCTTCGGAATCGATATGGGTGAGTGCGGCCGGGGTCCGGCTGCCGGTTTCGGGAGCGCGTCGACTCATGCCGCAACCATCCCGCGCAAACGAGAAGGCTGCGCCCATTTGAAGAACCCTGCATCTTCGTTCATCGAACGTCGCCCGCAATCCTGGCCGCGGCAAGCGGCGTGCCCTGATGAAAGACCATGCGCCAACCGGCGGACTCCCTGCGCCACCATGAGCTGCGCAGGGATGCGGCGCTGCTGCCCTCGACGCTGCGCTCGGCGCGATACAGGACCACGATCAGATCCTCGCAGACGCGTCTCAGCGCGAAATCGCGCGCCACGAACGCGCTGCCGCTCTCGCCAGGGAGCCGCGACATCACCTCGTCCTTGCCGAAGCTGCGTCCGTTCGCGCCGATCTCGTGGAAATCGTCGGCGATCAGCCGATCCAACGCGTCGGCGGAGGCACGTACTTCCGGCCGAAGCAGGGCCGTTTCCTGCGCGACGAGAAGCTCCGCGACTTCGGCATCGACTGGATGCACATCGATCCTCGCCTCCATCTCAGCCTCCCACCAGAAACATTTCAACCCGTCGCGACGACGTGCGCCCTGCGTGGCCGTTTTGCGCCACGTCCGCACGCAGTTCACTGTAACGGTCGGCGCGCGCGCGCCACAGGGCGGCCAACGTCTGCGTACGGGTGTCGTCGTCGATGTCCGCGGCCAGCGTGGGCCGCAGGTCGGTGCCGTCGCCGGCGAACAGGCAGGTGTAGAGCCGGCCGTCGGCGGAGACGCGGGCGCGGTGGCAGTCGCCGCAGAACGGCTGGCTGATCGAACTGACGAAACCCACTTCCCCGGCGCCGTCCAGATAAGCGTGGCGCTCGGCCACTTCGCCGCGATACTGCGGCTGCAGTGCACGCAGCGGCCACTGGGCATGCAGGCGCTCGCGCAGCTCGGCCGAGGTCACCACGCGCGCCGGGTCCCAGGCGTTGCAGGTGCCAACGTCCATGTATTCGATGAAGCGCAGCGTGTGGCCTTCGCGGCGTGCGTAGTCGGCCAGCGGCAGCACCTGGTCCTCGTTGACCCCGCGCTGCACCACGCAGTTGAGCTTGAGCGCGGCGAAGCCCGCCGCACGCGCCGCCGCGATGCCGGCGAGCGTGTCGTCGATGCGCCCGCGGCCGCCCGACAACCGCGCGAACAGGTCGGGGGCGATCGCATCCAGACTCACCGTCAACCGGCGCAGGCCGGCGTCCCGCAGCGCCTGCGCGTGCACGGCGAGCAGGCTGCCGTTGGTGGTGAGCGCGATGTCGTCGAGGCCCTCGACCCGGGCCAGCCGCGCGATCAGCGCGGGCAGCCCCTTGCGCAGCAGCGGCTCACCACCGGTGATGCGCAGCTTGCGCACGCCAACGCGGACGGCCGCGTGCACCAGGCGCTCGATCTCGTCGAAGGACAGCCGGGATGCGGCGTCGAGCCCGTAATCCTCGCCCACGCGCTCGGCCGGCATGCAGTACGGACAGCGGAAGTTGCAGGCCTCGATCACCGACAGGCGCAGGTCGCGCAGCGGGCGGCCGAGGGTGTCGAGCGGCAAATGGGGGATAAGCATTGCGGACATGTACGCCTTACGTGCCGGGCGCGGACACAGAGGCGCCCGGGGCCGACGCCGTTGCGTCGTCGTGCATCGGCAGATTTCCCGCGCCCTGCGCAGGACCGCCATCCGCGAACGCCGACGCCACCGGCTCCGCCAGCGCCAGCAGCTCCCCCGCCCGCGCCACGCGATACCCGCGTGCGCGCAGGGCCTCGCCGTCGGCCTCGCCGGCGTAGTGGTAGAGCACGCAGCGGGCCAGCAGTGCCGGCGGGTATTCGCGCTCCAGGTCGTCGATGCCGCTGTGCGAGGGGTTGCCGCGCAGGGCGCAGTCGTGGGCGATCAGTTCGCCCGCCTCGGCCATCTTCGCCAGCGTCTCGGGGATCGGCCGGGTGTCGCCGGTCCACACCACGCTGCCGGGCAGACGCAGGCCGAAGGCGGTGCCGGGCCAGTGGTGGCGGGCCTCGAACACCTCCAGACGCACGCCGTCGTGCCAGAAGGCATCGCCGACCGGGATCAGCTGGAACGCGTCCCAGAAGTTGGCGCCGCCCTCGGCGAGCACGTTGGGGTAGTCACCAATGCGCCGATGCAGCACCGGCAGCAGCGGCGCCGGCACGTAGACCCGCACCCGGCCGCGTCGCGCCGGGTCGAAATAGGCCTCGACGAACAGCCGCTCGAAGCCGGCGACATGGTCCAGATGCGCATGGGTCACGAACCAGGCATCCGGCGCACGGCCGTAGTGCGCCAGGCACGCGGTCAGGCCCTCGCCGCCGCAGTCGATGGTGAGCCACGGCTGCCCGTCGCGCTCGATGCTGGCCATCGCCGAGCCCAGCTCGACCGCACCGGCACCGCCGACGCCGTGGAATCGCAGTGTCCAGGTCATCACTCAGGTTCCGCGCTGCCACTGCGCATCGTAGGCCGCGCGCAGTGTCGCGAAACCGCGATCCGCGTCCGCGAGGCCCGCCTGGCCGGCCAGCTTGCGCAGCGAACGCTGCAGCCGGGCCAGATTGCGCTCGCGCCAGTCGGTGGCGGGGATACGGATGCGGCTGAGATCCAGATCGATCACCCAGCCCTTCCCGGCGGCATCGAACAGCAGGTTGTGGGCGTTGAGATCGGCGTGGTCCAGGCCCACGCGGTGGCAGCGCGCGATGAGCCGGCCGGCGGACTGCCAGGGCGCGTCGTCGCCGGCCTCGCAGGCGGCGCCCACGTAATCCGCCAGCGGGCGCACCTCCTTCAGCCGTTCGATCAGGATCGCCGCGCGGTACCAGGCGCCATCGCGCCAGTAGGCCGCAGCCACCGGCACCGGCACCGGAAGCCCGCGCCGGCGCAGTTCGCGCAGCAGGCGGAATTCGTCGAAACTGCGCACCCGCGAGGGCCCGCGCCAGAGGTGGCGGTCGCGGTTGAATCGGCCCACCATGCCGCCGCGCAGATAGCGGCGCAGCACCGCCTCGCCGAAAGGCAGCCCGCGCGCGGCGCCGTCGACGAACCACGCGCCGCCGCGCCCGCCACTGCCGACCGCGCGCGCGGCATCGCCCCACCACGCGGGGTCCAGCCAGTCGGCCTGCGCTTGCCGCAGGCGCTTGGCGTCGAACAGAATCGCACCCGCCCCCGTGCCGTTGGCATCGAGGAACGGGGCAAGACCTTCGCTGGTGTCGAGACCGGCCATTGCTGCGAGTCTATCAAGTGCCCGATGACGCCATTCGTTCGATCTGCCTGCTCCGCCTGTCCGCGCTCGGAGATGTGACCCACGTCGTGCCGCTGGTGCGCACCCTGCGCCGCGCCTGGCCCGATGTCGCGCTGACCTGGGTGATCGACGGCGGCGGTCGGAAGCTGCTGGACGGGCTGGAAGGCGTGGAGTTCGTGGTCTACGACAAGAAGACCGGCTTCGCGGGCATGCGCGCGCTCGGGCGCACGCTGCGTGAGGGCATGCCTCGCGAAGACATGCCGCGCGGGCAGCGTTTCGATGCCCTGTTGCAGCTGCAGGTGGCGGCGCGCGCGAACCTGCTGTCGGCCTTCATCCCGGCGCGTCGGCGCGTGGGCTACGACCGCAGACGCTCGAAGGACCTGCACGGCCTGTTCGTCAACGAGCGCATCCCCGACCGCCCCGGCATCCATGTGCTCGACGCGATCGGCAGCTTCTGCGAGCCGTTGGGCCTGCGCCAGAGCGAGGTGGTCTGGGACCTGCCGGTGCCGGCCGAAGCCTGGGACTGGGCGCGTGCGCAGTGGCCGGACGACGGCCGGCGCACGCTCGCCATCTCGCCCTGCTCCAGCCATGCGCTGCGCAACTGGCGGTCCGAGCGATACGCCGCGGTGGCCGACCACACGCTGGCGCGCGGCTGGCGGGTGGTGCTCTGCGGGGGGCGCTCCGCGCTGGAGCGCGAGACCACCGATGCCATCCTCGCGCAGATGGCGCCGCGGCCCGATGGCGACGACGCGGTGCTCGACCTGGTCGGCAAGGACACCCTCAAGCAATTGCCGGCCCTGCTGGCCCGCGCCGATCTGCTGATGACGCCCGACTCCGGCCCCATGCACATCGCCAACGCGATGGGCACCCGGGTGCTGGGCCTGCATGCGGCCAGCAACCCGGCGCGCAGCGGCCCGTACTCGGACCGTCGCTTCTGCGTGGACCGCTACGACGACGCGGCCCGCAGGTATCTGGGCAAGCCGGCGGCGGCGCTGAAATGGGGCGCCAAGATCGAGCGCGAGGGCGTGATGGACCTGGTGACCGTGGACGACGCGGTGGCCGCCTTCGAGCGCTGCGTGGCGGCGGGCTGAGCGCCTCGGCCGGCGAGCGCTCACGGCAACGCACACGGCAAAACGGCACGCTCCGCGTGCCGTCTCGTCCGTAAAGTCCATTTGCCGAGGCCGATCCCTCTGGCGACCCGGTCGATTCCGGCCCCGTCCGTGGGGCCGAATGTCGACCGAAGTTCAACCCATCGCTTCCCGGCGATGTCGGATCCTTCCGAAGGTTCTGCGCATCCTGCGCGGAACTGTCGCGGTCTCTCGGGGTCCTTGAGATTCCGCTCGGCCTCGCGGCCGGGTCAGCACGCTGCACATCCCTGTGCTTGGCATCACCGGCGGGCCGGGATGTCTGGATCAGCGGGTCCGGTGAAGGTCTCGTTCGATCCGTGGCGTGCAGGTAAACCTTAGGGATGCCGAATGACAGTGCAAAGACCCGGTTAGCAGCGCAACCGGTGAATATCGGTCACCCTTTTTTGGATGAATGCAGGCTGTCCAGTCATTTCACGTACAGCCGGCCACCCAGAGCGAACCTCGTAGAGACAATTTTGGTAGCGATGAGAGCATTGCTGGCCACCCCGCTATGCAATCGATTTCCAACGAAAACCGTTAGCAATGCGTGAGCGCAGTCACAAGGTGCTTGAACCACTTTGCGCGAAATCGCCTCGGATCGATGCCTCTGAAACGACTCGACAGGGGGTGATCGACGGCTCCCAGGGCGCGGATCCGCAGACCGACCGGGCCACGGAATTCCGCACACCACCACGCGCCAGCGCCGCCGTGCGTCGAAGGCGGCATCGCACCCTGGGGACGGATCTTCCGAAACCGGCGCCCGGCGCGAAGCGGACGACCGTCCGGGCGCGCCGTGGTGGGGGTGGTCCGCCCGTGCAGACAGCGCCACGGCGAACTCGCCCGGTTCTTCCTGCACGGCGATGCACCCAGATACCCGTCAAAGACAGACCAAACGCGCTCTCAGCCCGTTGGGGGGCGATCAAATCTCTGCGCACCTGCCGCGGAGTGCGGCGCCCACCCATCGTGGGCGCTGGGCTTTCGGTGCGCGCGGAACCGTGCCGTGACGCCCGATCAGGGGGAGCCGGCAGCCGAGCGGTAGTCCTCGTAGGACTTTTCCTCGACATAGGACGAGCCCAGTGCGAGGTTGATGTCCTTCTTGATCCGCGCGCGCTCGTCGTTCTCGAAATACACGCTGCGTGCCAGGCGCACGAACTCGTCGTCGAAGGCCTGCGCCTTCTCCTTCAGGCGGATGTCGTCCTCGATCACCCACAGCCGCTCGTTGACGGCCTTCAGCTCGGCGCGCAGCCGGGCGATGTCGTGACCCGCCGCGGGGTGGGCCATCCAGGTCTTCTCCAGCGCCGACAGCTCGTTGCGCACGTTCGCCAGCTTGGCGGGGTCGGACATCCGCTCGGACTTGATCTGGAGGATGGCGATCTTGTCGAGCAGTTCGCCGAAGGAGACGGGCACGAGGATTTCGGACATGGCGGAGGTTCCGGCACAGACAAACCGCTAGTGTACGCGCCTTGTCCAGCCCCGCCCCGCCCCTGTATGATGCCTGCCCGCCGACGGCCCTGCCGCCGGCAGCCGCTTCCGGAGAGGTGGCAGAGCGGTTGAATGTACCTGACTCGAAATCAGGCAGGCGTTAATAGCGCCTCGGGGGTTCGAATCCCCCCCTCTCCGCCAGTTACGCCGAACGCCCGCCTCGCGCGGGCGTTCGGCGTTTGCGGGTGCGGGAACGCTGGATGGGGCCTCAGGGGCACGATCAAGCATCAGGATCGCCGATCGGCACGGCGACGCCGGCACGCCGCCCACGCAGCCGATGCTGCGCAGGCGCATACGGGATGAATCGACCGCAACCCGGGGCTGCGTCCGGGGAATCCGCGACGCCACGCAGGCGTCCGAGCACTGTCCGCCAGCACCATCTGGCGCCACCGTGCGCCCCCGTGCGGATGCGGTATAAAGAGCCACCCCGGGGCCGGGCCCTGCCTCGACCGGGCCTTCATCCACGCCATTCCCTGGGAGGGGACATATGCGCAACAAGACCACCATCGCCACGTTGTTCGCGGCCGCATCGATCGCGGTGTCGGGCATCGCGGCCGCTCAGGACGCCTCCATCGCCGGGCGCTGGAAGACGCTCGACGACAAGACCGGCAAGCCGATGACCATCACCGAGGTCTACCAGGCCAAGAACGGCACCTTCGCGGCGAAGATCGTCGAGAACCTGGGGCTGCCCGCCACCTGCGCCGATTGCAGCGGCAAGTACAAGAACCAGCCGATGATCGGCATCGTCACGCTGTGGAACCTCAAGCCGATCAAGGGCGGCTACGGCGGCGGCAACGGCTACAAGCCGTCCGAGGACCGCGAGTTCAAGGTGAAGAGCGTCAAGCTCAGCGCCGATGGCAAGAAGCTCGAAGTGACCGGCTGCGTCGCCTTCATCTGCCGCACGGCGGAATGGGTGCGCGCCAACTGAGTCTGCGGGCCGCCAGGCCTGCAGCAGCCGACGGCCCGGTTCATCGAATCGGGCCGTCTTCGTATCGAACGGTGCCGTTCGTTCCCGACTGCCGCGCCGGTGGTCGGGCGGGGGGGCGTTCGTGAGACCTGTTTACCTTCCTTCGCGAGTCCAACCATGTCAGCTCCCTCCCTGCTCCGGCGTGTCTCGCTGCGCGCATCCGCACTGCCCTTGATGCTGTGGCTGATGGCGGGCCCCGCGCTCGCCGCGGACCCGGGCCCGGTGGGGCGCTGGCGCAGCATCGACGACGCGACCGGCCAGGCGAAGGCGGTGATCGAGATCGTGGAGGGCGAGGACGGCGCGCTGAGCGCGAAGATCGTGCGCCTGATCGACACCCGCGACGGCCCGAACCCGCTCTGCGAGAAGTGTCGGGGCAAGCGCCGCAACAAGCCGATCCTCGGGATGACCATCGCCTGGGGCCTGCGCCGCGAGGGTGACGGCCGCTGGGGCGGCGGCACCATCCTCGACCCGGAAAACGGCAAGGAATATTCGGTGCGGCTGACGCCGGTGGAGGGCGGCCGCAAGCTGGAGGTCCGCGGCTTCCTGGGCATTTCCCTGCTCGGCCGCACCCAGGTGTGGCAGCGCGAATAGGCGAGACCGCAGGGCGGCGGCGCGTGCGATGTCGCATGCCATAATTCGCGGTCTTTCCGTCGTTTCCGGCCCGCTCGATGCCCAGCCCGTCCCCCCGCGACATCCTCGTCACCAACGCCCTGCCCTACGCCAACGGCCAGATCCATCTCGGCCATCTGGTGGGCTATATCCAGGCCGACATCTGGGTGCGGGCGCGGCGGATGTGCGGGGACACGGTGCATTTCGTCTGCGCCGACGACACCCACGGCACACCGATCATGCTGGCCGCGGAAAAGGCCGGCGTCACTCCGGAAGCGTTCATCGCCGACGTGCAGGCCGCGCATGAGCGCGACTTCAAGGCCTTCGGCGTGGAGTTCGATCATTTCGACTCGACCAACGCACCGGGCAACCGTGCGCTGACCGAGGCGATCTACGCGCGGCTGGAGGCCAACGGCCACATCGGCCGGCGTTCGGTGCAGCAGTTCTACGACCCGGCCAAGGGCATGTTCCTGCCCGACCGCTACGTGAAGGGCATCTGCCCGAACTGCGCCAGCGCCGACCAGTACGGCGACAACTGCGAGGTCTGCGGCGCCACCTACGCGCCGACCGAGCTGAAGGACCCGCGCTCGGTGCTCAGCGGCGAGACGCCGGAACTGCGCGAGTCGGAGCATTTCTTCTTCGAGCTGGGCCAGTTCACCGACGTCCTGCGCGAGTGGCTGTCGGGCGATGTCGCCGTCTCCGGCGTGAAGGCCAAACTGCAGGAATGGCTGGACGCCGAGGGCGGCCTGCGCCCCTGGGACATCTCGCGCGATGCGCCCTACTTCGGCTTCGAGATCCCCGGCCAACCCGGCAAGTATTTCTACGTGTGGCTGGATGCGCCGATCGGCTACCTCAGCAGCTTCAAGGCGCTGTGCGAGGCCAAGGGTTTCGATTTCGACGCCTACACCGATGCCGCACGCAATGCGAACGGCGAGACCGAGATGCACCACTTCATCGGCAAGGACATCGTGAACTTCCACGGTCTGTTCTGGCCCGCGGTGCTGACGGGCAGCGGCTTCCGCACGCCGACGCGGCTGCACGTCAACGGGTATCTGACCGTGGACGGGGCGAAGATGTCGAAATCGCGTGGCACGTTCGTGATGGCGAAGACCTATGTCGATGCCGGCCTGCCTCCGGAGGCCCTGCGCTACTACTTCGCGACCAAGACCTCGGGCGGCGTGGATGACCTCGACCTGAGTCTCGCGGACTTCGTGGCGCGCGTGAACAGCGACCTGGTCGGCAAGTTCGTCAACATCGCCAGTCGCTGTGCGGGGTTCATCAACCAGCGATTCAACAACCAACTGTCCAAGTCGTTGCCCGACCCAAGCCTTTACGATCGGTTCGTATCGTCTCTGCCTTCTATCATAGAGGCCTTCGCACGCAACGAAGCTGCTGTTGCTGTGCGATCAATCATGTCGCTTGCCGACGAGGCAAACAAATACATCGACACCCAAAAGCCTTGGGTGGTCTCCAGTCAAATCGAAGGTCTGATCGGAGAAGCAGCATTAAAGGAATTTTTTGAAAAAGACGGGTGGAATGTCGAAGTTCCGCGAGGAGCAGGCGCAGGATACGACCTCAAGCTTACGAAGAATGGCCATTGCGCTGTGCTTGAGTATAAGCCCCGCAAGATTGATGCCACTGCGGCTCAAATGCTTGCCTCAAGCGTTGAAGGCATTGCAGCAGATAAGGGAATACTTGCGACTTCTGGTGAGATTTCCCAGCAGGCCATGGCAATCGCAGCCGAAAACCCGAAACTCATCTTCATTGATGCGCAACGCATGTCAGAAATCCTCCGGAGTACCGAGCTCACTCACTTGCCGTCCACCTACGCAGAAAGCCTTGCCTCACTACACGACATCTGCACTCAAGGACTGAACCTGTTCAGGGTTCTCGCCACCGCTCTTAAACCCATAGCGCCCGTACTCTGTACGCAAGCGGAGCGGTTTCTCCGCTTGGAACCACAAGATTGGGCCTCAGCGAACAAACCGCTTCTAGACCACACCATTCAGACCTACACGCCGCTGTTCACCCGACTCGACCCCAAACAGATCGACGCCATGACCGAAGCTTCCAAGGACACCCTCCAGCCCGCCGCGCCTGCCGTAGGAGGGGCTTCAGCCCCGAACAACGCCGGCCCGGATGCGGTCGCGGCTAAAGCCGCTCCTACGAATGCCGCACCAACGCCGGCTCCTTCGGCGGATAAGGCCGCGGGTGAAACCGAAAAGGCGTCCCCGACCATCGGCATCGACGACTTCGCCAAGCTCGACCTGCGCATCGGCAAGGTGCTGGTGTGCGAGTTCGTCGAGGGTTCGGACAAGCTGCTGCGTTTCGAGCTGGACGCCGGCATGCTGGGCAAGCGCCAGATCTTCTCCGGTATCCGCGCCAGCTACGGCGAGCCGGAGAAACTGGTGGGCCGCAGCGTGGTGTTCATCGCCAACCTCGCGCCGCGCAAGATGCGCTTCGGGGTGAGCGAGGGCATGATCCTCTCCGCCGGCTTCGACGGCGGCGCGCTTGCGCTGCTGGACGCCGATGCCGGCGCCGAGCCGGGCATGCCGGTGCGCTGAGCCTTGCTCCACGGGCCACACCCTCGCCACCGCCACAGGAGACCACCGCATGCTTCGTACCGTATCGACGCCGCTGATCCTCGCGTTCGCACTGGCCGGCCTGCTCGCCGGCTGCTACAGCGTGCCGCCCGACGTGCGCAAGACGCCGGTCACCCCGGACGCGGAGGACGTGCCGCGCAGACCGATCGGCGGCGAGAAGGACGCGCACGGCTGCCCGATTTCCGCCGGCTACACCTGGTGTGAGCGCGAGCGCAGCTGCGTGCGGCCGTGGGAGCTGGCCGACACTGCCGGCTTTGCCGACAACGCCGAGGCCTTCGACGCCTACTGCAACGCGCCGGCCGCGAAGGACTGAGCCCGTCCCGGCTTTGCGACGCCGCCCGGAACCCGCCTGCTTGAACGCTCCTTCAGACGCCGCTCTTCCAGACGCCGCTCCTTCAGACGCCGCTGCTCCACACGCCGCCGTCGTCGATCACGCGCTGGTCGAGCGCCTGGACCGCCTGCTGCCACAGACCCAGTGCGGGCAATGCGGCTATCCGGGCTGCCGGCCGTATGCCGAGGCCATGGCGCGCGGCGAGGCCGGCATCGACCACTGCCCGCCGGGCGGCGATGCCGGCGCACGCGCGCTCGCGCACGTGCTGGGCGTGCCGGCGCGTCCCTACGACCGCACGCGCGGCGTGCAGCCGCCCGCACAGGTCGCGCTGGTCGTGGAAGCCGACTGCATCGGCTGCACCAAATGCATCCAGGCCTGCCCGGTGGATGCGATCGTCGGCGGTTCGAAATTCATGCACACGGTGATCGCGCCGCTGTGCACCGGCTGCGAGCTGTGCATCCCGGTCTGCCCGGTGGACTGCATCGTGCTGGAGCCGGCGTCCGCGCGCCAGCCGCGCGGGGACGGGCTCCACTCGTCGCGCGCGTGAGTGTACGTATGAGCGCGCGTCAGCGGTCCGGCGCGCAGCCCGCGCACAGTCTGCGCACGCGATAGCCCTTCTCCCGCAGCAGCGCGACCAGTCCGTCCTCGCCCAGCAGATGCAGGGCGCCGACCACCACCAGGGTGTCGTCCCTGCCGGCCGCGGGCGCCAGGCGTGCTTCCAGCTGCGGCAGCCAGGCGCGATTGCGCTCCACGTTCATGCGCCTGTAGAGCGCGGGATGCGCGCGGCGCATGTCGTCGCCCATCGCCGCCCACAGCGCATCGGCATCGCCGCGGCGCCAGTCCGCATGCAGACGGTCGACCCGCGCGGCGTCGCCGGCCTCGGCCAGCGCTTCGTCCAGCAGTTGTCGCTGCTCTTCGGCGGACATGCCGTCCAGCGCATCGATCTGCTGTGTGCCGGTTTCGAGCCCGGTGGCGGGTTTTCCGTCCGCGATGGCGCGGCGGCCGAGGTGACGATCCAGACCGAGCGCGGGGTCCAGGCCGTGCCGGCCCAGCTCGGTGAGCGAGACCAGCAGCCCGACGAACCACGCATCGTAGTCCTGCACCTGCGCCGCGGCCGCGCCCAGCGCGTTCTCGTTGGCGTCCAGCCAGTGCTGCAGACGCGCGGCCAGTTCCGGCCCCAGCGCATCGTCGAGCCGGCGACCGTCCTCGCGCCGCGCCGCGGCCTGCATGCGGCGGCCGAAATCGGACGACTCCAGCTCGGCAGGCGACAGCTCGAACACCAGTACCTCGGCGTCCGCGTACGCGGCATCGACCTCCGGCGCCAGCGGGTAGTCCGTGTCGCGCAGCAGATGGAACGCGCCCAGCAGATAGAGCCGGTTGTCGCCATCCGATACCTCCCACAGCAGCGGCACAGGCGGGGCGGCCTGCCGCGACGGCAGGAACAGCACCGCGACCGCTGCGAGCATGGCGGCCAGCGCGAACACGCCAGCACCCGCCAGTGCCCACCCGCTCGTCCGGCGTGCGCTCATGGCAAGCCGCGCTCAGGCCGCAGGGAGGGTGGAACCGGATGCGGCAGGCACGGGATCAGCGGTGCGCGGTGTAGCGCTTCTCGCCCGCGGTCACCGCCAGATCCAGGCGGTTGGCCTTGGGCGGCGTGGGACAGGTGCCGTAGCGGTGATAGGCGCACATCGGGTTGTAGGCGCGGTTGAAATCGAGCGTGATTCTGCCCTGCGCGTCGGGCCGCAGCAGGTCGATGAAGCGGCCCTGCCCGTAGCTGCCCTGCCCGCTGGTCTGGTCGGCGAACATCACCGTGTAGCCGGCATCCCCGCGCGGGAAGACCTCGAGGCGATAGGTCTTGCCGTCGCGCTCGAAGGCGATGGTGCCCGGGATGGCCGCCACTTCGGTGGTGCCCATCACCGTCACGACTTCGGTGGTCGTGCCGGGCGGATTGGGCGTGAAGGTGGCCTGCATCTTCCAGCTTTCGTCCAGCGGCCAGTACTCGATGCCGGCGAACTTCAGCCGACCTTCGGCCTGGTTGTGGCGGATGCGGGCCGCATGACGCCCGCCGCGCCAGATCACGGTGATCTCGCCCTGACCACCGTCGTAGCCGAGGATGCTGGGGATCGGCTGGCGATCGTCCATCATCTCGATCCTGCCCCTGAGCGGCTCACCGTTGTGGGTGATGTCCACGCCGGCTTCGGGGGTGAAATACACGCGATCGCCCACGCGGCTGAACATGCCCAGCTGCGGTGGCCCGAACAGAGTGTCCACGCCGCTGCGCTCGGTGCCGACGAAGTGGGCGTCGAGCGTCAGCCAATGCAGGCCGACGATGCTCAGCCAGCCGTCGGCGCGGGTCAGGTCTTCGTAACGCAGCCTGCGCCAGGTGTCGATCTCGGCCTGATAGGCGGGATCGACCTGGGGCGCCGCGGCCTTTTCGTCGGAGCCGCAGGCGGCCAGCAGCAGCGCGCACAGCGCAAGCGCCGCAGCACCGGATCCGCGCGCGAAACGCCGGCCGCGCGATGCGCCGTGCGCGCGCGCTGGCCGCGCCGCCGGCGCGTGGGCCGGGACGGCATCGTGGTGGGTGGTACGTTCGTCGGTCACTCGCATCAGCGCCCCCTCAGGAACCAGCGGTCGATATCGGTCAGGCCGAAAGCGGCCCAGGTCGGGCGCCCATGGTTGCATTGTCCGGAGCGTTCGGTCGCTTCCATCTCGCGCAACAGGGCGTTCATTTCGGGCAGGCTGAGCCGGCGGTTGGCACGCACGGCACCGTGGCAGGCCATGGTCGCCAGCAGCTCGTCGCGGGCCGCGGCCACACGGCGCGACTCGCCGTGCTCGCGCAGGTCGGCCAGCACGTCGCGCAGCAGCGCCTCCACGTCGCCATGCGCCAGCAATGCCGGCACCGCGCGCAGGATCAGGCTCTGCGGCCCGGCGCGGCCCACCTCGAAGCCCAGCGACTGCAGGGTGTCGGCCTCGCGCTCGGCGATGTCGGCCTCGCGCTCGGACACCGCCACGGTCTGCGGCACCAGCAGCGGCTGCTGGCGCAGGCCCACACCGTCGTGCGCGGCCTTGAGCTTTTCGTAGCCGATGCGCTCGTGCGCGGCGTGCATGTCGACCACCACCAGGCCGTCGGCGGTCTCGCTGAGGATGTAGATGCCGTGCAGTTGGGCGATGGCGTAACCGAGCGGCGGGACCTCGCCTTCCACGTGCGCCGGCATCGGCGGCTGCGCGGGCTGCGGGCGCAGTGCGGAGGGCGGGGCCGGATACGCACGGGTATCGAAGGTGCCGGCGCCCTGCCCTGCACCGCCCGCGCCCCCCTCGCCGGGCGTGCCGTAGAGCGCGGCATAGGCGGCGCGGGTGTCCTCCACCCGCAGGCCCAGGCCGGACTGGCGCATGGCGCCGGCCCAGGGTGCGGCGCCCGAGGGCTGCGCGGCACCGGCCGTGGCATCCATGGCGGACGCGGCGCCGGGCAGTCCGGCCTGCATGCCCGCGCGGGTCTCGGCCAGCGCGGCATGCAGCGTGCGGTAGACGAAGTCGTGGATCAGACGTGAATCGCGGAAGCGCACTTCATGCTTGGCCGGATGCACGTTCACGTCCACGCGACGCGGGTCGACATCCAGGAACAGCACGTAGGCCGGCTGGCGGCCGTGGAACAGCACGTCGGCGTAGGCCTGTTTCACCGCATGCGCCACGCTGCGGTCGCGCACCGCGCGGCCGTTGACGAAGAGGTACTGCTGATCGGCACTGGCACGCGAATAGGCCGGCTGCGCGATCCAGCCGGTCAGGCGCAGCGCCACCGCGTCGTGGCCGCGTTCCTGGTCGTCGCGGTCGCGCAGCCCGCCGGTTTCGTGCTCGATGCGCAGGGTGTGCTTGAGGAATTCCTCGCCCAGCGTCTCGGCCAGACGGTCGCCGCTGAACAGGATGCTCTGCCCGTCGGCCTTGTAGCGCCGCAGCGGTTTGCCGTTGTGGCTCACGCGCAGCTCGACCTCGGGCCGGGCCAGCGCCAGCTGGCGCAGCCATTCCTCGATGTGGCCGAGCTCGGTGCGCTCGGCGCGCAGGAACTTGCGTCGCGCCGGCACGTTGTAGAACAGCTCGCGCACTTCGACCGTGGTGCCCACCGGATGCGCCGCCGGCATCACCTCGCCGACCCGTCCGCCATCCACGTCGAGCGCGGCGGCGCGCGCGTCGTCCGCGCGGCGGGTGACCAGACGGAAGCGGCTGACCGAAGCGATGGACGGCAAGGCCTCGCCGCGGAAGCCGAGCGTGGCCACCGACTCCAGATCGTCGAGCGAAGTGATCTTGCTGGTGGCGTGGCGCGACACCGCCAGCGGCAACTCCTCGGCGGGCATGCCGCCGCCGTCGTCGCGGATGCGGATCAGGCGTACGCCGCCGTCCTCCAGATCGATGTCGACCCGCTGCGCACCGGCGTCCAGCGCGTTCTCGACCAGTTCCTTGACCACCGACGACGGACGCTCGATCACCTCGCCGGCGGCGATCTGATCGATGAGCGTGTCGGGCAACTGACGGATGGGCACGGGCGGCTGCGATGCGGGGGATGGCCGGACATTATCCACATCGACCGGAAGCGCGACAGCGGCGCATGCCCGGAATGCGTGCGGCTTCGGCCGCGACAGGGCGTGCAGACCGCAGCGGAGCGCGCGGCCACGCCGGCCGCGCTGTCGCCGGGCGAGTCCGCAGGCCCCGGGACCAGACGCTGTTACTCGGGGCTGCCGCCCGCCTTGGCCGTGCTCGCGCCGACGCCGCCGCTGGATGCGGCGGGTGCCGGCGGGGCGGAGGCCAGCAGTTGGGCCTCGCGTTCGGCGCGTTCCTGCGCACGGGCCGCGTACAGCGTGCCCGGGGGCGGCTGGCGGGTGAAGTAGGTGTCGATACCGTCCAGCACCGCGCGCGCCAGAGTGCGCTGGAACTGCGGGTCGACCAGCCGCTTCTCTTCCTCGGCATTGGAGATGAAGGCGGTTTCCACCAGCATCGCCGGCATGTCGGACGTGCGCAGCACCGCGAAGTTGGCGCGCTCCAGATGCGGCTTGTGGTTGTAGCCCACCTTCTTCAGCCCGCTCAGCACGTGGTCGGCGGCGTCTTCCGAGGCGCGCATCTGGCCACTCTGGGTCAGATCGAGCAGCACCGAGGCCAGGGTGTTGTCGTTCTTCACCATGCGCGTGCCGCCGATCAGATCGGCCGCGTTTTCCTTGTCGGCCAGCCAGCGTGCGCGCTGCGAGGACGCGCCGCGCAGCGACAGCACATACACCGACGAGCCGCGGGCATTGCGGTTTTCGGCGGCGTCGGCGTGGATCGAGATGAAGATGTCCGCCTTGGCCTGGCGCGCCAACTGGGTGCGCCGGGTCAGCGGCAGGAACATGTCGCTGTCGCGGGTCAGCACGGCCTTGAGCCCGGGCGTGGCGTTGACCTGCCGCGCGAGTTCACGGGCGATGGCCAGGGTGACGTCCTTCTCGCGCTTGCCGCTCGGGCCGATCGCACCGGGGTCCTGCCCACCGTGACCGGCATCGATGGCGACGATCAACGGACGCGTGCCGAGGGTGCGCAGCGCCTTCGGGCCTTCCGGAACCTTCACCGTTGCCGGCGCGGTCACCACCGGATCGGGCTCGGCCGCCGGTACGGCGACCACCACGGAAGGAGCGGTCGACGCGGGCGTGGAAGGCGCCCCGACCGCAGCCCCTCCCAGGATGGCGGCGGGATCGGGCGATGTGCCCGGCGCACCGCTGGCGGCACTCACCGTCACCGCAGGCGTCGACGCGCCAGGCGTCGCAGCGGACATCGGAACAGCGGAGGGGGCGGACGCAGGTGCAGTACCGGCGGCTGCCGATGTGGTCGATGTCACCGGCGCTGCAGACACCGGCACCGTCGTCGCAGGCGAGACTGCGGGGATGGAAGCGGCAGCAACGGTCGTCGGCCACTCCAGGATCAGACGCAGGCTGCCGCCGTCGATCGCCTCGATGCGCGGCTTGACCGGCGTGGCCGCGGCATTCAGGTCGAAGACCAGGCGGGTGGTGCCCGGCGCCGGTTGGCCGCTGCGGACGCCACGGACCACGCCCGCGCCTCCGGGCAGCGCCAGACCACGTGCCAATGCGGTGTCGGGCAGATCGAGCACGAAACGCTCGGGCCCGCTCAGGGTGAGGGTGCGATACGCCACCGAGCCGCTGAGCTGCACCTCGACGCGGGTGCCGGAGGCGCTCTGCGAGAGCTGCAGCGCCTTGATTTCCTTGGGAATGCCGGCGGCGTAGGCCAGATTCCAGACGAGCGCGATCAGCAGGGCCAAGCCCAGGATGATCTGCTGTACGGTGGTCCCCTTGACGCGCATGGCCGCCAGTGAACCACCGGCGCGGGCTTTTTTCAAGCCGTTTTCCTTTATGAATCCGGCACCTGCCGCTACTTCCTGCGACTACGGTTCAGCTAAGGGGCGCAACTCGAGGGCCGGCTCGACGGCCGCGGCGAGCCGCTGCAGCCAGGCCTGCCCGGCCAGGCTGCATGCTTCGATGCGGACGGCCCGCCCGTCCCCGGCCCACGACAGGGCGATGTCGAGATCCACCCGCGGCAGCGCCTGCGCGCCGCGTTCGGGCCATTCCACCAGCCACAGCGCCTGCTCGACATCGTCCAGGCCGAGGAATTCCAGCTCGCCGGGGTCGCCGATGCGGTACAGGTCCAGATGCAGGGCTTCCGCCGGAGCATCGGCGCCGTGCCCTGCAGATTCGAGCGGGTAGCGCTCGACGAGGGTGTAGGTGGGGCTGCGGATCGTGCCCTGCACGCCCAGCGCGCGCAGCCAGGCCCGGGCCAGGCTCGACTTGCCTGCGCCCAGGTCGCCACGCAGGTGCACGACCGCCGCGGCCGGCTGGGTCCGCGCCAGCGCCCCGCCGAGCGCATCGGTGGCGGCGGGATCGGGCAGTCCCATGGCCAGCGCGCGAATGGCGGTGGAATCGTTCCCGGGCGACAGGCTCATCGCGCCTCCGCATTGACGAGCTGCCGGAGGTGGGGAAACAGGTCGGACGCCAGCAGTCCTCGTTCGCCGCCCGCTTCCGCCGCATGATCGGCGGCGACGGCGTGCAGCAGCGCGCCGATCGCCGCCGCCTCGAAGCTGCCCCCCGGCCACTGCGCCAGCAGCCCGGCGATGGTGCCGGTCAGCGTGTCGCCCATGCCGCCGCAGGCCATGCCGGGGTTGCCGGCATCGATCAGCACCGGCGTGCGACCGTGCGCGGCGACCAGGCTGCCGGCGCCTTTCAGCACCACCGCACACGCATGGCGCGCGGAGAGCTCGCGCACGGCATGCATGCGGTCGCGCTCGATCTCGGCCGTGGTCCGCGACAGCAGCCGTGCGGCCTCGCCGGGATGCGGCGTGAGTACGCAGCCCGGCAGTTCGCGGGCATCGCGCCGGGCCAGCAGGTTGAGCGCGTCGGCATCGAAGACCACGGGCTGCGGTGCGTCCGCATCGGCGGCGTGATCGACCACCGCATCGTGCAGCGCCGTGCCCCAGGCCGCCTGCCCCAGCCCGGGGCCGGCCGCGACCACATCGGCCGCGGCCAGCAGCGGCGCCAGCGTCGCCGCGTCGTCGACCGCGCGCGGCATCGATTCCGGGCGACGGGTGAGCAGCACCGGCACGTGTTCGGCGCGCGTGGCCACCGACACCAGCCCGGCGCCGACCCGATGCGCGGCCTCGGCACACAGCGCCACCGCGCCGCCCATGCCGTGATCGCCGCCGACGCACAGCACCCGCCCGCAGTCGCCCTTGTGCGCGGTGCGCGCGCGGCGCGGCAGCAGGCCGGGCAGGTATTCCGCCGCAAGGCGCCTCGCATTGATGTCGATGCCGTCGAAACAGGCCGGGGGCACACCGATGTCGGCCACGCGCAGGTGGCCGACATGCGCGCGCGCACGGCCGGTGTACAGCCCGGTCTTGCCGGCGATGAAGCTGATGGTGGCCGCAGCGCGCACCGCAATGCCGGGCGTGTGGCCGGTGTCGGCATCGAGCCCGGACGGCACGTCGATCGCGAGCACCGGCGCGGCCTGGGCGTTGAGCGCATCGATCAGCGCCGCGGCCGCAGCGTCCGGCGCGCGGCTCAGTCCGATGCCGAACAGCGCGTCGACCCAGACGTCCGCATCACCCAGGCCGGTCGCGACCTCGAAGCGTTCCACCACGCCGCCGTTGCCCAGATACGCCAACGCCGCCTCGCGCGCCGCGCCCGCGCGCACGTCGCCCGCCTGCGCGGCATCGCCCAAGTGCAGAACGCGCACGCGACGCCCGGAGGCGCGCGCGAGTTCGGCCAGCACGTAGCCGTCGCCGCCGTTGTTGCCCGGGCCGCAGACCACACCGATCCGCTGCGCCTGCGGCCAATGTTCCAGCAGGAAACGCCACGCGGCCTGGCCGGCGCGCGCCATCAGCGTGGCCTCGTCGATGCCGGCGGCGACCGCGGCGGCTTCGATCCGGCGGATCGCGGCGCTGCGGTACAGCGCGGGCAGAGTCTCGGGCAGAGTGAGCGGCATGCGCGAATTCTATACTTGGCGCATGCACGCACCCGATGCCCGCCCCGCTCCGCCCGATCTGCACGCGCTCGCGCTGCGGATCAGGGCGCTGGCGGCGGAGGCCGGCTTCCAGCGCTGCGGCATCGCCGACATCGCGCTGGGCGAGGACGAAACGCATCTGCGCGACTGGCTGGCGCAGGGGCTGTACGGGACGATGGACTGGATGGCGCGGCACGGCGACAAGCGCAGCCGGCCGGCCGAGCTGGTGCCGGGCACCGTGCGTGCGGTCTGCGTGGGCCTGGACTACGGCCGCGACGATGACGATGCCGCCTGGGCCACGCTCGAGGACGGCCGTCGCGCCTACGTGGCGCGTTACGCGCTGGGACGCGACTATCACAAGCTGATGCGCAACCGGCTGCAGCGCCTGGCCGAGCGCATCGCCGAGACCGTCGGGCCGTTCGGCTACCGCGTGTTCGTGGACTCGGCGCCGGTGCTGGAGCGCGCGCTGGCGCGCAATGCGGGGATGGGCTGGATCGGCAAGCACACCTGCCTGATCGACCGCGACGGCGGCTCGTGGTTTTTCCTCGGCGAGATCTACATCGACCTGCCGCTGCCCGCCGACCCGCCGGCCAGCGCGCACTGCGGCACCTGCGTGCGCTGCATCGACATCTGCCCCACGCAGGCGATCATCGCGCCGCATCGTCTCGATGCACGTCGCTGCATCTCGTATCTCACCATCGAGCACGAAGGCGCGATCGACGAAGCGCTGCGACCGCTGATCGGCAACCGCATCTTCGGCTGCGACGACTGCCAGCTCATCTGCCCCTGGAACAAGTTCGCCAAGCGCAGCGACGAACCCGACTTCCGTGCCCGCAACCGTCTGGACGAGGCGACGCTCGCGGAGCTGTTCGCCTGGAGCGAAGCGGAATTCCTGCAGCGCACCGAAGGCAGCGCGATCCGTCGCAGCGGCTATGCGCGGTGGCTGCGCAATATCGCGGTCGCGCTGGGCAATGCGCCGACGACGGATGAGACCGTGGCGGCGCTGCAGTCGCGTCGGAACATCGATGCGACAGCGTTCGGCTCACTGGAGGCCGAGGCTGCAGGGGACGCGGCGGCGCTGGTGCGCGAGCATGTGCAGTGGGCGCTGCAGCGTCATGCCCGGGAGCCGTTCGCGCAGTGACGATGCGCACACCCGATGCCGCAGGCCGAGCGCCATTCGGGGATCACAGCCTGGTTCACCGCGCCCCCTGCTCACGACCGCCATCCCGAGCCGCGCCTTATCCGGAGCCTAACGTCGCCGGTGGCGCGAGTATATCGCCCTGAGATGGTGATGGAGGTGGCAGCGGTGATGGGAGCGCAGGAAGATGCGAAATCTTCCGGTGACGCGCGAATACCCTTTCGGCGGTCATCAGGGCGAAGTAGACGGCCAATCCAACCCCGAGCCACGAAAACTCTTCCACGTACGCCATCACGCACGGCACCAGGACGGCCGCGGACGACATGCAGGTCGCCTCTGCATGCGCCTTGAGCACCACTGACGACAGATGATCGCGGCCGTTGCGCTGGTTGTATTCGCGATAGCGGCTCTCCGCACCGCCTCCGGCACGGTCGACCCTGGTTTGGAGCCATCCGACCAGGAGCCCGCTCAGAGGCTGAGCCGCAGGGCCCAGCAGATAGGCCACCGCGCCGCAGGCGAACAGCATCGAGGCCGAATAGTCGGGCCGTTCGCCGGACAGATGAAAATAGAACACCACGGCGATGGCACCGGGAAGCAGCCGTGCGTACCAGTCGAACTGGATGTCGGTAATGCGATGTGCGATGAACTCCGTGGCCATGCCGGCCCTCCTCGTCACAGGGTGGATCGTGTCCTGTTGATTTCCGCGAGCACCGCCCGCGTCACCGCATCATCGGCATCCACCTCACCGCGCAGCGCAGGCAGCAGCCGGCTGGCGACCTGCTTGCCCAGCTCCACGCCGAACTGGTCGAAGGCGTTGATGCCCCACAGAACCGCCTGCAGGTAGACGCTGTGTTCGTACAGCGCGATCAGGCCACCGAGCGATTCGGGCGTCAGCGCATCCAGCAGCAGCAGCGTGCTGGGTCGCCCGCCGGCATACGCGCGATGCGGATCATCGCTGGGCTGGCCGTTGGCCAGCGCCTCGGTCTGCGCCAGCAGGTTGGCGAGCAGTGCGGCGTGGTTGTCGTGGTGCGGGTGGTCTGCGCGGATGGTGCCGATGAAGTCAGCAGGCACCACCTGGGTGCCCTGATGCAGCGCCTGGAAGAAGCTGTGCTGGGTGTCGGTGCCGGCACCGCCCCACCACACCGGCACGGTGTCCAGGCGCAGCGGCGCGCCGTCGACGCGCGCGGACTTGCCGAGGCTCTCCATCACCAGTTGCTGCAGGTAATTGGGCAGCAGGCGCAGGCGCTCGTCGTAGGGCAGCACCGCCTGCGCGGCGGCGCCCATCGCGTTGCGGTTCCAGACCGCGGTGAGCGCGTGCCAGACCGCGAGGTTCTGGCGCAGCGGCGCCTCGTGCGCGTGACGATCGAGCGCGTGCGCGCCCGCGAGCAGGCGCGCGAAGCCGGCATCGCCGATGGCGAGCGCGATCGGGAAGCCCACCGCCGACCACAGCGAATAGCGCCCGCCCACCCAGTCCCACATCGGCAGGATGCGCGCGGGGTCCACGCCGAAGGCCGCGGCGCGCTCGACATTGGCGCTGACCGCGTACAGCCGGCCGCCGTCCGCATCGGCATGCGCACCCAGCCAGTCGCGCACGATGCGGCCGTTGAGCAGGGTTTCCTGGGTGCCGAAGGTCTTGGAGATCAGCACCGCCGCGGTGCGCGACGGGTCGAGCCCGGCGAGCGTGCGCTGCGCGGCGTTGCCGTCCACGTTCGACAGGAAATGCACGCGGAAGCGCGCGTCGGGCCCGGTGTGCAGCGCATCCACCGCCAGCCGCGGCCCGAGATCCGAGCCGCCGATGCCGACGCTCACGATGTCGGTGACCGCGCTCGCCTCCAGCCCGACGATGAGTTCGGTCATGCGCACGCGCGCATCGTTGGCCTGCGCTGCGGCCGAGCGCGCCGCTTCGCCCGTGTGCACGGGTCCGCGGAGGGCGGTGTGCAGCGCGGCGCGGCCTTCGGTGGGGTTGACGGTGTCGCCGGCGAACAGCCTGCGCAGCGCGCCTTCGAGGTCGGCGACCTCGGCCAGCGCGAACAGCGCATCGAGCGCGGCCTGGTCGTAGTGCTGGCGCGCGAAATTGGCGTACAGCGGGCCCACGCGCAGCGCCAGCGCCTGTGCGCGCTGCGGGTCGTCCGCGATGCGGCGGGACAGCGGATGCGCACGCAGGCGTTCGGCGTGTGCGGCGAGCGGGTGAAAGGCGGGATGGGTCATCGGCATGCAGGCAGGCGGGACGGAGGCGCCGGGCCGGGCATGCCCGGCGGGCGTGCCCTTGGGACGTGCCCCTCAGGGCGTGCACGCATCATCGCATCCCCGCCGCACCGGCGGGCCGCGGTTCAAACGAATTCATCTCCCGCAGGCACCCGGGGATCCCCCGGTCTGTCCGCAGCGAAGACGCTCTTCGGCTGGACGTCATACGGCAGGGTTGCAGAGGTCCACATCGCCGGATTCCGCGCGGTGCGATGTGCACCCGGCCGGCGATCACAGGGCCGGACAAAGCCACTATCGGCCGAGCCCCGCGCGAAACACTCACGCGGGCGGATGCGCTGCAGGATCGGGCGGCGGACGGCGGCAGGCGGCAGGCGCCGTCGCGGCGACCTGCCCGCCCGCTGCCGGGTCAGCCGTCGCTGGCGTCGGCGTCGGTGCCATCCGCCGCAGCCTGCGGGGCCGCGATGCCATGCACCGCATCGTCGTCCTCGCGCGAGACCCAGCCTCCGCCCAGCGCCTTGTACACGCCGATCAGCGCGGTGGCGGCCTGCACCTGCGAGAGCGCCAGCGCGTCCTCGGTCTGCAGCAGGCTGCGCTCGGCCTCCAGCACGGCCTGGAAATCGGAGTAACCGGCATCGAAACGCAGCCGTGCGAGCTTCACCGCGTCGGCCGCCGCGCGCGCGGCGCGTTCGCGGTGGTCGCGTTCGGCCGCGTTGCGGCCGTAGCCGTTCAGCGCACCCTCGGCGTCTTCCAGCGCCAGCAGCACGGCCTGTTCGTACTCGGCCAGCGCGCCATCGGTACGGGCCTGCTCGGCGCGGACCTGCTGCAGCACGCGCGGGATGTCGAACGCCGCCCAGCTGATGCTCGGGCCGAAACGCCAGGTGCGCGTGCCGCTCTGGCCAAGGTCGCCCAGATCCTCGGCGGCGTAGCCGATCCGTCCGCTGAAGGTGATCTTCGGGAACAGGTCGGCCATGCGGTAGCCGATCAGATGCGTGCGGCCGGCCAGATTGCGTTCGGCCGCGATCACGTCCGGCCGCCGGCGCAGCATGGACTCGGGGCTGCCGATCAGACGCACTTCCGGCAGCGGCGGCGCTTCCCAGGGCGCGCCCAGCAGTGCGGCGTGCGCGGCCGGCGGCTCGCCGGTGAGCGTGCCGATGCGGTAGGTGGCGCGCGCGATCGCGGTCTCCAGCTGCGGGATGGTCGCCAGCGTGGTCTGGTACTGCGCTTCGGCCAGCGCGCGGTCGAAATCGCTGCCGCTGCCGCTGTCCAGCCGCGCCTGCACGATGCCCAGGCTCTCGCGCTGGGT
>ERZ1066122.100-NODE-100-length-97596-cov-22.077496_pt1 | contig 97596 bp, 105 predicted proteins | sample MGYA00382769_ERZ1066122 | MGnify/ENA primary metagenome ERZ1066122 (study PRJEB33369, sample SAMEA5778352) | biofilm metagenome | biome: Industrial cooling water; feature: Water cooling tower basin; material: Biofilm | place: United Arab Emirates | collected... | reverse complement strand
TGGTGGCTGGAAGCTGAACTGGACCTTGAACGCCAACCACACGATGAAGAGCCGCTTCCAGTCGCAGCCGGCCTCCTTCGTCCGTGAATGCACCGGCTTCTATTCGGTGTCGTGCGATCCGGTGCTGCCGGAATGGTCGTTCAACATGCGGACCACGGCGATCGTGGGTGCGTTCGATGCATCGCTGCTGTGGCGCTACATCAGCTCCACCAGCTACGAACCGCGCACCATCGCCAACACCCTCAGCCCGGGTGTGGTCGGCAGCTTCGGTTCGACGAACCCCAACACCATCGTGGGTGCGTATCGCCGCATTCCGGCCTTCCACTGGTTCGATCTGAACTTCGGCTACGACATCAACGACAATCTGCGACTGTCGATGCTGGTGGAAAACCTGTTCGACCGCAAGGCGCCGGACGTTGGCAACGCCATCGGTTCGACCGCCTTCAACAGCGGCAACACCTTCCCGTCGACCTACGATGCGCTCGGCCGTCGCTATACTGCGTCGATCGGCCTGCGCTTCTGATCGCACAGGAAGCAGCCTGAATGGGAAGGGCGGCAGGGCAACCTGCCGCCCTTTTCATATGCCGGGCTGGCCTCGCCTGACGCCCTGTCGCATGGGCGGATCAAAGCGAAGCGCAACCATGACGGGCATACCACAGGCCTGGGCACTGCTGATCCTGGCGCTATCGCTCGCCGCGCCGGCCGCCGCGCACGACAGCAGCATGCCGCCATCCGCCGACACCAAGCCGGCAAGGATCACCGACAAAAGCCACCCGGACTATGTCCGCTGCCGCTCCGAAGAGGTCATCGGCTCGCGCGCCAACACCCGCCGCATCTGCAAGACCAATCGGGAATGGGCCGAACTGTCTGCCAAGGGCGATCCCAACAGCCGCGACATGCTGAACCGGGCCGCCGGCCTTGGCGGCCTGACTCCGCAGTAACGCCGTCACCGCTGGCCTTTGCCCCGGCACAGGCTAGAAGAACGCGATGCCTGCCGATGTTCCCGCCATCCCAGCGGCTGCCCCTTTGCCCGCGCTTGTCACCGAACAGGTGATCAGCGCGGATCGGCTGCGCCAGCGCGGCGCCGCCCTGCTGCCCGAGGTGCTGGCGGACTGGAGCCTGCTCACCCCGGCGGGGCGCGGCCTGGCGCTTTCCGGACTGCCGGGCACGCTCGTGCAGCTCGATGGGCTGCGCCTGACCCCGGCCGCCGATGGCCGGGTTGATCTGTCCCTGCTGCCGATCGCCTGGCTTTCGGGCGGTGGCCTTGTCGCCGGGCCCGCAGGGGCGGCCCTTGGTGCCGGCAGCCTTGCCGGCACGCTCGACCTGTCGCTGGCCGACGCCAACAGCAGCCACCGCGCCTGGGCGATGGCGGGCGCCCAGGCCGGACAGGGGATCGCCGGTCTTGATCTGCGGCTGGGCAATGCGGCCGGCTGGGTGAGTGCCGGTTTCACCCAGGGCGGCGCGCTGGCCACACCGGCTGGGCTCGCGGCATCCACGCAGGGGCGCTGGCACGTCGGTGGGCGGTTCACGCAGGCCATCGGCGGCGCCGCCCTGTCGGGCCGGGCGCTGTTCGCCAGCCGCCGCGACGGGCCGCAGCGGGCCGATCATCACGATCTGGCCGTGCAACTGCAGGGCGGCGATGCCTGGCGCTGGCAAGTCGCTCTTGCCACCGGCGGTCATGCGGCCGACACCGGCAGCAGCCGGCAGACGCTGCTTGCCGCCCGCGTGCACCACACCACCGGTCTGGTGCTGCCCGGCGCCGTTGACGGCATCGCCGTCAGTCTTGGCACCGAGGCCCGGCGTCTCCGGCTGGGTGCCGCGCGGGTCGGGTCGCAGGAGCTGCACGCCAGCGCCAATGTCCCCCTCATCCAGGACCGTCCCGCCGCAGAGGAGCTGCGCCTGGAACTGGCCTGGCGGCAGGCGTGGATTGCCGGCCGCAGTGAACTCTTGTGGAGCGCGCGCGGCCGCTGGGAATTCTTCCCCGGCGTGGCCCTGCGCGGCGGCATCGCCCGCGGGATCGACGATCTGGCCACCCAGGATGGCATTGGGCGCAGCATCGGGCTGTACCTGGCACCGGCCATCGTGCCCGGTTTCGTGGCCACCATCGACTGGCGCCACCAGAGCGCCGGGCCCGCCCGGATCAGGGCGCTGGATGTGGCCGGTTTCTGGCGCGGCCGCATCGGCGGCACGGCGCAGCTGACTCTGGAGGCGTTGGCCACCCATCATCAACAGGCCGAATTGACGCCGCTGCCCGTTGCTCGTTTCCAGTCCGTGCTGCGCGCCCGGCTTGAAGATGGCGGCTGGGCGCTGCTGGTCGGCTGGCGGCATCGTGGCACCCTGGCGGGCGAGCCGGCGCGCCACTGGCTTGATGTGGGCGTGGAGCGCCAGCTGACCGACCGGGTCCGGCTGATCGCCAGTATCGGCAATGCCGGGGATGCTGGCAGCACAGCGCGCCCGGTTGGCCGGCAGGCGCTGCTGCAACTGGTGGCCGGGCTGTAGATCCCGGCCCTAGGCTGGCGTCAGCACCAGTTTCCCGTCGCCTTCGTCCACCTTCACCGTGCTGCCGTCGGGCACGCCGCCCGACAGGATCAACTCGGCCAGCGGGTCCTGCAGATGCTTCTGCACGCTGCGCTTCAGCGGCCGGGCACCATAGACCGGATCATAGCCAACCCGCGCCAGCCAGCGCCGCGCGGCGTCCGTGAGGTCAAGCGTCACCTTGCGGTCCTTCAGCAGGGCGGCCACGCGGCTGACCTGAATATCCACGATCGGCGCCATCGCCTCCTGACCAAGCCGCTGGAACAGGACGATTTCATCGAGGCGGTTGAGGAACTCGGGCCGGAAGTGGCCGCGCACCACCTCCATCACCTGCGGCTCGGCTTCGCTCACCGGGTGCCCATCAGGCAGCCCTGCAATATATTGCGAACCAAGGTTCGAGGTGAGGATGATCAGCGTGTTGGTGAAGTCCACGGTGCGGCCCTGGCCGTCGGTGAGGCGGCCATCATCCAGCACCTGCAGCAGCACGTTGAACACGTCGCCGTGCGCTTTCTCCACCTCGTCGAACAGCACCACCTGGTAGGGCCGCCGTCGCACCGCCTCGGTCAGCACGCCGCCCTCTTCATAGCCAACATAGCCGGGAGGCGCGCCGATCAGCCGCGCGACGCTGTGCTTTTCCATGAACTCGCTCATGTCCAGCCGCACCATCGCGCGCGGATCATCGAACAGGAATTGCGCCAGTGCCTTGGTCAGCTCGGTCTTGCCGACACCGGTGGGGCCGAGGAACAGGAAGCTGCCCAGCGGGCGGTTCGGGTCCTGCAGGCCGGCGCGGGCGCGGCGCACGGCGGCCGAGACGGCGCGCACCGCGGCCTCCTGCCCGATCACCTGGGCGGAGAGGATGCCCTCCATCTTCATCAGCTTGTCGCGCTCGCCTTCCAGCATCCGGTCCACCGGAATGCCGGTCCAGCGGGATACGACCGAGGCGATGTCGTCGCCGGTCACCTCCTCGCGCACCATCGCATCGGCGGTGGCGCCTTCCGCTTCCGCCAGCTGGCGCTCCAGCTCTGGAATGCGGCCATAGGTCAGCTCACCGGCCTTGGCATAGTCGCCGGCGCGCTGGGCCTGCTCGACCTCCAGCCGGGCGGCATCCAGCTGCTCCTTGATCCGGGTGGCACCGGCCAGCTTCTCCTTCTCGGCCTGCCACTTCAGCGTGAGCGCGTTCGATTCCTCTTCCAGCCCCGCCAATTCCCCGTTCAGCGCGGTCAGCCGTTCCTTCGAGGCGGCATCGGTCTCGCGGCTCAATGCGGCGGCCTCGATCTTCAGCTGGATGATGCGGCGGTCCAGCGCCTCGATCTCCTCGGGCTTGCTCTCCACCTCCATCCGCAGGCGTGACGCCGCCTCGTCCATCAGGTCGATGGCCTTGTCGGGCAGGAAGCGGTCCGCGATGTAACGGTTGGAGAGGGTGGCCGCCGCCACGATGGCGCCGTCGGTGATGCGCACGCCGTGGTGCAGCTCGTATTTCTCCTTCAGGCCGCGCAGGATGGAGATGGTGTCCTCCACCGTCGGCTCGCCGACCAGCACGGGCTGGAACCGGCGCTCCAGCGCGGCGTCCTTCTCCACATGTTTGCGATACTCCTCCAGGGTGGTGGCGCCGATGCAATGCAACTCGCCGCGGGCCAGCGCCGGCTTCAGAAGGTTCGATGCATCCATGGCGCCATCGGCCTTGCCGGCGCCGACCAGCGTGTGCATCTCGTCGATGAACAGCACCACGTCCGCGCCTTCCCCGCGCACCTCGTCGAGCACGCCCTTCAGCCGCTCCTCGAACTCGCCGCGATACTTGGCCCCGGCGATCAGCGCGCCCATGTCCAGCGCCATCAGCCGCTTGTCCTTCAGGCCATCGGGCACGTCGCCATTGGCGATGCGCAGCGCCAGGCCTTCGGCAATGGCGGTCTTGCCGACGCCCGGCTCACCGATCAGCACCGGGTTGTTCTTGGTGCGCCGCGCCAGCACCTGGATCGTGCGGCGGATCTCCTCGTCACGCCCGATCACCGGGTCGAGCTTGCCGGCGCGCGCCGCCTCGGTCAGGTCGCGGGCATATTTCTTCAGCGCATCGAACTGGTCCTCGGCCCCCGCGCTGTCGGCGGTGCGGCCCTTCCTCACGCTGTTGATCGCCTCGTTCAGTGCCTGCGGGGTCACGCCGGCGCCCTTCAGCGCCTTGCCGGCCTCGGTGGTGGTGGCCAGCGCCAGCGCGACCAGCAGCCGTTCAACGGTGACGAAACTGTCCCCGGCCTTGGTGGCGATCTGCTCGGCGCTGTCGAGGATGCGCACCGTGTCATTGTCCCAGCTCAGCGACTGGGCGCCGCTGCCCGACACGTGCGCGATCTTGGCGAGCGCCTGATCCGTGAGCTGCAGCGCGGTGGCAGGCTGGCCACCGGCCGCCTTGATCAGCCCGGAGGCGAGGCCCTGATCGTCTTCCAGCAGCGCCTTCAGCAGATGTTCGGGCGCGATGCGCTGGTGGTTGTTGCGGATCGCGACCGTCTGCGCCGATTGCAGGAAACCCTTGGCGCGATCAGTGAATTTCTCGAGGTTCATCGGGGCCATTCCTCCTGGCGGCATGCGCTTCGGGGAGGATATGGTGTGACTTTACGGCAACACAAGTGCGGTGATTGCGGATTATTCCGGTCGCAACCAGGCATAGACCAGCCCGCCGAGCGCGCCCGCGGCGCAGAACAGCAGGAAACCATCGGTGCCGCGCGCCCCGGCCAGCGGCGTGATCTCCATGCTGAACGACATCAGGCTGAGCGTGGCGGCGACGGCGGCGAATCCGGCCGCCGGCCAGGCCAGCGGCGCCAGGCGCGGCAGCCGGACCCTGAGCCAGCCCGCCAATGCGAAACCCAGCAACAGCGCCAGGCCGAACACCAGCAGCAGCGGTACCGCCAGCCCGGTGAAATCCCGCCACGCGGTCTCGGCGGCGAGCGCGGGCGGGATATCGACGCCCAGATCCACCAGCCTTGTCTGGACCTGCCAGCTTTGCACCATCGAGGCCAGCGCCGTGGTGACGAGCACGGCGGCCGACCAGGCTGGGGCAGTGCGCAGCAGTTGTTTCATCCTGATCATTCCAGCGACCTTCGCCTGTCAAGGTCTCTTTGGTCTGTTAAGGTCTATTACCGCATCTCTGATTCGGCAGGGAAGGCCTTAAGGGGCATGAATTGGCAATACCCGTGAAAAAGCTGTTAATAAGTCTTGCAATGGTGGCAACTGCCGCCGTTCCGGTGCGCGCCGAACGGGTGGAAACCGTCGCCAGCGGGCTGGACCATCCGTGGAGCATCGCCTTTCTGCCCGGCCAGGAGGGCGTTCTGGTGGCGGAACGTGGCGGCCGTCTGATGCGGATTCGCCCGGGCGTTGCCCCGGTTCCGATCGCCGGCGTGCCGCCCGTCTACGTGCGCAGCCAGGGCGGTCTGTTCGATGTCGCGCTGCATCCGCAATTCGGCGTGAACCGCACCCTGTTCCTCTCGATGGCGGCCGGCACCCGCCAGGCCAATGCCACCCGCATCGTGCGCGCCCGGCTGGAAGGCGATCGTCTGGCCGACGTGAAGACGATCTTCGAGGTGCGCCCAACCAAGGACACGCCGGTGCATTTCGGCGGCCGCATGGCCTTCCTGCCCGATGGCAGCCTGGTGATGACCACCGGCGACGGCTTCGATTATCGCGAGGCAGCGCAGCGGCTTGACTCCGGCCTTGGCAAGATCGTGCGCATGGATACCGAAGGCCGCCCGCTGGCCAACAACCCCCATGCCGGCGGCCAGGGGATGGCCCCCTATGTCTGGAGCCATGGCCACCGCAATCCGCAGGGCCTGGCCTTCGATCCGGCCAGTGGCCGCCTGTGGGCGCATGAACATGGGCCAAGGGGCGGAGACGAGGTCAACCTGATCGAGAAGGGCGGCAATTATGGCTGGCCGGTGGCGACCTTCGGGCTTGATTACAGCGGCGCCACCATCAGCCCCTACAAGCGTTACAAGGGCATGATTGACGCGCGGGTGGTGTGGGTACCCTCCATCGCGCCGTCGGGCCTTGCCGTCTATCGCGGGCCGCTGTGGCTGGATTGGCAAGGCGATCTGATCGTCGGCGCGCTCGCCGCGCAGGAGGTGCGCCGCATCGATCTCGACCGGGACGGGCGGGTTGTGGGCCAGTCCCGCATCTTCCCCACCATCAAGGCCCGCATCCGCGACGTGCGCGTCGCCCCCGATGGCGCCATCTGGGTGACGACCGACGACAAGGACGGCCGCGTGCTCAGGGTGACGCCCTGAGGCTGGCTCAGTGCGCCGTCCAGCCGCCGTCGATCACCAGTTCCGCGCCGGTCATGTAGCGGCTGGCGTCGCTGGCCAGGAACACCACGCCGGCGGCGATGTCCTCCGGCCGGCCGGCATGGCCCACCGGCGCGCCGGCGCCCACCACATCGACATCGATCGTGTTGGCGCCCGGATGCCCCCCACCGGTCAGCGCGGCGGACAGCGCGCCCGACGTGTCGAGCTTCTGCCAGATCGGCGTGTCGATGATGCCGGGGTGCACGCTGTTGCAGCGGATGCCGTCGCGCGCGGCCGCACATTCCATCGCCACGGCCTTGGTCATCAGCCGCACCGCGCCCTTGCTGGCACAATAGGCGCTCATGCCCGCCGAGCCGCCAAGCCCGGCCACCGACGAGATGTTGATGATCGAGCCCCCAACGTGGCCATCGGGGCGCGGCGTCCGCATCGCGGGCAGCGCGTGCTTGATGCCGAGGAAGCAGCTGGTCACGTTGACGTCCATCTGTCGGTGCCATTGTTCCAGCGTCACCTCTGTGATCAGGCCGGATGTGCCGATGCCGGCATTGTTGACCAGCACGTCGAGCCGGCCATGCAGGTCCATCACCCGCTTGACCAGCTCGGCCCAGCGTGCCTCCTCGGTCACGTCCTGGCCGCGAAAGCTGGCCTGGCCGCCCGCGGCTTCGATCATCGCCGCCGTCTCGCGGCCGCCGGCGGCGTCAATGTCGGTCACGAACACGGTCGCGCCTTCGGCGGCCAGCGCAATGGCACTGGCGCGGCCAATGCCGCTGCCGGCGCCGGTCACGAAGGCCACGCGTCCTGTCAATGCACCCATCATCTGTCCTCCCCGCTTTTCCTGCACTGTGCCCGGCATGGGCGCCGACGCCCAGCCCTTGATCGCGCCAGTATCGGGCAACGCCTACGCATCAATCCCGATACGCAATCACCCTGAGGCGATTGTTGCGCCAGATCAAAGTCCTCCCCTCACGTCCGCGCCACAAGGCGGGCACCACACAAAAGGGGCAAGACATGCAGACGATGTTGAAGACCGGCGTTGCGGCACTGGCGATGCTGCTGGCGGCAACGCCGGCACTGGCCGAAAAGGGCGATGTGCTGATCCGCCTGCGCGCCATAACCGTGCAGCCGCAGGAAAAGGTGGGCCCGGTGCTGCCGACCTTCCCGACCAGCAGCGGCCGCATCACCAATGCCTATGCGCCGGAAATCGACTTCACCTACATGCTGACCGATCACCTGGGCGTCGAACTGATCGCGGCGACCACCAAGCATTGCGTCGAAGGCGGCGGCAGCCTGGCGGCCGTGGGCCGGCTGGCCTGCACCTGGGTGCTGCCGCCAACGCTGACGCTGCAATATCATTTCGCGCCGGAAGGCAAGATTCACCCCTATGTGGGGGCCGGCGTGAACTGGACCATGTTCTACAACGAGAAGGCCTCGAACGAGCTGAACACCGCCATCGGTGCCACCAACGTGAACCTGTCGAACAGCTGGGGCTATGCGCTGCAGGCCGGCATCGACTTCGACGTGAGCGAGAAGATGTTCCTCAACCTCGACATCAAATATGTCGACATGGACACCAACGCGCGGCTGACCACCGGCGCCGCGGTCAACAACCTGCGCGCCGACATCAACCCGCTGATCGTCGGCGTTGGCGTCGGCTGGCGTTTCTGATCTCTCCCGCGCCGGGCTCTCTCCCGCCCGGCGCCTCTCCCACCGGCCCGGTTGCCCTGCGGCGGCCGGGCCGGCTGGCGTTTCAGAGCAGCGCGGTAACGGCGCCCTTGGCGGCCGCGACCACCAGCATCAGGCCGGGGATGAAGGTGAGGGCAAAGCCCAGGCTGCGCTTCGCCGGATCCTTGTAATAGGCCAGCGCGAACAGCACCCGCCCCAGCGCCCAGGTGGCGACCAGCGCACCCGCGAACATATCGCCGATCACCGGCGCGCCGAGCAGCACGCCGGGGATGAGCAGCACCGATTGTTCCACCGTGTTGACCTGCACGCGGTAACGCTTGTCGAATTCGGGATGGCCGCCCGACTGGGGCGCCGGCACGCCAAACTGCGCGCGCGCCCGCCCGACATTGGTGCTGATCCACACATAGACGATCAGCGCCGCCACCAGCGCCAGCGTGGTCAGCGGATATTGGCTGGCGGTCATCATCGTCTCCTGCATTGGCCCATCTTTCACTGGCCCATCTCTCACTGGCCCAGCGCGGCGCGCGCCGCCGCCGCCCCGCCCACCACCGGGATGGCGACATGGCTCGGCCGCTGCGTGTCGCGCCACACGCCCTGCTGTGCCTTCACATAGTCTTGCGGCTGCGCGTTGAAGATGTTGGGCACGAAGCGCTGCGGGTTGCGGTCATAGAGCGGGAACCAGCTCGACTGCACCTGCACCATCAGCCGGTGCCCGGCCGGGATGACGTGGTTCACGCCGGGCAGCAGGAAGCGGTAACGCTCCGCCTTGCCCGGCGTCAGCGGGGCGGGCCTGTCGAAGCCCTTCACATAGCGGCCGCGGAAAATCTCCATGCCGATGCCCAGCTGCAAGCCCGCCAGATCGGGCTGGGCGCTGTTCTCCTCCGGGAACACGTCGATCAGCTTCACCACCCAGTCGCTGTCGGTGCCCGATGTGCTGGCGAAGAGATTGGCCTCCGGCTGGCCATGGATCTGCAGCGGCGCCTTCAGCGGGGCAGAGACATAGGAGACCACATCGGGGCGCGTGGATGCATGGCGCTGGTCGCTGACCAGCCAGCTGCCCCACATGGCGCGATCCCGCATGTTCACCGGCACCGGCACGAACGGCACCGGGTGGGCCGGATCGGACACATAGTCATCATGCGCCTGGGCGGCCCTTGGCGCGGCCAGCGACAGGCTGAACCGATCATCGAGGTAAAGATTCACCGTCTCGCCGGCCGGGAAACGGTCATGCCGCTCCCAGCGGTCGGCATTCACGGCGTAGGTGAACACCGGCGGCGCATCAAACGTCGGCGCGCTGGCCTTCAGATGGCTGTCGAGGAACGGCTTCATCACCCGGGTGCGGAACTGCAGGCCGGTGTCACCGGCAAACTTCAGCACGCCCAGGCCCGAACCATCATAGTTGACGCCCGAATGCCGCCATGGCCCGATGACGAGAGACAATCTGTCATTGCCCGTGTCCCTGGGTTCCAGCGCGCGATAGACGGCCGGCGCGCCATAGCTGTCTTCCTGGTCCCACTGGCCGACGACCAGCATGGTCGGCACGGTGAGCGGCCGCGCGCCCAGCAGCCTGTCCAGCGCCTGCCCCTGCCACCACGCATCATAGGCCGGGTGCTCCATCAGCTTGCGCACGCCCGGCAGCTGGTCGAGGCCATAACGCCTCACATAGTCACCGGCCGAACCGGCATCGAGAAATTCGGCATAATAGTCGCGCCGGCCCATCGGCACCGGCGTGCCGCTGCCCTTGGTGCTCGTCTGCCCGGTGAAATAATCCAGCATCGTCTGGCGGAAGGCGCCATTGTGGAACCAGTCATCACCCATCCAGCCATCGACCATGGGAGACATCGGCACGGCGGCCTTCAATGCCGGGTGCGGATCGATCAGCGCCATCAGGCTGGTGAAGCCGGGGTAGGACGAACCGGTGATGGCCACGCGGCCGTTGGTTTCCGGCACATTCTTCACCAGCCAGTCGATCGTGTCATAGGCATCGGTGGCATGATCGGTGGCGGTGGGGTTCAATGGCCCGCGCAGGGGCCGGTTCATCACGTAATCGCCTTCGGAGCGATGAATGCCGCGCACGTCCTGATAGACGCGGATATAGCCATCCTCCACAAACTCCCGGTCCGCCACCGGCAGGATCTCGGTGATGGACTGGCTGGGGTTGCGCGATGTCGTGCCGGCGGCGTTGTAGGGGGTGCGGGTGAGGAGGATGGGCCCATCCTTCGTGCCCTTCTTCATCACCACCACGGTGAACAGTTTCACCCCGTCGCGCATCGGGACCATCAGCTCGCGCCGCACATAATCGGCCGCCGGCGTCTCCTTGTTGAACGGCGCGCCGATGTCGGGCTGCATCGTGGGTGTTTGGGTTGGGGTCGGCTGTGCTGTCAGTGGCGCCATGGCCGAGGCGCCCAGCAGCAGGGCCAGCGCGGCAGTGCGGATCATCATCGGGTCTTCTCTCCTCCGGCAGCGTTCATGGCCCGCCGGGGCGGCGACGGCAAGCCGGTTGGCGTTGGCCGTGCCGCGGTGTATCGCTGCGGCGTTCGAAGCGGAAAGGGCCAACCCATGCGCCTGATGTCTTGCCTGATTGTCGCCCCGATTGCCGCAACCCTGCTGATGCCGGCCGTCCCGGCTGCCGCTGCCGACGCCAAGGTCAACAGGCCCAAGGACCCGCCGCCGGCCGTGGTGCAGAAATTGCTCGATTGTCGCGCCCTCACCGATGCCGCCCAGCGTCTGGCCTGCCTTGATGCCGGCGTTGCCGCGCTGGCTGGCGCGGTCGAAACCCGTGAGGTGGTGGTGAGCGACCGTGAACAGGTGAAGAAGGCGCGCCGCGGCCTGTTCGGCCTCGCGCCATCGGGCTTCCGCCTGTTCGGCGGTGGTGATGACAGCACGTCCGACGACGATGACCGGGTGCCTGACGCCATCGAAGGCGTGATCAGGGAGGCCAGCTTCGCCCGCAGCAATTGGCGCTTCACCCTGGATGACGGCAGCCGCTGGATCCAGACCGACAGCGCCACCGTGCGGCGCGATCCCAAGCCGGGCATGAAGATCCGCATCCGCGCCGCCGCCATGGGCAGCTACCTCGCCAATGTGGACGGTACGACAGCGGTCAGGGTCAAGCGCATCGGCGGGCCCGGCCAATAGACCGGTCAGCGCCCCGGTCAGCGCCCCGGTCAGCGCCCCGGTCAGCGCCCCGGTCAGCGGTTGCGGAACCACCCGGTGACGGCATAGCGGCCGACCGGGGCGAACGGCGCCACCAGCGACACGTTGTGGCGCAGCGGTACCAGGAACAGGTTCAGGCAGTTGAAGCGCGGCATGAAGCCGGCGACGATGTTGCCGGCCTCGTCGAGGATGTTGAGATAGCCGCCCCAGTCCGGCCGCCAGTCGCGCGCCAGGTTCAGCACATAGGCCAGGCGGCGGCCCTCGCTTTCCACCAGGTCGTCATGCTCGGTCAGGAAATGCCCGCCGGCATATAGCGTGGCCTGTGCATCGGCGCGGATGATGTCGTCATGGCCGGACACCGCCCGGGCGAAATCGATGCTGGCGGGCGCATTGATCTCTTCCAGCAGCTGGTAGAGCGGGTGGCCGGGGTGCCAGTTCTGGGTATAGGCCTCCACCAGCGGATAGCGGCCATAGAGGAAGGCAAAGCGGCCGGCGCCTGCCGCGCTGGCGGCGCCATTGCCCATCGCCGCCTTTTGCGCCGGCGACAATGTGCGCATCTGTTCGGGCGACACGAACTGGCCGCGGGGCTGGCCATCGCCGGCCCAGGCGAGGCCATAGGGCGTCTGCTGGCGCAGCACCTGCCACAGTTGTTCGGCGGCCTGTGGCAGCAGCACGTTCTCGATCTGGGCATAGCGCTGCGTTGCCAGCTGCTGCCGCACCGCCGCACGGTCGATGGCGGGGGACAGGGCGAACAACATGCTCATGGCGGCGGCATTGCCGGCAGCAGCGCTTCGGGATCGACGCGCACGCCATTCCAGGTCAGGCTCCAGTGCAGATGCGGGCCCGTCGATCGCCCGGTGGAGCCGATGGCGCCGATCACCTCGCCCTGGCGGACGATCTGCCCCGGTTTCACGTCGATGCGCGACAGGTGCATCATCGCCGAATGCAGCCCGCGCCCGTGATCGAGGATGACGATATTGCCTTCCAGGCTGAAGGGCCCGGTGGCCAGCCGCACCACGCCGGGGATTGGCGCCAGCACCGGCGTGCCGGTGGGCGCGGCGATGTCCATGCCACTGTGATAGCTGGCCGGCGTGTCGCCATAGATGCGCTGGGCACCGAAGTGGGTGGAGATGCGCCCCGTCGCTGGCCAGTGGAAGGCGGCCCGCCAGAACGGATACGCCGACGGGATCGCCCGCGCCGCGCGAACCTGCGCCACTTCGGCGGCGCGCTTCGCTTCCCATTCGAGGTTGCGCGGGGCGCCCGGATCGGCAGGCGTCATCAGCCGGGCAGGAAGGCGATCAATGTCCCAGCCGCGTGCCGTCACCACCAGGTCGCGACGGGCGCTGCGGCCATCCTTCGTCACCCAGGCCAGCGTCTTCGTACCGGCAAAATCCCGGTCCACGCCCAGCATGAAACGGCCATCGGCTTCGATGTGGACCGGGCTGCCATCCAGCGCGAGGCTGTGGCTGCCGGCCGGCAGGCTGGTGATCAGGATCTGCCCCTGGGTCGCCTGCAGTGGCTCGGTGATTCTCAGCGGCAGCGGCGCCGCGGCCCCGGTGGTCACCGCCGCCGCCATCGCCAACAGCAGCCCGACAGCCTTCATCAGGGGACCATGCCCCCACCAAATTTCCCCTGTGCGCGCAGCTCCGCATAGCGCGCGCTGGCGATGTCGGCGCTGAAATAGGCTTCCTGCAGCTCGTGGCTCCAATAGCGCAGGGATGCCAGCGGGATGCGCTGCTGGGTGACGGCGCACAGCACATGATCGCCCGGCGACAGGATGCGATAGCTGCCCGATTCATAGTGGAGCTTGGCGGCACGGCCGAAACGATCGAGCATCAGAACAGACTTCCCTGGGCGGCGGGGGGCTTCGTGTAAACCGGCGTTTCGCCATCGGCAAAGCGGATCGTCAAGCGTTGTTCGCTTGCCGCCGCCGCAGCCGAGGCAATCACATGGCCATCATCGCGCCGCACGATGGCATAGCCGCGTGCCAGCACCTGATCCGGATCGAGGCTGGCCAGCATGCGCGCGGCCTGTTCAAGGCGGGCGGCGGCGCGCTGCAGGCGGGTGTTCAGCAGGAAGGGCCGCAGCGCGGTTTCGGCGCGCGCCAGCTTCTGGGCATCGGTGGCCAGCGGACGGGCCAGCGCCGGGGCCAGCCGCGCCGATGCGCCCGCAAGACGCTGCGCCGACAAGGTGAGCCGCTGGCTGAGCAGATCGGCGCGCAGCCGGCTGCGCACGTTGTCGAGCCTGAGGGCCATGCGGTCCGCCCGGCTGGTGAGCGCGACGGGAAGGCGGATGGCCAGATCATCCACCCGCTGCGCCGCCAGCCCGATCAGCGTGCGCGCCGACGGCAGACGCCGGGCCAGCGCCGTGCTGCGTTCCGCCCTGAGCGCCAGGGCGCGCAGCATGGCGGTGTCGAGCCGCCCGTGCAGCATGGTCAGCGTCGCAGCCAGTTCAGCGCGCACCGGCACGGCGCGCTCGGCCGCGGCCGTGGGGGTGGGCGCCCGCCAGTCAGACGCATAATCGATCAGGGTCGTGTCGGTCTCGTGGCCCACCGCGCTGATCAGCGGGATCTGGCTGGCGGCGGCGGCGCGCACCACCATCTCCTCGTTGAAGGCGGCCAGGTCCTCGATGCTGCCGCCGCCGCGGGCCACGATGATGAGATCGGGGCGGGGCACCGGGCCACCATCGGCAATCGCGTTGAAGCCGGCGATGGCGGCGGCCACCTGGGCTGCCGATGCCTCGCCCTGCACCGCCACGGGCCACACCAGCACGCGGCGCGGGAAGCGATCGGCGAGCCGGTGCAGGATGTCGCGGATCACCGCACCGGTGGGGCTCGTCACCACGCCGATCACGGCCGGCAGATAGGGCAAGGGCTTCTTGCGGGCCGGATCGAACAACCCTTCCGCCTGCAGCTTCAGCCGCCGCGCCTCGATCTGGGCGAGCAGCGCGCCAACGCCCGCCGGCTCCATCGTCTCGACGATCAGCTGGTACTTCGATCGCCCCGGATAGGTGGTGAGCTTGCCGGTGGCCACCACTTCCAGGCCATCCTCCGGCCGGAAGGTCAGGCCCTGGGCATTGCCCTTCCACATGGCCAGATCGATCAGTGCGCGCTCGTCCTTCAGGCTGCCATACCAGTGGCCGCTGGCCTGGCGGCGGAACTGTGAAAGCTCGCCGCGCACGCGCACCTGGCCAAAGGCGGCCTCCACCGTGCGCTTCAGCGCGCCGGCAATCTCGCTCACCGAATATTCGGGCGTGTTGTTGGTCGTCTCGTTCACCCGCCTTCCATAAACCCTGGTGTCCCATCGGCAAACATCCTTGCCGCGACATCTTGGCATGTTAGGGAGGGCCCATGACCGGCGTTCCCGATTCCATGCCCCCGTCGATCCCCCAATCCATGGCCATCCTGGTGCTGGGTGGCGGTGGCCGCGAACATGCCATCTGCTGGCGCCTCGCCCAGTCGCCGCGCTGTCGGCGCCTGCTCTGTGCGCCCGGCAATGCCGGCATCGCGGAAGAAGCCGAATGTGTTGAACTGGCCATCACCGACCCCACCGCCGTCACCGCCTTCGTTGCGCAGCACAAGGTCGATCTGGTCATCATCGGCCCGGAAGCCCCGCTGGTCGCCGGGGTCGCCGATGCCCTGCGTGCCGCCGGCGTGCCGGTGGTTGGCCCGTCGCAGGCCGCGGCAGAGCTGGAAGCCTCCAAGGGCTTCACCAAGGATCTGTGCGCCCAGCACGCCATCCCCACCGCCGGCTATCGCCGCTTTGCCGGCGCGGCCGATGCCCATCATTATGTCGCCGTCCACCCGCTGCCGGTGGTGGTGAAGGCCGATGGCCTGGCAGGCGGCAAGGGCGTGACGGTCGCTGAAACCAACGAGGAGGGGCTGGCCGCGCTCGCCAAGATCCATGGCCCGGTGGTGGTGGAACAATGCCTGGAAGGCCCGGAAGCCAGCCTGTTCATCCTTACCGATGGCGAGACGGTGCGCGTGCTGCCCACCGCGCAGGACCACAAGCGGCTGCGCGACGGTGATGATGGTCCCAACACCGGCGGCATGGGCGCCATCTCGCCATCCCCGCGCCTCACGCCGGCCCTGCAGCAGCAGGCGCTGGACCGGATCGTGCTGCCCACCCTGAAGGCCATGCGGGATCGCGGCACGCCGTTCCAGGGCTTTCTCTATGCCGGCCTGATGCTCACGGCCGATGGCCCGATGCTGATCGAATACAACGTGCGGCTGGGCGATCCCGAAGCCCAGGTGCTGATGATGCGGCTGGACGGCGACCTGGTGGAGCTGATGTGGGCCACCGCCACCGGCACGCTGTCCGGCATCGAACCGCGCTTCAGCCAGGATGCCGCGATCACCGTGGTGATGGCGGCCAACGGCTATCCGTGGAAGCCGGTGGCCGGCACGGTGATCGACGGGCTGGCCGCGGCCGAAGCGCTGGGCGTCAAGATCTTTCACGCCGGCACCCGCCGCACCGATGATGGCCGGCTGGTGGCCGCCGGCGGGCGCGTGCTGAACGTGACGGCCATGGGCCATGACATTTCCGAGGCGCGGGCGCTGGCCTATGCGGCTATTCGCAAGATCAGGTGGCATGGCGGCCATTTCCGGCGGGACATCGGCAAGTCCGCCTGAACGGCGCCAGCGCCGCGAGGAGGGAGAGGCGCATGAGCGATCGGCAGCAGCAGTTTTCCGGCACCAGCGCGGTGCGCCCCGGCCAGGAGATCGACGCCGCGCGCCTGCACGAGTGGATGGCCGCCAACGTGGAGGGCTATGCCGGCCCGCTCACCATCGAACAGTTCAAGGGCGGCCAGTCCAACCCCACCTACAAGCTGATCACGCCGCAGCAGAATTACGTGCTGCGACGCAAGCCGCCGGGCCAGCTGCTGCCGTCCGCCCACGCGGTGGACCGCGAGTATCGGGTGATCACTGCGCTGTACAAGCAGGGCTTTCCCGTCGCCCGCACCTTCGGCCTGTGCCAGGACAATGCCGTGATCGGCACCTGGTTCTACATCATGGACTGCGTGGATGGCCGGGTGATCTGGGACACCACCTTCCCCGATGTGCCCAAGCCCGAGCGGCGCGCCTATTTCGACGCCATGAACAAGACCATGGCCGATCTGCACATGATCGACTATGTCGCCGCCGGTCTTCAGGATTTCGGCAAGCCGGGCAATTATTTCGCCCGCCAGATCGGCCGCTGGTCGAAGCAATATCTCGAAGACGTGGATGCCGGTCGCTACGCAGCGATGGACCGGCTGGTGGAATGGCTGCCGGCCAACATCCCGCCGGGCGATGAAAGCGCCATCGTCCACGGCGATTATCGCTGTGACAACATGATCTTCCACCCCACCGAGCCCAAGGTGCTGGCGGTGCTGGACTGGGAGCTTTCCACCATTGGGCACCCGCTCGCGGATTTCTCCTATCACCTGATGATGTACCGCATGCCGCCCAGCACCACGACCGGGCTGGTCGGCAATGATCTGGCCGCGATGGGCCTGCCGACAGAGGCCGAATATGTCGCCGCCTATTGCCGCCGCACTGGCCGCGACGGCATTCCCGACATCGATTTCTATGTTGCCTACAACATGTTCCGGCTGGCCGGCATCATCCACGGCATCAAGGGCCGGGTGATCCGCGGCACCGCCACCTCGGCCCACGCGAAGAAATCGGCGGAGGGCTTCGAGGCGCTGGCCGATCTGGCGTGGGCGCAGGCGCAGAAGCTTGGCGCCCGCTAGGGTGGCGGCCTCGCGCCAGCACTGGCTGCTGTTCCTGCTCACGCTGGCCGCCGGCCTTTTGTGGGCCGTCATCCGCATCCAGCCGCCGGCGCCGCTGCCGGCCAATGCGCCGCCCGAACAGTTCAGCGCTGCCCGCGCCATGGCCGATGTGCGCGTTCTGGCCCGCGCGCCGCACCCGACCGGCAGCACGGCCAGTGCCGCCGTGCTCGCCCATCTCGAAGCGCGGCTGAGCAGCCTGGGCTTCACCTCGCGCCGCGTCGTCACGGCGCTGCCGGAACGGCCGGCGAAGCGGCTGGCGAAGTGGGGCGGGGACCCGTCGCAGCCAGCGATCAGCCTGGTCGCCACCCGGGCGGGGAGGGACCCGGCGCTGCCGGCGGTCGCCCTGATGGCCCATCATGATTCGGTGTGGGCTTCCCCAGGCGCCGCCGACGATATCGCCGGGGTTGCCGCCGCGCTGGAAATCGCCCGCGCCATCCCGCAGGCCTCGCAAGCGCGGGACCTTGTGCTGATCTTCACCGACGCAGAGGAGCTGGGGCTGGTCGGCGCCGCCGCCATCTTTGCCAAAGGGGCCGCGGCCGATCCGGTTGTCGCCCGCCTTGGCGTGGTGATGAACCTGGAAGCGCGCGGCGGCGGCGGCCGCACCATGATGTTCCAGACTGGGCCGGACAATGGCGACCTCGTGCAGTTGCTCGCCACCGCCTCTCCAGGAGCGTCCGCCAGCAGTGTGGCCGTCACCGTCTATGAAAGCCTGCCCAACGACACGGATTTCACGCCGGTTCTGGGGCGCGGCATCGCCGGCCTCAACTTCGCCTTCATCGGGGAGGCCTGGGGCTATCACAGCCCGCTGATGACGCCAGACCGGCTGGAGCGGGGCGCGCTCCAGCACCTGGGTGACAGCGCGCTGGGCATCACGCGCGCGCTGCTGACGGCCGATGCGCTGCCGGCCAAGGCCCCCAGCGCGGTCTTCGCCACGATGCCGGGCCTCGGCCTCCTCGTCTACCCGCCCGCCACTGGCTGGATGCTGCTGGGCGGCACCGCGCTGCTGCTGGCACTGACGGCCTGGTGGCGGCGGGCTGACTGGACGCTGTCTGCCTCCCTGCTGGCCTTCGGGCAGGCGCTGCTCACATTCATTGTCGCCGGCCTCCTCATGTTCGGCCTCAACCTCGTCTCCGGCAGCGTGGGCGCCGAATATTACGACCGCCTGGCGGCGTTGCCGCGGCTGGAGGCTGTGGCCGGCCTTGCGGCGCTGGCCGCCTTGCTGTTCAGCGCCGCCGCGCCAATGGGCCTGTTGTGGGACCGCTGGCTCACCTTTGTGAAACTCTGCTTCCTGGCGGCGCTCGCCATGCAGATCTGGCTGCCCGGCGCCGGGCCGGTCTTTGCCTGGCCGGCGCTGCTCGCGGCGCTGGCGGCGGCGATTGGCGCCCGCCTTCAGGGCCTCGCGCAACTGGTGCTGGCGGCGCTGCTCGCCATCCCCGGCCTCGCGCTCACGGCCGAGCTGGCGCATTTTGCCTTCCTCGGCGTCGGCGCGCCCATGCCCTGGGTGACGGCCGCGCTGCTCATCCCGGTCCTGGCGCTGCTGGCGCCGCTGCTGCCGGCCGGCCCGCGCGTGCCGGCGCGGATTGGCGGCGTCGCGGCCATCGGGATGGCGTTCGCGTTGGCGCTGTGGGTCAATCTCGATGCCCCGGCGCCGTCCGTGCCGCCCTATGCCGGCACCGAGAAGAGCCAGGGTTAGGGTCCTCAGCCTACAGAAACACGCAGAGCGTCTCGCCGTCCGGCTTCGGGCAGGGCAGGATGATGCGCCAGGCGATGCTGTACGCGGCCGTGCCCGGCACCTTGGCGCCGGCATCATCGCGCGCCGGGTCATAGCGCCAGCGTTCCCGGGCAACCGCGCAGGTGCCTGCGGCCAGGGCGGCGTCTGTGCTCGCCGTCACCGTGCAGTCGCTCACCCGCCCCTTGGCATCAATGGCCAGCGTGAAGCGCACATCGCCTTCAACACCCGCCGCGCGCGCGGCTTCGGGATAGTCGTCAGCGCCGATCTTCACGTTCTTCGGCAGCGGCGGGCTGGCGGCCAGCAGAAAAAGGGCCAGCGGGGCCACCATCAGTCGCTTCATGGCAGGCACGTCATGGCAGTTGCTCCATCAGGCCGTTCACCCGCGAGGCCAGCAGCTTGTCGATCTTGCGGCCATCCATGTCGACGATCTCGAACTGCCAATGGCCCAGCCGGAACCGTTCGCCCGTTTCCGGCAGGTGGCGCAGCCGGTCCAGCGCCAGTCCGGCCACCGTTTCATAATCCCGCTCCTCGGGCAGCGGCAGGCCCAGCCGGTCGGCCAGTTCATCCACCGGCAGCGCGCCCGAGATCAGCCAGCTGCCATCGTCGCGCTCGATGGCCGGGGGATCCCTGCCCAGATCGACATCGCTGCGGAAGGCGCCGGCAATCGCCGACAGCACGTCCGATGGCGTCACGATGCCTTCAAAATGGCCATATTCATCATGCACCAGTGCCATCGGGATATCGGCATCGCGCAGCAGGTTCAGCGCATCGACCGCGTCCAGCATGTCGGGCAGCACGGGCGCCGGCCGCGCCAGCGCCGTCAGGTCGAGCGGGCTGCCCTCGATCAGCGCCTGCACCACGTCGCGCGCCTGCAGCACGCCGATGATCTCGTCCACGCTGCCATTGGCGACGAGCAGGCGGCTGTGCGGCGTGGCGGCGAGTTGGGCGCGCACGCTGGCCTCATCGGCATTGGCATCGATCCAGTCGATCTCGCCGCGCGGCGTCATCACCCCGCGCACCCGCCGGTCGGCAAGCCGCATGATGCCCGATATCATCTGGCTTTCCTCGGCCTCGATGATGCCCGCGGTGGTGGCTTCGGCCACGACCTGGCGCAGCTCCTCCTCGGTCACCGTCTGATCGGCGTCCCGGCTCTGGCCCAGCAGGTTGAAGACAAAGTGGCTGGACCGGTCGAGCGCCCACACGAACGGCGTGGTGATGCGGGCGAACAGCGCCATGACCGGCGCCACCTTGACGGCAATCGCCTCGGGCGAGCGCAGGGCGAACTGCTTGGGCACCAGTTCCCCGATGATCAGGGAGAAATAGGTGGTGAGCGCGATGACGACGGCAAAGCCGACCTCTTCGGCGGTGTGCGCCGGCAGGCCGGTCAACGCGGCCAGTCGCTGCCCCACCGGCTGCGCCAGGGTGGCGCCCGAATAGGCGCCGTTGATGATGCCCACCAGGGTGATGCCGATCTGCACACCCGACAGGAAGCGGCCCGGCTCCTCGGCAAGCGCCAGCGCGGCCCTGGCGCCGGCTGTGCCCATCGCCCGCAGCCGCGGCCGCCGCGCCGACACGATCGCCAGTTCCGACATCGCGAAGAAGCCGTTCAGCAGGATCAGCCCCGCGATGATCGCGGCATCGGCCCAGGGGAAGGGCAGCAAGGACGGAGGGGCCATCGGCTCCAGCAAGACAATGCGGGGCCAGTGTGCCCGCTCACCCCTTCATACGGGAGGCGCGGCATGGCTGCAAAGCCCCATCAAGCGCCGGTTGCATCCGCCCCCTGTTGCCAGACACGCGGCCGGAAGGCACAATCATTGACGAAATCAGACAATTCGACCCGGGGAGACCATCATGCTGCGCAAGGCCATCACCATCGCCATCCTGTCCACCTCGCTGGTGCTGGGCGCCTGCGCCACGGATCCCGAAACCGGGCAGAAGCGCATCACCCGGCCGGCGGCGACGGCGGCGGCTGGCGCTGGCGCTGGCGCGCTGCTGGGTGCGCTGCTGGGCGGGCGCAACAACCGCGCCGAGGTGTTGATCGGGGCCGGCATCGGCGCCATCGCCGGCGGCGCCATCGGCAGCTACATGGACCGCCAGGCCCGCGACCTGAAGCAGCGCACCGCCGGCACCGGCATCGAGGTTGAGCAGCAGGGCCAGGAAATCGCCATCAAGCTGCCAGACGGCATCACCTTCGATACGGGCAAGGCGATGTTGAAGCCGGACATGCGCCCGGCGCTGGACCAGGTCGCCAAGACGCTGACCGAATATCCCTCCACCTTCATCGACGTGACCGGCCATACCGATTCGACCGGCACCGATGCCATCAACCAGCCGCTGTCGGAACAGCGCGCCACGTCGGTCGCCGATTATCTGCAGTATCAGGGCGTGCAGCGGGCGCGGGTGGCCACCCGCGGCTATGGCGCGCAGTTCCCGGTGGCCAGCAACGACACCGCAGAGGGCCGCGCCCAGAACCGGCGGGTGGAAATCCGCCTGTCCCCGGTGACCGAACAGGACGTGCAGGGCCGCAGCGCGCCCCAGCCGCAACGCTGATCGCTCAACCGCGTGAGGTGGCGCGCAGCGTGGCGCCCAGCTTCGCGGCGGCTGCCACCACCCGCGCCGAAACCGCCTCGATGTCGGCCTCGGTCAAGGTCGCGGTGGTCGGCTGCAGCGTGACTTCGACGGCAAGGCTGATCTTGCCGGCGTCGACACCGGGTCCGGCATAGCGGTCGAACAGGCTGACATCGGCAATCAGCGTCTTGTCCGCACCCGCCACGGCGCGCAGCAGGCTGTCCGCCGACTGGCCCTCGTCCACCAGGAAGGCGAAATCGCGCGTGAGCGGCAGCAGCGCATTGGCCTGATAGGCCTCGCGCTTGCGGCTGCGCCGCGGCAGCGCATCAAGATACAGCTCCACCGCTGCCACCGGGCCCTTCACGTCGAACTGGCCTGACACGCGCGGGTGGATGATGCCGAAATCGGCCAGCACCATCTTGCCCAGCACCAGCCGGCCGGCGCGGCCCGGATGCCACCAGCCGTCGGCCGGCGCCGCCACCTGCAACCGCTGCACCGGCGCGCCAAGTGCCGCCAGCGCCGCCAGCGCCTCGGCCTTGGCGTCATAGGCGTCGGGTTTCGTGGCCGCGCCGGTGCGCCAGTCGCGGTCGCGCCCGGTCCCGGCCAGCACGATGGCAGCGGTGGGGTGCTCGGCATGGGCAAGATAGCGCTGGCCCAGTTCGAACAGGCGAACGCTGCCGACCGCACGGTCCATGTTGCGGGCCGCGGCGGACAGCAGGCCGGGCAGCAGCGAGGGCCGCATCGCCGCCATGTCGGCAGAGATCGGATTGGCGAGGGTGAAGGCCGCGCCGCCGAAGGCGTCCGCATCGGCTGGCGGCAGGAAGCTCCAGGTGATCGCCTCGTCCAGCCCGCGCGCCGCGAGGTGGCGGCGCAGCCGGCGCTGGGTGCGCTGCAGCGGCGTCGCCGTGGGCGCGGCCACGCCCTCGGCACGCGGCAGCGGGGTGGCGGGCACCTTGTCCAGCCCGTGGATACGCACCACCTCCTCGACAAGGTCAGCCTCGCCATCGACATCGCGGCGCCATGACGGCACCGAGACCTGCCACGGGTTCCCGCGCGTCACCCCGAAACCAAGCCGGCCGAGGATCGCCGCCTGCTCGTCGTCCGCCACGTCGAGCCCGGCAAGGCCGCGCACGCGCGACGGGCGATAGGCGATGCTGCGGCTGGTGTCGGGAACGGCGCCGGCGATGACCATGTCAGAGGCCTCGCCGCCGCACAGGTCCAGCACCATTTGCGTGGCCAGTTCGAGACCGGGCACCACGAACGCCGGATCAACCCCGCGCTCGAAGCGGGCGCGGGCATCGCTGTTGATGCCCAGCGCGCGGCCCGTGGCGCCGATGCGTTCGGGCGCAAAATAGGCCGCTTCGATCAGCACCTCGGTTGTGCTCTCCGAACAGCCGCTGTGCTCGCCGCCCATGATGCCGCCGATGTCATGCACCTCGGCGTCATCGGCGATCACCGTCATCGTATCGTCGAGCGCGTAGGTCTTGCCATTGAGCGCCAGCACGGTCTCGCCAGCCCGCGCACGGCGGGCGGTAAGCCCGCCACTCAGCTTCGCGATGTCATAGACGTGCAGCGGGCGGCCGGCGTCGATGCTCAGGAAATTGGTGATGTCGACCAGCGCCGAGATCGGGCGCAGCCCAACGGCGCGCAGCCGGCGCTGCAGCCAGTCCGGAGACGAACCGTTGGTCACGCCGCGCACCACCCGCCCGGCAAAGGCCGGGCAGCCTTCCGGGTCTTCGATCCGGATCGGGCGTGGCATCGGGAAGCGGCCCGGCACTGGCGCGATCGTGCGCCCCTTCAGCGTGCCGACGCCCGCCGCTGCCAGATCGCGCGCGATGCCCAGCACGCCCAGGCATTCCTGCCGGTTGGGCGTGATGGCGATATCGAACACCGGATCATTGAGGCCGGCCCAGTCGACATAGCGCGCGCCGACCGGCGCATCATCCGGCAGAGCGATGATGCCGTCATGCTCGTCGGACAGTTCCAGTTCGCGCATGGAACACATCATGCCGCGCGATTCGACGCCGCGGATGGCGGCCACCTTCAGCGTGATGCCGCTGCCGGGCACATGGGTGCCGGGCGCGCCGAACACGCCCTTCATGCCGGCCCGCGCGTTGGGGGCCCCGCACACGACCTGCACGGGTGCGCCATCGCCGGTGTCGACAGAGAGCACCTGCAGCTTGTCGGCCTGCGGGTGCCGTTCCGCGGTCAGCACATGGGCGATGGTGAAGGCGCTTAGGCGTTCGGCCGGGTTCTCGATGCCTTCGACTTCGAGGCCGCACCGGGTCAGCGCGTCGGCGATCTCCGCCACGCTGGCTGTCGTGTCGAGATGGTCCTTCAGCCAGGACAGGGTGAACTTCATGAGGACGCTCCAGCGGAGATGGAGGGCAGGTCGAAAGCAGAAAAGCCGTGATGCTTCAGCCAGCGGATATCGCCATCGAAGAAGGCGCGCAGGTCGGTCAGGCCATATTTCAGCATGGCGAGGCGATCGACCCCGGTGCCGAAGGCAAAGCCCTGCCATTCATTGGGGTCGAGCCCGCAGGCCGCGATCACGCGCGGGTGGACCATGCCGCTGCCCAGCACCTCCAGCCACTTGTCGACCTCGCCCGTGCCGGCCGGCTTGCCGGTCTTCGCGGAATAGCCGACGTCGACCTCGACGGAGGGTTCGGTGAACGGGAAATAGCTGGGGCGGAACCGCAGCACGACGTCATCAACCTCGAAAAAGGCCTTGATGAACGTCTCCAGCGTCCACCGCAGGTGCGCCAGCGTGATCCCCTTGTCGATCACCAGGCCTTCGATCTGGTGGAACATCGGCGTGTGGGTGGCATCGCTGTCGCTGCGATAGACGCGGCCCGGCGCGATGATACGGATGGGAGGCTGCTGGCTCATCATGGTGCGGATCTGCACCGGGCTGGTGTGCGTGCGCAGCACCAGTTTCCTGTCGGGCGGGCTTTGCGCGACATAGAATGTGTCGTGCATGGCACGCGCCGGATGGCTTTCCGGGATGTTGAGCGCGCTGAAATTGTGCCAGTCGTCCTCGATCTCCGGCCCGCTGGCGACGGCGAAGCCCATGTCGGCAAAGATTTCCGCCAGTTCGTCCATCACCTGGCTAACCGGGTGAACGCTGCCCACGGGCGGCAATGCGACGGGCAGCGTCATGTCCTGCCGCTCGGCGGCCAGCTTCGCGTTCAGCGCCGCTTCGTCCAGCGCCGCCTTCTTCGCGGCCAGCGCGGCGGTGATGGATTCGCGCAGGCCGTTGAAGGCCGGGCCGGCGACCGCGCGCTCGTCCGGGCTCATGCCGCCCAGCGTCTTCAACAACTGGGTAACGCTGCCCTGCTTGCCCATGGCAGCAACGCGCACCGCCTCCAGCGCCTCCGGACTGGCGGCGGCATCGATCTGGCCGAGAAGGTCGACCTGCAGGGCAGCGGTATCGGTGGTCATCAGTTCAGCTCACATGCAAAAGGGGCGCACGCCCGTGAAGGCGCGCGCCCCTGTCAGCTCGTCAGGCGGCGTGGTTTACGCGGCCTTGGCGTCCAGAGCGGCCTTCACCTGGCCGATGATGGCGGTAAAGCTTTCCGGCTGGTTCATGGCCAGATCGGCCATCACCTTGCGGTCCAGCTCCAGGCCGACCAGCTTCACGCCGTTCATGAACTGCGAATAGGTCAGGCCTTCTTCGCGCACGGCGGCGTTGATGCGCTGGATCCACAGGGCGCGGAAATTGCGCTTGTTCACCTTGCGGTCGCGATAGGCGTACTGGCCGGCCTTCTCCACCGCCTGCTTGGCAATGCGGATGGTGTTCTTGCGGCGGCCGTAAAAGCCCTTCGCCTGTTCAAGGATGCGCTTGTGCTTGGCGCGGGTGGTGACACCACGTTTGATACGCATGGGTCAGCTCCTCACTTCAGGCCATAGGGCGCCCAGGCGTGCACCCGGGCGGTATCGGCTTCCGAAAGCACGGAGGTGCCGCGGTTCTGGCGGATATACTTGGCATTGTGGCTGATCAGGCGGTGGCGCTTGCCGGCCACGCCGTGCTTCACCTTGCCCGACGCGGTGATCTTGAAGCGCTTCTTCACACCGCTCTTGGTCTTCATCTTGGGCATTTCGGTCTCCTTGTAAGACGCATCGAAAACCGCCATGGCAGCCCTTTTCGCCAGGCGGTCCGTTTCATGCGAAGCGCGGGCCATAGCGGCTTGGTCCCGCCAGTGCAAGCGCAGTGGACGAATCCGCTTGGCGACTCGGTCGTGTTCCTGTTACGTTCACGCATCTTCAGGGAGGAACAACCGCATGATCGGATATGTCACCGTGGGCACCAACGATATCGCCCGGGCCGCGCGATTCTATGATGCCATTGCCGCCGAACTGGGCGTCGGCCGCATGATGGAGTTTGACAGTTTCATCGCCTGGGGCACGCCAGGTGGGGCCGCCGGCATCGCCGCAACGAAGCCGTTCGACGGTAATCCGGCCAGCGTGGGCAATGGCGTGATGGTGGCCTTCGAGGCAAAGGACGCAGCGCAGGTCGACCGGCTGCATGCCATCGCGCTGGCCCATGGCGGCACCTGCGAAGGCCCGCCCGGCCCGCGCGGTGATTCGGGCTTTTATGCGGGCTATTTCCGCGATCCGGATGGCAACAAGCTGAACGCGTTCATCATGGGATGATTTGTCATGGGCTAGCCTCGCCAGGCGCGGCGCATCATGGGCTAGGCGCGGCCGGACGTCGCCGAAAGATTGGCCACGGCCACGCCGGTCAGCGCGAAGGCGCGCTCCCAGCGGTGCGCGGCCGGCGTGTCCCACAGCAAGGCCGCATCGCCCGGCGCGATGTGCCAGCCGTGATGGTTGAGTTCGTCCTCCAGCTGGCCGGCGCCCCAGCCGGCATAGCCCAGCACCATGTGCCACCGCCTCGGCCCCTCGCCGCGGGCGATCGCCTGCAAGATGTCCAGCGTGGAGGTGAAGGCCCAGGCATCGCCCACCCGGATGGTGCCGGCCGCGGCATAGTCCGCCTCGTGCAGCACGAAACCGCGCCCGGGCTCCACCGGGCCGCCGTCCAGCACCGGCACATCGGGGGCGACACCGGCATCGACCTCCAGCTGCTCGAGCAGGCCATGCAATGTCAGCTCGGCGTGGGGGCGGTTGATGATCAGCCCCAGCGCGCCGCCCTCGTCATGCAGACACATGGCGATCACCGCGCGGGCAAACCGCTCGTCACCGATGCCGGGCATCGACAGCAGCAGCTGGCCGGTGAGGAAAGGGGGCGATTCCACGGCTGCGACCATAGGCCGGTGCCCGGTGTCACACAACTTTGATACGGGCCTGCGCTGGACGTGCGACAGGGCCAAGGCTAGGGAAGCCGGGCTGATTTCACGCGCAGGAGACGCTTCGATGACGATCAAGGTTGGCGATTCGATTCCCTCGATGACGCTTGTGAAGGCCACCGCCGATGGCCCCGCCCCGGTGACCACCGCCGATCTGTTCGGCGGCCGCACCGTCGCGCTCTTCTCGGTGCCCGGCGCCTTCACCCCCACCTGCTCTGCCAAGCATCTGCCCGGCTTTGTCGACAAGGCCGCCGACCTCGCCGCCAGGGGCGTTGACGAGATCGTCTGCCTCTCGGTCAACGATGCCTTCGTGATGGCGGCCTGGGGCAAATCGGCCGGCACCGAGGGCAAGGTGACGATGATCGCCGACGGCAATGGCGATTTTTCAAAGGCGCTCGGCCTCACCTTCGATGGCAGCGCCTATGGCATGGGCCTGCGCGGCCAGCGTTTCTCCATGCTGGTCAAGAACGGCACGGTGACCGAACTCAACATCGAACCGCCCGGCGCCTTCGGCGTCTCTTCAGCCGATCACCTGCTGGGGCAGATCGCCTGAAGCCCACGGCCGCCTCCACCGCGACACAGCGGCTGGCTGCGTCCGCGCGTGCCAGCCTCACCCGCCGCAACCTCTTGATCGCGGCGGCGGGCGGGGCGGGGCTGGCCGTCGGCTGGGCGCTGTGGCCGCGCAGTCGCGCCCTGAACTGGGTGGCGGGCGAGGGCGAAGCCCTCGTCAATGCCTATCTGAAGATCGGTGCCGATGGCCGCGTGGTCGTGGCCGTGCCGCAGGCGGAAATGGGGCAGGGCATCTGGTCGGCGCTGGCCCAGATCATTGCTGATGAACTGGGGGCGGACTGGCGCGCCGTCGGCGTGGAACCGGCACCGCTCGGCCCCGATTATGCCAATCCCGGCCTCGCCCTCGATGCCGCCGCCCACCGCTCCGAACCGCTGCGCAGCCTGGTGCTGGGCGCCGGCCGCCGCGTGGCCAGCCTGCTCGATTTCCAGATCACTGGCGGGTCGAACAGCGTGCGCGCGTGGGAGATGCCGCTGCGCGAAGCCGGCGCGGTGGCGCGCGAACTGCTGGTGAAAGCCGCTGCCCGCCGCTGGGAGGTGGACTGGCAGACGGTGGACACCGCCGGCGGCCTTGTCGTCTACCAGGCGAACCGCGTGCCCTTTCACGAGATCGTGGCCAGCATCGATCCCGCCGATGCGCCCGACACGCCCACGTTGCGCACCGCGCGCAGCCTCGCCGGCACGCCGGTCATGCGGCTGGACATTCCGTCCAAGGTCGATGGCTCGGCGCGCTTCGGCATCGATGTGCGCCTGCCCGGACTTGCCTATGCCGCCATCACCCAGGGCCCGATCGGCGCGACGCTGGCCGGAATCGCACCAAGGGCGCTGCCCACGGGCGTGCAGCTGGTGAAGGAAGACGGCTTCGTCGCCTGCGTGGCCGACAACTGGCATGCTGCCCACAGTGCGCTGCAGTCGCTCGCCATCACATGGACCCCGGGCAAGGACGCGCCGGGCCCCTGGCAGCTGGCGGCGCTGAAGGGCGCGCTGGCCGATGATGGCAAGCCGTTCGGCCCCACGGGCGAAATCGGCACCGTGGTGCGCGACGATGGCGACGTGGAAGACGTGCTGTCGAAGGGCGCCGTGCTCACCGCCGGTTACAGCCTGCCCTTCCTGGCCCACGCCTGCCTTGAACCGATGACCGCCACGGCCCGCGTGGTGGATGACCGGGTCGAGCTGTGGGCACCCACGCAAAGCGCCAGCCTCGCCGCCCGCGCCGTCGCCCGCGCGCTCGATATCGGCAGCGATGATGTGGTGGTGCACCCCACGCTGCTGGGTGGCGGTTTCGGCCGCAAGGTGGAGGGCGATGCCTGCGCCCAGGCCGCCCTGATCGCGCGGGCTGCCGGCCGGCCGGTGCAGCTGATCTGGAGCCGCGAGGAGGACATGGGCCACGACATGTTCCGCCCCGCCGTCGCCGCCCGCCTGCATGGCAGGGCCGGCCCCGGCGGCATCACCGGCTGGAACGCCGCCATCGCCGTGCCGGATGTGGGCGCGGCGTTCGCGGGGCGCAATGTCGGCAGCATCATGGGCCGCCCGTCGGCAGGCGCCGGCGCCATCGAAGGCGCGGTGGACCTGCCCTATGCCATCCCCAACATCCGGGTCGCCCACTGCCTTGCCGACTGCACCGCGCCGCTGGGTTTCTGGCGCAGCGTGGGCCACAGTTTCACCGGGTTCATCGTCGAAAGCTTCGTCGATGAACTGGCGGTTCTGGCGGGCCAGGATCCCGGCGCCTTCCGCCTTGCCATGCTGAAGGACAGGCCGCGCCACGCCGCGGTGCTGGCGGCGGTGCTGGACATGGGCGGGCCGCTGGGCCGGGAGGGCGGCGAGGCGCCGGAGGCCCCGGTGATCGGCCGCGGCGTCGCGCTGGTTGAAAGCTTCGGCAGCATCGTTGCCCAGGTGGCCGAGGTGGAGGTGGCGCCCAAACAGCGCCCGCGCGTCACCCGCGTGTGGGCGGCAATCGACTGCGGCCGCGTCGTCAACCCCGACACGGTGGCCGCGCAGGTGGAAGGCGGCATCGTCTTCGGCCTGTCGGCCGCGCTGTTCGGCCGCATCAGTTTCAAGGACGGCAGGGTGGAGCAGGACAATTTCCACGCCTATCCACTCGTCACCATGGCCGATTGCCCCGCCATCGACGTGCGCATCATGCCGTCCGACGCCGATCCCGGCGGGGTGGGTGAACCCGGCACGCCGCCGATCGCGCCGGCGGTGGCCAACGCCCTGTTTGCCGCCACGGGCAAGCGCTGGCGCAACCTGCCCTTCTACGCATGACGCAGCCCCCTCATCCCGGGCCGCTTCACCTGCCACCCGTCGTGCTGCCGCCGGATCACACGCCGGTGCGCGCCGGGCGCATCGGCGTTCTGCTCGTCAACCTCGGCTCGCCCGATGCGCCCGACGTGCCCAGCGTGCGCCGCTTCCTCCGCGAGTTCCTGTCCGATCCGCGCGTTATCGAGATTCCGCAGATTCTCTGGCGGCCGATCCTCAACCTGCTCATCCTCAACATCCGCCCGCGCACCACGGCGGCCAACTATGCCAAGGTGTGGCTGCCCGAAGGCTCGCCGATCACCGTCTACACGGCGCAGCAGGCAGGCGCGCTCCAGCAGCGGCTGGGGGAGGCCGCGATGGTCGATTGGGCGATGCGCTATGGCACCCGCAGCATTGGGGAGCGGCTGACGGCGTTGCAGAAGGCCGGCTGCGACCGCATCCTGCTGGCGCCGCTCTACCCGCAATATTCGGCCGCCACCAATGCCACCGTGGTGGACGAGGCGGCGCGCGTGCTGATGGCCATGCGCTGGCAGCCGGCGCTGCGGACGCTGCCGCCCTATTTCGACAATCCCGATCATGTCGCGGCACTGGCGCAGTCCATCCGCGACGGGCTGGCTGGCCTGGATTTCTCGCCTGATCTCATCGTCACCAGCTTCCACGGCATGCCGCTCAGAACGCTGGAGGCGGGCGACCCCTATCATTGCCAGTGCATGAAGACCGGGCGCCTGCTGGGCGAGGCCCTGGGCCTGCCGGTGAAGGTCACCTTCCAGTCGCGCTTCGGCCGCGCCGAGTGGCTGAAGCCCTATACCGACGATACGCTGCTCAGCCTGCCGGGCGAAGGGGTGAAGAAGATCGCCGTCGTCTGCCCCGGCTTTGCCGCCGATTGCCTTGAAACGCTGGAGGAAGTGGCCATGGAAGGCCGCGACGAATTCATCGAGGCAGGCGGCACCGATTTTGCCTATATCCCCTGCCTCAACGCCAGCGATACCGGCATGGCGATGCTGGAGGCGCTGGTGCGGCGTGAACTGGCCGGCTGGATTAATGGGTCCTGACCCTGGCAGCCGGTTGAACCGGCTGCGAATCCGGCCCAAGATGGTGGCCGCATGACCAGTCGATACAGGCCGGCAGCACTGGGATAGAGGAAGGGCGGAACATGGCACGGGTGGCAGTGGTCACGGGCGGCACGCGCGGCATCGGCGAGGCGATCAGCCTGGCGCTCAACGAGATGGGCATCACGGTGGCCGCCAACTATGGCGGCAGCGACGACAAGGCGAAGGCCTTCACCGACAAGACCGGCATCAAGAGCTACAAGTGGAATGTGGCCGATCACCAGGCCTGCCTTGATGGCTGTGCGCAGGTGGCGGCGGAGCTGGGGCCAATCGACATCGTCGTCAACAACGCCGGCATCACCCGCGACGGCACACTGATGAAGATGAGCTGGGAGGCCTGGGACGAGGTGATCCGTGTCAACCTCGGCGGCTGCTTCAACATGGCCAAGGCCACGTTCGCGGGCATGAAGGAACGCGGCTGGGGCCGCTTCGTGCAGATCGGCTCGATCAACGGGCAGGCCGGCCAATATGGCCAGGTCAACTATGCCGCCGCCAAATCGGGCATCCACGGCTTCACCAAGGCGCTGGCCCAGGAAGGCGCGCGCTTCGGCATCACCGCCAATGCGATTGCGCCCGGCTATATCGATACCGACATGGTGGCGGCCGTGCCGCCTGACGTGCTGGCCAAGATCGTCGCCAAGATCCCGGTTGGGCGGCTGGGCCAGGCCAGCGAGATCGCCCGCGCGGTGGCGTTCCTGGTGAGCGAGGATGCCGGGTTCATCACCGGGTCCACGATGAGCGTGAATGGCGGGCAGCATATGTATTGACGCGCCGCGCCGCGAGCGCGCGTGCCGCGCGCCGACAGGCGCACGCGCGGCCGGCGGGGCGCCGCGCGCTCCTGCGCGGCGAACCCGTTCGACGAGTCCGCGGCTTTGCCGCGGACCTTTGCGCTGACCTCCCCATGGGCCCCCGCAAATACAGCCTCACCATCCAGGGTCACCGCACCAGCCTGACGCTGGAACCGCTGTTCTGGCAGGCGCTGAACGAGGCGGCGGCGGCGCAGGGCAGGTCGCTCGCGGCGCTGGTCGCCGAGATCGACGAGGCGCGCACCACCAATCTGTCCAGCGCTATCCGGGTCTGGCTGTTCGAACGGGCGCGGCGGGCGCCGACCGCCTGATGGGGCGCCGTCAGGCCGTGACAGCGCGCTGCGGGCCTTCGCGCCGCCGCCGCGCGGCGCCCACCAGGGCAAACCCGGCCATCAGCATCGCCCAGCTGGCCGGTTCCGGCACCGCTGGCGGCGGCGGTGGCGGCGGCGCAACCGCCGCGCTGAAGCTGAAATCGATGTTCTGGATGCCGCCGCCCAGGCTGGCGGCGCCAAACTGGAAGATCAGGCCATTGCTGGCCGAAAAGCCCAACAGCGTTGTGACCAGTCCACCCGGATCGAGCAGCAGCGAACCATTGCCAAGCGGGTTCCAGTCGGCATCGAACACAAACCATTCCAGCGTTTCGGCGCTGCCGAAATAGGTCCCGAAGTCCACGCTGTTCAGCGTCACCGTGCCGGGCGCGAGCAGATCCAGCCGGAATTCGGCAAACAGGTTTGGCGCGCCGCTGCTTGGCGAGACGAAGGCGCCATTGCTGCCGCTCACCCCGCCATCGGAATAGCGCCACGGGCGGTTGCTGATGGTGGCGTTGTTGCCCGGAGCCGCCACCCCGCGATAGCTGATGTTCACGTCGGCGGTATCGCCGAACGCCTGATCGATCGGCGAGAAATCGGTACAGTTGGACGCGCCGCAACTGCCCGGGCCGAACACCACCACGGCACCCATGGCCGGCGCTGTCATCGCCAGGCCGGCCGCCGTCAGCATCATTGCAATGCGCATCATCATGGCCCGCTCCCTTCAACCGATGGTCCCGGCACAGGGAACGACGGGGCGCGGCGCGGCTTTAGGGTCAGCTCCGTTTCGGCGGCCACGGAAAGAAGCCGGAGGTGCGGCGGATATAGTCCTCGTAATCCGGGCGGTGCTTCTTCAGGCTTTTCTCCAGCATGGGCGCGCCTGACCAGCGGGTGAGGGTGAACGAGAGGAACAGCGGGCCGATCACCGTCCACCACGGCGCGCCGGCGGCGAGGCTGACGATGAAGATGCCCCACCAGGCGGTGAAATCGCCGAAGTAATTGGGGTGGCGCGTGTAACGCCACAGGCCCGTATCAAGCACCCGACCCCGGTTCGCGGGGTCGGCACGAAAGGCTTCCAGCTGCGCGTCACCAATGGTTTCGAAGCCGACACCGATCAGCGCCAGGACCGCACCGATCCAGCCCCAGGCCGGCACCGCGCCGCCACCATCGGCCACCACGCCGGCCTGTGCCGGCAGCGAAACCGCCCACAACAGCGGCCCCTGCAGGCCGAACGCGCGCCACCAGGCCGCCGCCGCAAAGCTCATGCCCTGCTTCTCCACGGCATGGCCGATGATCTTCTCATAGCGCGGATCGCGCCCCAGCCGGCGCCATCGGGTGATGAGATGGGTGCCCAGCCTCACGCCCCACAGGCTGACCAGCCCGACCAGCAGCCAGCCCATCGGCCCCGCCGGCCCGCCGTTCAGCAGCGCCGCGACGCCCACGGCATAGACCATGCCATAGGCCCAGATGGCATCGATGAAGGAGACATCGCGGATGCGGACGCTGATCAGCCAGCACAGCGCCATCAGCCCCACGACAGCCGCCAGCGTGAACCCCAGGATCGTCAGCATGGCAGGAAATCAGGCCGCTTTGTCATAGGGTTGGACGCTGGCGGCAAGGATGGACTTCATCGCCTTTCCAGGGTGTTTCGGCGTGGTCGAGCGGTAGAATTCCTCCACCCGCGCCATGTCGGCGGCATAGTCGCCCGTTGGCATGAAGGCCATCGCCAGCCCGCCGGTCTTCTTGGCATAATCCATCATGCCAACAATCAGCGGCACCTTGGCCCCCACCGCGATGTGATAGAAGCCGGTCTTCCACTGGCCAACCGACGTCCTCGTGCCTTCGGGCGCGATGGTCAGCAGCAGCTGGTCCCGCCGGTTGAACTCGTCGATCATCGCCTGCACATAGTTGCCGCCCTGCTGGCGGTTCACCTCCACGCCGCCCATGTCGCGCATGAAGCGGCCCAGTGGCCAGCGGAACAGCTCCTTCTTGGCCATGAAGCTGGTCTCGATGCCAAGATCGCGGGTGAGGCCGATATAATAGATGAAATCCCAGTTGCTTGTGTGCGGCGCGGCGATGATCACCGCCTTGGCCGGCACGCTGGGCAGACCCACCGAGCGCCAGCCCATGGCGTGGTAAAAGCGCACGATCAGCCATTCCAGCAGGCGCGATAGCCAGCCCTTTCGTATGCCGGTCATGCGGCGATGTTCCTTCTTCTCTCCCCAGCGACACAGCATCGCGGATGGCATGGGGTGATGTCAAACGCCGGCTGGCACCGCTATGGCAAATGCCATGATCAAGATCGCCATCGCCTATCTGTCCACCCTGATCGCCTTTGCCGCCATCGACAGCGTGTGGCTGATCACCATGGCGCCGCGCCTCTACAAGCCCGAAATCGGCCCGGTGATGATGGAGAGCGGCTTCCGCCTTGTGCCGGCGATGGTCTTCTATGCCATCTACATCGGCGGCATCCTGTATTTCGCCGTGCTGCCGGGCCTGACCGAAGGGCCAGAAGGCGGCATCGCCCGCGCCGCGCTGCAGGGCGCCGTGCTCGGCTTCCTCTGCTATGCCACCTACGATTTCACCAACTATGCGACCTTGAAGGTGTGGAGCCTGAAGGTGACGGTGCTCGACCTGATCTGGGGCACCGTTCTCACCGGCGGCACGGCGGCGGCCGGCACCTTGATCACCGGCTGGGTGATGAACCGCTTCCTGCCCGCCTGAACCGTCATCACCAGTAATCGGCCATGATGGCGCGGGCCCAGTCGGGTTCGCGCATCGCCCCGCGCGGCAGGAAGCCCTGCATCACCGGCTTGATGTCCAGAACGGGCGTGCCATCGATGGCATCCAGCCCTTCGACCGTCACCGCGAGGCCCTCGACGGCCGCCACCCGGCAGATGGTGACACCCAGCCGGTTCGGCCGGTTCCTGCCGCGCTGGGCAAAGATGCCGACCCGCGGCCAATCGGGATTGCCGCGCGGGTGGCGGGCGGCGGTGGTGATCTGATCGTCGGTTACCTGGTCGAACAGGAAGATCACCTCGGCATGGCTGAAGCTGTCGAGGCCCAGCAGGGCCTCTGCGGTAAAGCGGGCCGGATCGAGCCGGATGGTGGCTCGGCTGGTGCCCCAGTCGTCATCGGTGGCCTCGGTGCGGCCGCCCGCGACATGGCCGATCGGGGCAAGGGTGAAGGTCGACATGGCGTCTCTCCCGAGGATGAGGAGAGTCTAGCCTTTCGCCGCCGCCTGCCTAGCCGGGTGAGCGCATGGCTGCCCCGCCGCTTGCCGCATAGTGGTCAGCCCACCCAACCAATCAGCCCACCCAGTCAGCCCGCCGATAGCCCTGCGCGCGCAGCAGCACGGTCAGATCGCCGTGGCGGACATGGGCCTGGGCGGCGGCGGCGGTCTTCGGTTTGGCGTGATAGGCAATCCCCAGTCCGCCGGCAGCACTGGCGGCCGCGATCATGGGGATGTCGTTGGCGCCATCCCCCACCGCCAGTGCGGCGCTGAGTGGCGTGCCATCGGCTTCCAGCAGCGCCTTTTTCACCTGCGCGTCGACGATCGGCTCGGCCACGGTGCCCGCCAGTACGGCATCTTGGTCGGGGCCTTCGGTGTCCAGCCGGTTGGCGATGGCGCGGGCAAAGCCGATGGCGCGCGCCACCGGCACGGCGAAGGGCATGAAACCGCCCGACACCAGCAGCGATCGCGCGCCGTTCGCCACCATGGTCTGCACCAGGGTCGTCGCCCCCGGGGTCAACTGCACACGTTCCTCGCGGCACTGGTCCAGCGTGGCAACGGGCAAGCCCTTCAGCAGCGCCACACGCGCCTTCAGCGCCCCGGCGAAATCCAGCTCGCCGCGCATGGCGGCCTCGGTGATGGCGGCCACCTCGGCCTTGATGCCGGCATAATCGGCCAGTTCGTCGATGCACTCGCACTGGATCATGGTGGAATCCATGTCGGCCACGATCAGCCGCTTGGCGCGCGGGGTGTCGCCGCGCTGCACCATCACGTCGATGGCCGGCAGCGCATCTTCCAGCGCGGTGCGAACCGTCCGGGCATCGCCGCGTGCCAGTATGTCGAAGGCATCGCCGGCCTCCAGCCAGCTCTGCGCCACTGGCTCGGCACCGACGCCCCGCACGACGTCGCTTGCCGCCGAAACGTCGCCGGGCGACAAGGCACCTTCGGAAACCAGGGTTATGATGAGCGCGTTCGGCATAGACCTCGACCTTGAACGGGTCACCGTCCTGACAGGGCCGACCGCCGGCGGCAAGTCTGCGCTGGCGCTGGACCTGGCGGGCCGGGTCAATGGCGTCATCATCAATGCCGATGCCAGCCAGCTCTATCGCGACCTGGCCATCGTCTCGGCGCGGCCCAGCGCCAGCGAGGAGGCCATGGTGCCGCATGCGCTCTACGGCGTGCTGGATGGGGACAACGTCTGTTCGGCAGCGCGCTGGGTGGCGCTTGCCCGGGCTGCGATCACCGATGCGCGCCGGGCGGGACGGCAACCGATCATCGTTGGCGGGACGGGGATGTATCTGGCCGCGTTGGTCGAAGGACTTGCACCGGTGCCTGAGATTGACGCGGATGTCCGCGCGGCCGTTCGGGCGCTGGACACGGCAGCGGCACGGGCGGCGCTGGAGTGCGAGGACGCCGCGGCCGCTGCGCGCCTGATGCCGGCAGATCGCCAGCGCACGCTGCGCGCGCTGGAAGTGGTGCGTTCGACCGGGTACCCGCTGGCGCACTGGCAGCAGCGCCGAGAAGGCGGGCTTGGACGCGATGCCATCCAGGGCGTGGTGGTCGACCGCCCGCGCGGCGAGCTGAATGCCCGGGCCGACAGGCGGCTGCGGGCGATGCTGGCGGCCGGCGCGCTTGACGAGGTGGCGGCACTGTTGTCCCGCCGCCTGCCGGCCGACACGCCGGTGATGAAGGCGCTGGCGGTGCCGCAACTGGCGGCGCACCTGGCCGGCACGCTGTCGCTGCACGAGGCGATGGAGCAGGCGCTGAATGTCACCCGCCGCTACCAGAAGCGGCAGCAAACCTGGGCGCGCCACCAGTTTCCCGACTGGCAACGGCTGTGAATTTCGCGGCATGGTGGTGAAATTGCCACCCCCGCCGTCACGCGCTGTTAACCAAGATGTGGTTTGTGCAGTGCAGTGTGATGGTGGAGGCGTAGCGATGCGAACGATGCTGGTGGCGTGGGTGAGCGCTGGCGTGGCGGCCGCCATGATGCCGACAGCCGCAGCCGCCGTGATGATCGTGGAGGCGCCAAAGAGCGCCGCCCGCGCCCCCTGCCTGTCATCTGCGTCAGGCTGCGCGCCGACAGCGCCGCGTCCATCCCCGGGTGAAACCGTGCCTGCCGCTGCCATCGCCGGCTTCGTGGGTCTGCTGGCGCTTGGCCTCGCGGCAGGCTCCCGTCGCCAGTCGCGCCGGGGAGGATTGCCGGAAGTTGCCTCCTGACCAACCAAGGCGCATGAAAATTGCGCGAATGATGCTTGACCAGCCAATTTCTTTCCCATAACAGCAGCGCTCCGCCGCGTTGCGGACGCTTTTGCTTGGGATGGACCAATGGGCACGGAATTGACCGGCGCCGAAATCACTGTGCAGGCCCTCACCGATCTGGGGGTGGAGGTCGTGTTCGGCTATCCGGGCGGCGCCGTGCTGCCCATCTATGATGCGCTGTTCCAGCAGAACCGCATCCGCCACATCCTTGTGCGCCACGAACAGGCGGCGGTGCATGCCGCCGAGGGTTATGCCCGCGCCAGCGGCAAGGTGGGCGTGGTGCTGGTCACCTCCGGCCCCGGTGCCACCAACGCCGTTACCGGCATTACCGACGCGCTGATGGATTCCATCCCGCTGGTCGTCCTCACCGGGCAGGTGCCCACGCACCTCATCGGCACCGATGCCTTCCAGGAATGCGACACGGTGGGCATCACGCGCCACTGTTCCAAGCACAATTATCTGGTGAAGGAGACGGCGCGTCTGGGCCCGGTGTTGCACGAGGCCTTCCACATCGCGCGCTCGGGCCGCCCCGGCCCGGTGGTGATCGATATCCCCAAGGACGTGCAGATCCTGAAGGCCCGCTATGAAAAGCCGGGCACGATCACGCACAAGACCTACAAGCCGCAGGTGAAGGGCGATCTGGCCAGCATCGAGGCGGCGGTGGACATGCTGGCCGCGGCGGAGCGCCCGGTGCTCTACACCGGCGGCGGCATCATCAATTCCGGCCCGGTGGCCAGCCAGTTGCTGCGCGAACTGGCCAAGGCCACTGGCGCGCCGGTTACGTCCACCCTGATGGGTCTCGGCTGTTTCCCGGCCGAGCATCCGCAGTTCCTCGGCATGCTCGGCATGCACGGCAGCTACGAAGCCAACATGGCGATGAACAAGTGCGACCTGATGGTTTGCCTGGGCGCGCGCTTCGATGATCGCGTCACCGGCCGGCTGGATGCCTTTTCGCCCACCAGCCGCAAGATCCATGTCGATATCGATCGCTCCAGCTTCAACAAGACGGTGCGGGTCGATCTCGCCATCCAGGGCGATGTCGGCAGCGTGATGGAGGATATGCTGAAGGTCTGGCGCGCGCGTGGCCATCGCGCCGCCGATCAGGCCGCGTGGTGGGACCAGATTGCCGGCTGGCGCAGCCGCAATTCGTTCGGCTTCGAACAGAAGGGCGAGCAGTTGCTGCCGCAGAAGGCCATCCAGCGCCTCTATGAGATGACAAAGGCGAAGAAGCCGATCATCACCACCGAAGTGGGCCAGCACCAGATGTGGGCGGCCCAGCATTTCGGCTTCCACGAACCCAACAAGTGGCTGACCTCGGGCGGGCTCGGCACCATGGGCTATGGGCTCCCTGCGGCCATCGGCGCACAGCTTGCCTATCCCGGCGCGCTGGTGATCGACATTGCCGGCGAGGCCAGCATCCAGATGAACATCCAGGAACTGGGCACGGCGGTGCAGTATCGCCTGCCGGTGAAGATCTTCATCATCAACAACGAGTATATGGGCATGGTGCGCCAGTGGCAGGAACTGAACCACGGCAGCCGGTACAGCGAAAGCTACTCCGACAGCCTGCCCGATTTCGTGAAACTGGCCGAGGCCTATGGCTGGAAGGGCATCGTGATCGAGGGGCCGGATGATCTGGACGCCGGCATCAAGGCCATGCTCGATCACCCCGGCCCGGTGATGGTCGATTGCCGGGTGGCCAAGCTCGCCAACTGCTTCCCGATGATCCCGTCGGGCGCGGCGCACACCGACATGATCCTCAGCGCCGCCGACGAGCGCGGCGAGGCGGATGACGACGCGAAGGCGCTGGTGTAAGCCATGAAACATCTCCCGTCCGAACGGCACACGCTGTCCATCCTCGTCGACAACGAGGCCGGTGTGCTGGCGCGCATCGTTGGCCTGTTTTCGGCGCGCGGCTACAATATCGAGAGCCTGACGGTGGCCGACGTGTCGGTCGATCACGAGGTTTCGCGCATCACCGTCGTCACCTCCGGCCCGCCGCCGGTGATCGATCAGATCATGGCACAGCTCGACCGGCTGGTGCCGGTGCACCGGGTGATCGACCTGACCGAATATGGCCCGCACGTGGAGCGCGAGATGGCGCTGGTGAAGGTGGCCGGCACCGGGGACAAGCGCGTCGAGGCGCTGCGCCTGGCCGACATCTTCCGCGCCCGCCCGGTGGACACCAGCACGGCCAGCTTCGTGTTCGAAGTGTCGGGTTCATCGGAAAAGGTGAACCAGTTCATCGCGCTGATGCGGGAGGTGGGCCTTGTCGAGGTCGCCCGCACCGGCGTTGTCGCCATTGCACGGGGCGCGGAGGCGGTTTGATGGCACCAACTTCCACGTCTGCCCGGACTTGATCCGGGCCTTGGCTTTCGTCTTCGACTGCAATCGCAAACCAAGCCCAACCCCGCATCCAGTGCGGGGTGACGAACTGAAAAGAAAGAGCTGAAACCATGCGCGTTTATTATGATGCCGATGCCGATGTCGGCCTGATCAAGGGCAAGAAGGTCGCCATTGTCGGCTATGGCAGCCAGGGCCATGCCCATGCCCAGAATCTGCGGGATTCGGGCGTGAGCGAGGTCGCGATTGCGCTGCGCCCCGGTTCGGCGACGGCGAAGAAGGCGGAAGGCGCCGGCTTCAAGGTGCTGTCCAACGCGCAGGCCGCCGCCTGGGCCGATGTCATCATGGTGCTGGCGCCCGACGAGCACCAGGCCGCCATCTGGAACGATGATCTGGCCGGCAACATGAAGCCCGGCGCCGCGCTGGCCTTTGCCCACGGCCTCAATGTGCATTTCGGCCTGATCGAGCCGCGCGCCGATATCGACGTGTTCATGATCGCGCCCAAGGGCCCCGGCCACACGGTGCGTTCGGAATATCAGAAGGGCGGCGGCGTGCCCTGCCTGATCGCCATCCACCAGGATGCCAGCGGCAACGCGCACGACGTGGCGCTGAGCTATGCCTCGGCCATCGGCGGCGGCCGTTCCGGCGTCATCGAGACGACCTTCAAGGAAGAGTGCGAGACCGATCTGTTCGGCGAGCAGGCGGTGCTGTGCGGCGGCCTTTCGCACCTCATCATGGCCGGCTTCGAAACGCTGGTGGAGGCCGGCTATGCCCCCGAAATGGCCTATTTCGAATGCCTCCACGAAGTGAAGCTGATCGTTGACCTCATGTATGAAGGCGGCATCGCCAACATGCGCTACTCCATCTCCAACACCGCCGAGTATGGCGACATCACCACCGGCCCGCGCATCATCACCGATGCGACCAAGGCCGAGATGAAGCGCGTGCTGGCCGATATCCAGGGCGGCCGTTTCGTGAAGAACTTCATCCTCGACAACCGCGCCGGCCAGCCTGAGCTGAAGGCGTCGCGCAAGGCCGCGGCGGCGCACCCGATCGAGGAAACCGGCGCGAAGCTGCGCGCGATGATGCCATGGATCGCCAAGAACCAGCTGGTGGACAAGGCGAAGAATTGAGGCAAGCGTCGCGACAAAGCCGCGAGCCTGCCCCGGACTTGATCCGGGGTCAGACGAGTCAAAAAGGGGCGGCCTGAAGGGGCCGCCCTTTTCGCTCGCTGGCCGGGCTTGCCCGAGTCGGCGTGCGGCCCGCGCGCTCGCCCGGCTGCGCCCTACTCTCCCCGTTCGCTGATCATTTCCGCCGCCCGCACCCGCACGCTGCGCAGTGCCAGTTGCACTTCCCACAGGAACAGGCTGAGCCCGCCGGTGAGCAGCAGGGTGGCGGCGATGAACAGCCAGGCGATGGCGATATCCAGCCGATAGCCCACCAGCTGTTCGACAAACAGCAGCGCCACTACGCAGCACACCAGCAGCGCGGACAGGATGCACAGCGCGATGGCCCAGTTCGCCGCTGTCATCCGCCCGGCGAGCACGGCCAGATCACCCATGGCGATCTGGCGGCGCTCCCGCGAATATTCGGCCATATGCGTTTCCAGATGGCGGGCGCGGTCCACCACGCGCGACAGCCGCTGCACCATCACGTTCAGCATCGCGCCAATCGCCGTCAGCAGGAACACCGGCGCCAGTGACTGGCTGATGGCGGAGCCGACCGTGGCGGCGGAAAAGATCTGATCCATGCCGCCATCAAGCCGCGCAATTGCGGCCACCGCAAGCCGGCATCTTGCACTGGCGGGCGCTTTCGTGGCATTGCAACGGCATGGCGTTCCAAACGGCCCTCCTTCTGCGACTTACCCGCCCTCGGGCGTGACGCTGGCTGCTGGGCAAAATCCCTCGGCCACGCGCCTTGAGGGGATGAACCGGACACTGACATTCCAGAACGGGCCACAGCCATGACCAATCATATCCGCATTTTCGACACCACCTTGCGCGACGGGGAACAATCCCCCGGCTGCTCGATGAACCTCGAGGAGAAGCTGAAGGTTGCGGCCCAGTTGGAAGCGCTGGGGGTGGACATCATCGAGGCCGGCTTCGCGATTGCCAGCGAAGGCGATTTCGAGGCCGTGCAGGCCGTGGCGAACCAGGCTGAAACCGCCATCATTGCGAGCCTCGCGCGCGCCGCCGCCGCCGATATCGAGCGGGCGTGGGCCGCGCTGAAAACCGCGAAGCAGCCGCGCATCCACACCTTCATCGCCACCTCGCCGCTGCACATGAAGGTGAAGCTGAACAAGTCGCCGGCAGAGGTGCTGGAGGCGATTCGCTTCTCGGTCGGCCTCGCGCGCAACCTCTGCCCGGATGTCGAATGGTCGGCCGAGGATGCCACCCGCTCCGATCCCGATTTCCTGTGCCGGGCGGTGGAAATGGCGATCCGGTCGGGCGCCTCCACCATCAACCTGCCCGACACTGTGGGCTATGCGACGCCGGAAACCTATGGCGCCATGTTCCGGGACGTGATCACCCGCGTGCCGAACGCCGATCAGGCGATCTTCTCGACCCACTGCCACAATGATCTGGGGCTGGCCGTTGCCAACACGCTTTCGGCCATCATGGCTGGCGCCCGGCAGGTGGAAGCGACGGTGAACGGCATCGGTGAGCGCGCCGGCAATGCCGCGGTGGAGGAAATCGCCATGGCGCTGAAGGTGCGCCATGACGTGATGCCCTATGAAACCCGTATCGTGAGCACGGAAATCACCCGCGCCAGCCGGCTGGTCAGTGGCGTCACCGGTATGCAGGTGCAGGCCAACAAGGCGATCGTGGGCGCCAACGCCTTCGCCCACGAAAGCGGCATCCACCAGGATGGCATGCTGAAGGATGCCAGCACATACGAGATCATGACGCCGGACAGCGTGGGGCAGGGCGCGACGTCGCTGGTGCTGGGCAAGCATTCGGGTCGTGCGGCCTTCCGGTCCAAGCTGAACGAGCTGGGCTATGACCTGTCCGACAACGAGTTCGGTGATGCCTTCAAGCGCTTCAAGGATCTCGCCGATGCCAAGAAGCAGGTGTTCGACGAGGACATCATCGCCCTGGTGGACGATGAAGTGCTGCGCGGCCACGACCGCATCCAGGTGGTGGAGGTCGAGGTCTATTGCGGCAGCAACGGCCCGCAGCGCGCCATCCTCACCCTCTCCATCGACGGCGATGAAGTGACGGCGGCGACCAAGGGCAACGGCCCGGTGGATGCGCTGTTCAACGCCATCCGCAGGCTGGTCCCGCATGAGGAAGCGGTGCTGAACCTCTACCAGGTGCATGCTGTGACCGCCGGCACCGATGCGCAGGCGGAGGTGAGCGTGGTGCTGGCCGAGAATGGCCGCACCGTGCGCGGCACCGGCGCCCACACCGATACGCTGGTGGCGAGCGCGCGCGCCTATGTGAACGCGCTCAACAAGCTGATGGTGAAGCGCGGCAAGAGCGCCCTCTCGGCTTCTGCGTGAAGCGCCTCGTCCTCGTCTACAATGCCGAGGCCGGGATCGCGGCCGGCGTGATGGACAGCGTGCACAAGCTGGTCTCGCCGGCCACCTATCCGTGCCAGTTGTGTGCCGTAACCTACGGCCTGTTGGCCATGAAGCGCGAATGGTGGGCGTTTCTCGACGGGCTGGGCATGGAACTGCTCTTCCATCACCGGCCCGACTTTCGTGCGGCCTTCCCACAAGCTGCCGACTGGCCACTGCCACTGGTGGCGGTGGAGGACGATGGCGGGCTGGCGCGGCTTGTCAGCGCCGAGGATTTCAGGGCCATTCCCGATCTGGCCACGCTGATGCAGGTGGTGCGCGAACGGCTGGCGGCGGGCCGGGCATAGCGCTTATCCGCTGTCCTACAGTGGCAAAGCCTGTCATGCTGCGACGCCCGGTCTGGTTTGACGCTTTTGACACTTTTCGACATTTCGGATCGCGTTTTCCCTGATGGCCCGTGTCAGCTCTGTCAAAACCGGTGAACGGGGGAATCGCTTGCAATCGTGCCGCCGTTCCGTCATAGGCGCCGCTTCACCGTGCCGGGCCTGCCCAGCGCGGCGAACGACGCAAGCCGGAGGGGCGTTCGCACGGTGCGACGTCAGCGATCGGCAACAGGAGAGACACATGCCGTTCTACGAGCATGTCTTCCTCGCGCGGCAGGACCTGACAACCGCTCAGGTCGAAGCGCTGACGGAAGGCTTCACCAAGGTTCTCGCCGAAGGCAAGGGCCGGGTGGCTAACAGCGAATATTGGGGCCTGCGCACGCTGGCCTACCGCATCGCCAAGAATCGCAAGGCCCATTATGTGATGCTCAATATCGATGCTCCGGCGGCTGCCGTGGCCGAGCTCGAGCGCCAGGTTGGCCTGAATGAAGACATCATCCGCTACATGACCGTGCGCATCGACGCGCTGCCCACCGAGCCGTCGGCGATGACTCGCCGTGACCGTGGTGACCGCGAAGGCCGTGAAGGTCGTGGGGGCGATCGTGATGGCGCCCCGGTCCGTGAGGGCCGTGGCGAAGGCCGCAGCGAACGCCCGCGCCGCGAACCGCGCGCTGCCGCTTAAGGGAGGAACGACATCATGGGACGTCCCTTCTTCCGCCGCCGCAAGTCGTGCCCGTTCTCGGGCGCCAATGCCCCCGCCATCGACTACAAGGACGTGCGCCTGCTGCAGGGCTTCGTGTCCGAACGGGGCAAGATCGTGCCGGCGCGCATCACCGCCGTTTCGGCCAAGAAGCAGCGCGAACTGGCCAAGGCCATCAAGCGCGCCCGTCACCTGGGCCTGCTGCCCTACCTCGTGAAGTAAGGAGCAGCCGTCATGGAAGTCATCCTGCTTGAACGCGTCGAAAAGCTTGGCACCATTGGCGACATCGTCAATGTGAAGCCGGGTTTCGCCCGCAATTTCCTGCTGCCGCGCGGCAAGGCGCTGCGTGCCACCGATGCCAACAAGGCCCGCTTCGAAGCCGATCGCGCCCGCATCGAAGCGGACAACGCCAAGCGTCGCGACATCGCCCGCGCCGAATCGCGCGACATCGAAGGCGCCAGCGTGGTGATGATCCGCGCGGCCTCGGGCACCGGCCAGCTCTATGGCTCGGTTGCTGCCCGCGATCTCGCTGAAGCCCTGACCCAGGGCGGCCACAAGGCGCACAAGAACCAGATCGTGCTCGACAAGCCGATCAAGACGCTGGGCGTGCACGACGTGAAGGTCGCGCTGCACCCGGAAGTCGTGGTGATGGTCAAGGTCAACATCGCCCGCTCGCCGGAAGAAGCCGAACTCCAGGCCCAGGGCGTGGACATTGCCGCCACCGCCGAGCGCGAGGAAACCGGCTTCACCGAGGTGTTCGATCCGAACGCCGAGCCGGGCACCCTGCCGACCGACGAGGCCGACGAGGCCTGATCCCGGCGGTCGTCGAAAAGTGGGGCTGCTGGCACGCGCCGGCGGCCCCTTTTTCTTGCCCGCCGCCCTGCCAGTGAATATGGAGCGCAGCATGACCGATACGCCCGCAACGCCCGTTCCAACTGATTTGCCGGCTGCCGACACGCCGCCGGATCGCCTGTCGGTCAATCCGCGCAGCGAGCATTATGACTGGGACAAGTTGAGCCGCGGAGTCGGCATCCGCTTCAACGGCACCGAGCGCACCAACGTCGAGGAATATTGCATCTCCGAAGGCTGGATCCGCGTCGCCGCTGGCAAGAGCCTCGACCGCAAGGGCAACCCGCTCACCATCAAGCTGACTGGCACGGTCGAGGCCTGGTACAAGAGCTGACACTGCCCCTTGAAATCGTGGTCACCGAATACAAGATTACCGCCGTGTAATCTTGTACGGGGGTGGGGGCACCCGTGTGCAATGGAGTGACCATGTCGGGTGCCCTTGGGACGGGCCGGCGCAAGCTGGCCCCCATGCTGTCTGTGCTGCTGCTGTGGCTGCTGCTGCCGCTGGCCAGCATGCCGGCCCGTGCGCAGCAGACGATCATCAACGTGCCATCGATCGAACAGACCAAGGCGGGCAAATTCTTCTATCTGCACGAAAGCCAGCTGCGCGATTGGGATGGCAACCGCTACTGGCAGACCACAAACTTCTTCACCTATGGCGTGACCGAGCGCTTCGAGCTGGCGGTCACCACCTACAATATCGGCACGCCGGTCAAGGCCAATCAGGCGGTCGGCCTGGGCTGGAAGACGGCTCAGCCGGTGCTGGCCAGGAGCCTGCCGAAATGGGAGCTGAAGTTGGGTGCCGGCCAGATGCTGCCCTTCAATCTGCGTGATGGCCGTGTGGGCCTGTGGAGCTATGGTCAGGCCAGCGCCCGGCTGCCCGGCATTGGCACCCGGCTGATGGGCGGCGTCAGCCATGGCCCGGCCAATCTGTTCGGCCGCACTACCACGCATTTCATCGGCAGCGTCGAACAGCCATTGACCGGCCTTGGCAACCGCATTGGCGGCGGTTTCGGCCAGCTGATCAGCGAAACTGCACTCGTGGCCGAGTGGTTTTCCGGCAACCACGAGTTCGGCGATTTCGTGCCCGGGGTGAACTGGCACAACGATGATGGCTGGGTGGTTATCCTTGGTTACAAGTTCAGCAACAAGCCTGGCCGCCGCGACGATGGCGTGATCATCGAAATCGGCAAGACCTTCTGAAGGGCTTGCATGGCGCGTGGCCTTGCGGCTTGGATGGCGCATGGCCGATCTGTTTCCCGCTGAGGATGCTGTTCCGCCGGCCAGCGCGCCGCTGGCCGAACGGCTGCGGCCCACAACGCTGCTGGACGTGGTGGGGCAGGCGGCGCTTACAGGTCCGGAAGGCGCCATCACCCGCATGGTGGCATCGGGCAGCCTCTCCAGCCTCGTACTGTGGGGCCCGCCCGGCACCGGCAAGACCACCATCGCCCGCCTGCTGGCCGATGCGGTGGGCATGCGCTTCGTCGCCATCTCGGCGGTGTTCGCCGGCGTGGCCGACCTCAAGAAACTGTTTGCCCAAGCGCGTGAACTGGCCAGGTCCGGCCAGCGCACCCTGCTGTTCGTGGACGAGATCCACCGCTTCAACCGCGCCCAGCAGGACGGGTTCCTTGGGCCGATGGAAGACGGCACCATCACGCTGGTCGGCGCCACCACCGAGAACCCGAGCTTTGAACTCAATGCCGCCATCCTGTCCCGGGCCCGGGTACTGATCGTCAAGCGGCTGGACGAAGCGGCGCTGGCCGAACTGCTGGCCCGCGCCGAGACGCTCGCCGGCCGGGCGCTGCCGGTGACGGAGGAGGCCCGCGCCGCGCTGATCGCCAGTGCCGATGGCGATGGCCGCTTCCTGCTGGGCCAGGCCGAGACCTTGCTGGCCCTGGGTGCCACCGAGCCGATGGACGCCACCGCGCTCGCGGCCTTCCTGCACCGCCGCATGCCAGTTTACGACAAGGACCGCGAAGGCCATTACGGGCTGATCTCGGCCCTCCACAAGAGCCTGCGCGGGTCCGATCCCGATGCCGCGCTCTACTGGCTGGCGCGCATGCTGGTGGCCGGGGAGGAGCCGCTCTACATCCTGCGGCGGCTGGTGCGCTTTGCCAGCGAGGATGTCGGCCTGGCGGACAGCAATGCCCTGCGGGTCTGCCTTGATGCCAAGGACGCCTTCGACTTTCTCGGCAGCCCTGAAGGCGAACTGGCCATCGTCCACGCCTGCCTCTATCTCGCCACCGCGCCCAAGTCGAACGCCGTATATGTGGCCGAAAAGGCTGCGAGGAAGCTCGCTGCCGCCACCGGCTCGCTCAGCCCGCCGGCCCATATCCTGAACGCGCCAACCCGCCTGATGAAGGAGATGGGCTACGGCCAGGGTTATGCCTATGACCACGACGCGCCCGACGGATTTTCCGGCCAGAACTACTGGCCAGACGGCGTGGGCGCGCAAACTCTCTACAGGCCATCCCCGCGTGGCATGGAGGCCCGCATTGCCGATCGCCTCTCGGAATGGGTGCGCCGGCGCCAAGCCGCGCACCGAGAGACGCCACAGCCCAAGCCTTGACGCTGCTCGCCCAAGGCGTCAGCCTGCAGGCATTGGCAGGGGTGGAGACCATCTATGACCAGGACCCATGCACTGAAGAATTGCGCGCTGGCGGCGCTGGCATCCGCGTTGTTCGCGCCCGGCGTTTGCGCGGCGCCTTCCAATATTGCCGGATGGCACGGCCAGGTCACGCCCTATGTCTGGGCGGCAGGACTTGGCGGCGAGATTCGCCCGTTCATGGGCGCCGCCACCATTGCCGTTGACAAGAGCTTTGGCGAACTGCTGTCGGATCTTGATGCGGCGTTTTTCGTTTCGGGCCTGCTGCGCAAGGACCGTTTCGTGCTCGTCGCCGATCTGTCGACATCGGCATCGTCACGCGATGGCCTGTTGCCCAGCCCGCCCGCCCCGGCGCCGCTGCCTGCCACCGGCCGGCTGCGCCAGACCAGCCTGACCCTGGCAGGCGGCTATCGCGTGGCGGCATCAGAAGCCGTCACTGCCGATCTGCTCGCTGGTGTCCGCATCTGGGACATCAGGGCATCGGCAGATGTGCCGGCCGTTGGCGCCATCGGCTTCCCCGGGACCGATGCCAGCGCCAGCCGGGGATTTGTCGATCCGATCGTTGCCGCGCGGATCAACGCCGGCATCGCGCCCAGATTGTCGGCGCTCCTCTATACCGATATCGGCGGGTTCGGCGCCGGTTCCAGTCACACGCTGCAGCTGATGGGAACGTTGAACTGGCAGGCCGCGCGGCAGGTAACCGTTTCGGCTGGGTATCGGCATCTCGAAGTGGATTATCGCAAGCGCGGCAGCCTGGTCGACATGGCCATGAGCGGCCCGCTGCTGGGCGTGACTTTTGGGTTCTGACCGGTTCCCGGCCTGATGCGGTTCACCCGGTTCGTTGGCATCGACTGGTCGGGGGCGAAGGGGCAGCGGCACCCGTCCATCCAGATTGCCGCCTGCGCGGCGGGTGAAGCGCCGCCCCAACTGGTGCTGCCGGCATCCGGGGTGTGGTCGCGCGCTGCCGCGCTGGACTGGCTGGGCGGCCTCACGGGCGATGTCCTGGTTGGCCTGGACGCCGGCTTCGGCTTTGCCGCCGTGCCTCCGTTCACGCAGCCAGCGCGCGACCTCTGGGCCGAGGTGGAGGACGTGTGTCGCCATGAGGATGATCTGGGCGGCCATGGCTTCATCCAGCACCGGCGGGAGGCCTTCTGGCTGGGCGCAGCCGATGGGCCGCGGCAGGACCGCGCGCATCTGCGGCTGACCGAACAAGTGTACAAGGAGAGCGGGCTTGGCGTGCCCACGTCGAACTTCGTGCTGCTCGGCGCCAGCCAGGTCGGCAAGGCCACGTTGACGGCGATGCGGCTGCTGCACCGGCTGCAATGGCCGGTGTGGCCGTTCAATCCGCTTCCGAAGCGCGGCCCGGTAATCCTCGAAATCTATGCCCAGGCCTTTGCCCGGCTGGCCGGCTTTCGGGGCAAGCTGCGCGACATTGACAGCCTGAATGCCGCCCTTGCCCGCCATGGCAGCAGGCCGATGCCCTTCGGCTTCCCGGCGGCCTTTCCCGACCATGTCGGCGATGCCATCGTCACGGCTGCCGGCCTGCGCGCCATTGCTCACCAGCCACATTGGTGGCAGCCGGCCGCGCTGACGCCCGCCATCGCAGTAACGGAAGGCTGGACCTTCGGGGTGGTCTAGAGGCCGTGCAGGGCCGGGATGGGCGATGGTGGCCCGTCGGGCATCGTCAGCAGCTCCGTTTCGCTGGCCCCCGCCTCGGCCCGGTCCAGCAGCGCATCGGGATCCCAGATCACCCCCACCGGGTTGGCCGCCATCTGCGGCCCGGCCATGAAGGCGTTGGCATCGGCCACGCTCATGGCGTCGGCCTGGAATTCCATGCGGTTGCCATCGGGATCGGCATAATAGAGCGACAATGTCGGACCGTGATGCACCGGCCAATAGGGCAGGATTCCGTGCGCCTTCAGCCGCTTGTAGGTGGCGAGCAGATCGTGGGCGCTGGCAAAGGTCCAGGCGACATGGTTCACGCCGATTTCGCCCTTGCTGCCGGCATTGGCAGCGCCAGGGCGCACAAGCTCCAGATTGGCGAAGGCGAAGCGGTGATGTTCTTCATCGAATGTGAGAAAGGCCAGCGCCGGGTCGCGGTGCACGACATGGGCCTCGAACACGGTTTCATACCACCGGATCATGCGGTCAAACTGCCGCGTCTGGTAGACGACGTGGGCCAGCGTGCGCGGCTTGGTCATGATGTTCCCCCCAAATGAACCCCCCAAGGAAACCGGCGCCATGCTGCGCCGATGCGGCGACGTTGGCAATATCGGGCCGATGCCGCTAAGGGGGTGGCGATGAACCCCGCACTGTCCCATCTTGCGCTGGTTGCAGTTGGCGGCGCCCTCGGGGCGATGCTGCGCTATGGCGTCGGGCGCTGGATGATCACGGCACTGGGCGGCGGCTTTCCGTTCGGCACCTTTGCCGTCAACATCATCGGCGGCTTCCTGATGGGCCTGCTGGCTGGCTGGCTCGCTCGCTTCGGCGAGGGCGGTGAGGATCTGCGCCTCCTCCTGGGTGTGGGTGTGCTCGGCGGCTTCACCACCTTTTCGGCCTTCAGCCTGGAGCTCTACAACATGATCACCCGCACCGAAGTGGCGCTGGCGGCGGCCTATGCCGTCTCCAGCATGGCCGGCAGCGTGCTCGCCGTGCTGGCCGGGGTGTGGCTGGTGCGGGTGACGGTCTGATGCCCACTGCGATCATCGCCGAGGATGACGACGGCATCCGGCTCGACCGCTGGTTCCAGCGCCATGCCACCGCCATTTCCTTCAACATCGTCTCACGCTGGTCGAAAACCGGCGCCGTGCGGCTCGATGGCAAGAAGGCCGGGCCGGGCGATCGCATTCGCGCCGGGCAGCGGCTGGACTGGCCGGAGAACCTGCCGGCGGAAGCCACGCCCCGTCGGGCCGCGAAGGAACGGCCACCACTGAGCGATGATCAAGTCGATTTCATGCGCAGCCTTGTCATTCACATGGACGCGCATGCCATCGTCATCAACAAGCCGCCGGGGCTGGCCACGCAGGGCGGCACCGGTCTTTCGACCAGTGTCGATGCCATGCTCGATGCACTGCAATATGATGCGCCCGCCCGCCCGCGATTGGTGCACCGGCTCGACAAGGACACATCGGGCGTGCTGCTGCTCGCTCGGACGGCGCGCGCCGCGGCTTTCTTCAGCAAGGAATTTTCCGGGCGCGATGCCAAGAAGACCTATTGGGCGCTCACCGTGGGCGTGCCCAAGATTTCCGCCGGCACCATCGATGCGCCCATTGCCAAGCAGCCTGGCACCGGCGGCGAGAAGATGCATGTCGACACCGAAGCGGGCCTGAAGGCGAAGACGCGTTATCGCGTCATCGATCGTGCTGCTGGGCGCGCGGCCTGGGTTGCCTTCATGCCGTTGACCGGTCGCACCCACCAGATCCGCGTACATGCCGCCGCCATCGGCCACGCCCTGGTCGGCGATGGCAAATATGGCGGCAAGGATGCCTTCCTCACTGGCGGGATCAGCCGCAAGCTGCACCTGCACAGCCGGCGGTTGGTGATCGCCCTGCCTGATGGCAGAACGCTCGACGTGATGGCGCCGTTGCCCGATCACATGACGGAAAGCTGGGGCATGCTGGGCTTTGATCTGGCGCTGGGCGATGTCGAAGAGGAAGCGCCGCCTCCGTCACCCGCGAAAAAGTCTCGCCGCCTGTCGAGCACCGCCAGCGGCAACCGGCGCGGCGAACGCCGGTCACGCGGTGCCCAGTCGGCAGCCCCGCCCCGCCGCAAGTGAAACGGCCGGGTCCCAAGGGAACCCGGCCGTCCTCAGCCTTCAAATGATCGTCGCGGTTAGCGGCGGCGGCCGGCACCGCGCGGGCCGCCTGGGCGCGGGCCGGTGGCACGGATCAGCCGCTGGTTGCCGGTGGCGGTGATGTTGCGGGTCGTCTGGCCATTGGCGCGGGCGACGTCGACATTGCGGCTGGCCGCGACATTGCCATTGGCATCGGTGACGACCCGGTTGCGGGTGGCGCCGCCCTCGCCGCGCACCAGGCTGCCGTTCATCGTGTAGGTGGCGCCATCGCGGCGGGTCACCGTGCCGGTTTCGGTGAAGCCGGTATCGGTGCGCGTGCGCTCATAGGTGCGGCCACTGGTGCTGCCATCGAACCCGGTGCGGTTCTGCTCCATGGTGAAGCCGTTTTCGGTGCGAGTGCGCGTCATGCCATTGGTCATGGTGGCGCCATCGCTTTTACGGGTGACCGTGGTGTCCCGGCTGAAGGTGCCGGCATCACGGTCACGCACGATGGTGGTGGTGCCCGATGCACGATCATTGTCGAAGCTGCGGGTGGCCGTCTTCGGGTCGGCATCGGTGGCGGGCGCTGTCTGGGCGGTCGCAACGCTCGCCAGCAGCAGTGCGGCGGTGGAGATCAGGAAACGCATGATGGTCACTCCCTTGGATGGTGGCGGGCGTTGTCGCTGCCCACATCACACACAACGCAGTGACGCAGCGGATTCCTTCGCCGGAAAAATCAGCGGCGCGGACGGGCCGCATCCCGCGGCGGCCGCGCCGCGCGCAGGGCACGCAGCTGTTGCAGGGCCCGCAGCCGCTGCGCCTGCTGGGCGGTCAACTGGCCTGATTGGCGCGCCTCGCGGAGCGCTGCTATCTCGGCGTTGATGGCGGCACGATTGTCGCCTGTTGCGTCAGGGCGCACATCCCCGCCATTTGGCTGACGCGGTTCGCCCGCTGGGATCGGGGTTGCATCGCCAGCCGTGACCGGGGACTCCTGCCGCGCTGCTGGCCCGTCGGGCATGCGATCTGCGATGCGCTCGGCCAGTGCCGGGCGGACCGCTTCGATCCGATCGGCAATCGCTCGCTCCGTGTCCGGGAGTGGCGGTTGCCTTATGGCAGCCCGTTCGCCCAGCCCCGGTGGGGCCGTTTCGGCGGGGCGTTCCGGCAGGACGGCCCGGTCGCGCGCCCGAGGCGCCCGCGCGGCGTCGCGGAATTGAGGGGCTGCAGCCCGCACGGCGGGTGCAAGCGGGCGCGCCGCAGCGGGCAATTCCAGGCGGGGGGCAGGCTGGGCAGGCAAGGCAGTCGCTGCCGGCACCGACAGATCGGCAGGCGAAGGCAGTGAAGAAACGGTTGGTGGGGGCGCCGGCCTGACCGTCAGATCCGGCGTGGCGGCAGCCGGGGCAGCGTCACGTGGCACGGCGCGGCTTGCGGCACGCGGCGGCGCCAGTACCGGCAGGCCGGTGATGCTGGCAATGCGCTCCATCACCGGCGCCAGAACAGGTGCCAGGGCGGGCGTGCGCGCCAGCCCGGCGGCGACGGCGGTGGCCATGCCCAGTCCTGCCACTGTGGCTAGGCCAGTGCGCAGCCAGCGGCGTCCGGCCCCACCGGTGCGGCGGCGCGGCGCGGTCACCGGCGGCAGGGATGCTGTTGGCCGTTCAAGCCCGGTTGATGCCGGCAGGCTTGCCATGATGCGGTCAGCCAGATCGCCCGGCATCGCCGGAACGGCACTGCCGGTGCTCAGCAACCGGGCCAGGTCGGCATCGGTGATGGCAGGCATGGTCATGCTGTGTCTCCCGGCAGCAGGCGGGCATCGATGCTGGCTGCGGCCAGCACGGATTTCAGGGCCGCGCGGGCGCGTACCAAAAGCGATTCAAAGGCCTTGGGTGAAAGTTGCATCATGTCGGCAGCCATGGGGCCGGTCAGTCCTTCCCAATAGGTCAAGACAATGGCAGCACGCTGCCGTTCGGGCAGGCTGGCCACACAGGCCTGTATGCGCGCCGACAGATCGGCCTGTTCCAGCAGTGCATCGGCCAGCGGAGCCGGGTCCTCATTGTCGGGCAGGTCCGCCACAGGGTCCGGTCGCTTGCGGCGGCTGCGATCGATGGCGAGATTGGTGATCGCCCTCTGCAGGAAGGCCCCGGCGCCATTGCCACTTTCGGCCCGCCCACCCTGCCAGCCTGCAGCCTGCTTCCACAACCGGGCAAAGGCCTCCTGCACAAGATCTTCCGCCTCGCCCGCGTCGCCGGTCAGGCGCCATGCCAACCGCCATGCCCCTTGCCCATGGCGTTCAAACAGGCAGCGAAACGCGCGAGCGTCGCCGTTGGCACACAGCGCCATCAGTTCATCATCGCCGTGGCCGGCATCTGCCAGCCGCTGCATCAGCACGTGCCGCTCCCGCTTGTTCTCCCTGTTCAACGCAGGTGCGCGCCAAACTCCTTCGCCGGCCTGCCAGAAAAATCTTCACGAAACGCGAAGGAGTGTCGGGCTATGGCGCGTTGAAGACTGGATAGTCATTCATCCAAGGGGAGTGCGCGTGATACTGAAACCGGTTTTGATGGCAATGCTGGTGGGCGTGTCTGCACCCGTGCTGGCACAGGGTGCGCAGGGCGAGGCAGATGACAGCCGGCCTTGGACCCTGTCAGTGAACGGCGGCATCACCGCCATCCAGGCGCAAGCCGACCAGCCGTTCGTGGCGGTCGGCCTGAAGCGCGATTTCGGTTCGAGTTGGATGAAGCTGGAAGGCACCTATGTGGGCAGCGGCGACGCGCGCGGCCTCACCATCCCGGCCGATACCTGGATCGGCACGCTTTCGGCCGGCACCTATGTCGGTAAGCTGGGGCTTGATGCCTATGTTTCGGCTGGACGGCGCAGCTTCGATAGCGCCGCCTTCCGGACCCAGGGCGGGCAGGCCATCACGGTGGACCGTTCCGGCAGCATCTTCGGACTGGGCGGATCGATCAGCTACGACATTGCGCTGGGCGACACTGTCTTCCTGACGCCGTTTGTCGCCGCCGATTACAACCAGATCGATTTCGCCGCGGCGCTCACCGGGCCGGGCGGCGCCGTGATCGGCAGCCAGCGTCAATCCAGCGACGGCGTGACCGGCAGCGCGGGCGCCAGCCTGGCGCACCTGTTCGCCAACGACGGCGGCAGCATCGGCATCTCGGCCGCCTTCAGCACCGCCAGCAACATTGCTGCTGTCGGGCAGGTCGGCTTCAACAACCGTCCGGGTGCCAACATCCCGCGCTTTGCCGACAATCTGAACCAGGGCGGCAGCTGGGGGGAACTGGGCGCCAGCCTGTCCCTGAACGCCTCCAAGGCTGTCGCGATCGATCTGTCGGTGATTCAGACGGTCAGCTTCCCGTTCGGGGACACCACCGCGGGGATCGTGGGGGTTCGCTTCCGCTTCTGAGGCGGCGTCGGCCGCCCGGTCAGGCGTCGCTGCTGTGCCGGTTGCGATAGTCCGCCGGGCTGGTCCCGAACCAGTTGCGGAACCGGCGCGAGAAGCTGGTGCGATCAGGATAGCCGAGCTGGGCGGCGATCTCGTCGATGTCGAGGGTCGTCACGCCGATCAGTTGCCGAGCCCGGCGTTCGCGCACCCGATCCGCCACATCGCGCAAGCCGATGCCCAGATCGGCCAGCTGACGCGACAGGGTGCGATCGCTCATCCCCAGACCGCGCGCCGCTTCGGTTAGGGCGGGCACCCGCCGTTGCCGCGACAGGATCTCGCTGATGAAATCCTCAAGCCGGCTGATCAGCTCAGGCCGGCTGGCAGCGCGTTCAAGGCCAACCAGCCGGTCAACCGAGAGCTGCCAGAGCTGCGGATCGTGGCCCGGGTTCTCGCGCAGGGCAAGTTCCTTCGCAAGCGCGATGCTGATGGTGCTGCCGGCCTGCTCGGCAATCGTGATGCCCAACCGCCCGGCCAGCAGCGAAGCGAGGCCGGGCATGGCAATGGAGATCTGGTCTGGCTCGATCCGGCCGAACCGCTGCAGATAGCGGACCAGAACGGCCACCAGCGTGGCGCCGAACAGAATAAAACTTCGATGCGACAATGGCAGGCGTGTGCTCATCTCCAGCGACCACTGGCGCTGGCCGGCGTCGGCGCTGAACAGCAGATGGTGATGCGTGACATTGACGTAGCGCGCCAGGGCCAGCAGTCCGTCCCCAGCGGTGCGGGCCTGATCGAGCAGGCCGGCGGCCACTGGATTGGTCGGGGTGCCCTGCTGGGCGAGCAGCAGGTCGATCAACTGTCCTTCGTGGCCATGGTCGGTCACATTCTCGGCCAGCCGCAGCGCATCGGCCAGGGGCAGGAAGAGCGGCAGCAGGCCGGGACCCAGGCTGGTGCCGGCGCGCAGCCAGGCCGGGTGACCGAGCCAGCTGTCAAAGTGGCGGAACAGGCCTGTCGGCACCAGTCGGGCGCTGCCTGTTTCAGCGCCGGGCTCCAGACCAGCCGCCAGCGGCGTTCGGCTGGCCTCCGGCCACAGGCGCGCATGCGTGTTCATGGCAGCTCCACCCACATCCCGGAGTGCAAGCTACATTGCGCACAGACGTTTGGCCAGAGACGTCCTTCGGGGCGGGGCAATCAGCCGCCGGTGATCAGGACGTCAGGAATCCGGTACATCTCGCCGCCAATGTTCACGAAGAACATGTCTCCACCCTTTGAGGCTTCGACCGGGCCGATGTTGCTGCTCACCGGCAAGCCATCGCGGAATTCGATGCGACGCAGCGATCCTGGCCCCGTGGTGATCTCCACCACAGCATTGCCGTTGCCCAGCCGCCGCACGCCGGCTTCGCAGCGGCGCATCGGGGCGTTGATGCCGATCCGGCAGTCAATCGGCGCCGTGGCGTTGTAACCGGTGCCGGGCACCTGGGCGTCATAGGGGCGCGGCGCGGCCGGCCGGCCGGTCACCGCAACGGTCAGGCGATAATTGGCCACGGCACCGCGGAGGCCCGCGTTGCGCATCTGGTAGACGCGGATCGTCCACGGCCCGCCGCGATCGAGCAGGCCGTCATAGGGGTAACCGCTGGTTGAACCAACGAACACCGCGAAGCCGTCGGACCCTGGTGGCATCACGTTGAAATAGGCCGAGCCGCTGCGGGTGTTCATTGTCACCCGCAGGCGCTGGCCAGCGGCGGCGCGCACCGTGTAGTCGCGATGTTCGCGGCCGCGAACGGTGCCGGCAAGCGTGGCACAGCTGGCGCCGCGCGCAAAGGCGATCGGGCTCGATTGCTGGGGGGCGGCGGTGCCGGCGAGCGCGAGAGCAATCAACAGGGTGATGGCGGGTTTCATCGTCAACTCCTCAGGTGCCGGTTGCGCGGCGGGCCATCCAGACCAGCAGTGCCAGGTTGATGCCGGGCGCCAGCGCGGCCGCCCACGGCCGGATGGTTTCCGGCAGGCCACCGGTGGCCAGCGTCCATGGCAGGCCGAGCGGCAGCAGGAACACGCCGGCGAGCGGCCCGCTGGGCGAACCGAACAGGCCAAAGGTGCCGATCACGAACAGCGCCAGGGCGGCCAGCCAGAGCAGGCCAAAGCCCAGCGCCAGCCAGCCCCAGACGCCCCCGCCGATCAACGGCAATTGCCCTCCGCAACGCTTTCGACGGACTGGATGCGGCCGTCGCGCGCGGAGACGTTCACGCACTGGTGCGAGCCGCTGTTGTAATAGAGCGCGGTTTCGCTGCGCCCGCCGTCCGACTGGTAGCCACCGGTGCGACGGAAGCCGCGCCGATCCAACTGACCAAAGGCCCAGCGGCTGTCCTGATAGTTGAGGTCAGACAGTTCGACATACTGGGCATAACCGCCCCACCCGCGCCGTCCGGCCCGGTGGCGCGTCTGCTGCTCGCGCTCCTGCACGCCGCTGTTGTAGCCGTCCTTGTAGGCCTGGCTGTTGCTGTAGTTGTGGTAGGCCTCGCTGTAGAGGCCGTCGCGGTGGCCGCGATCGAACTCGGCGAGTTGACGCGAATCCTCATTGTACTGGTCATTGCGGTGGTGCGACTTGGAGGAAAGCGCGATGGCCCCGATGATGGCAGCCGCCGCCACGGCCGCTGCGGCGCCGGCATCGCCGCTCTTCTGGCCGCAATCGGATACGGAGACCAACTTGGTCCCCGCCACCCGGCCATCGGCGGTGTAGACGCGGGCGCAGGTCTTGTCTGCCGGCTTCCACCAGTAGGTGTAGACGCCCTGTCCGGATGGCGCGTTGTGGTGCAGCGTGAAGCCACGCCCTTCCATCTCGCTGTCGAGGCTGCCGGCGCGCATGCCATCCAGATCACTGATCTGCGTGGCGGCCAGGGCCGGCGCGGTGCCGGTGGCGAGCAGTGCCGTGACAAGCGCGATGCTGATACTGTTGCGAGCGATGGTGGCCATGATGATCCTCCCCTTTTGTGATGGTCTTTCGGAAGGATGGTGCATCTGCTGCTGCCGCCGCCACAGGGTATCGCCCGCCAATCTGCTGACTCTGGCCGCCAAAGCGCCGGCCCCCTCTGGCGTTCGCCAACACACGGGCAGATGATGCGGGCGTGACGGCGGGGAGGGCCGGATGGCGGGGAATCATGGCCCTGTCATCCGGCCATGCCACCCACCCGGTACCACCTGCCCGGCGTCACACCCATCATCGTGAACGGCAAAGGGCCGCGCCTCCTGTCCGGAAGCGCGGCCCTTCTGCTTGGCCGTTATGGCGGCGGCGTCAGTCGTTGCCGCCGGTCAGGAAGTCCGGCAGCGGGGCGGCATCGCCATCCTCGCCGCGCGGGCGGCGTTCGCCGCGATCACCACCGCGGTCGTCGCGGTCGCGCCGCGGACCTCGATAACGGCCACCGTCGCGGCGGCGGTCACCGTCACGACGCGGGCCCCGATCGCCCCGGTCACCGCGCTCTCCGCCTTCGCGCGGTTCACGCGGGGGGCGGGTGTCGGGCAGTTCCTCGCCGGTTTCCTGGTCGACAAGACGCATCGACAGCTTGACCTTGCCGCGATCGTCAACGCCCAGCACCTTCACCTTGACCTGCTGGCCTTCGGTGAGGACGTCGCGGACGTTGGCGACGCGTTCGTTCTTCACTTCCGAGATATGGACGAGACCGTCCTTGGCGCCGAGGAAGTTCACGAAGGCGCCGAAGTCGACGAGGCTCACCACCTTGCCGGTGTAGATCGCACCCACTTCCGGTTCGGCCACGATGCCGACGATCCAGGCGCGGGCGGCCTCGATCTGGGCCGGATCGGAACTGGCGATCTTCACCGTGCCATCGTCCTCGATGTCCACCTTGGCGCCGGTGGTGGCGACGATCTCGCGGATCACCTTGCCGCCGGTGCCGATGATGTCGCGGATCTTGTCCTTGGGCACCTGCATCGTCTCGATGCGCGGCGCGTGGGCAGACATGGTCTCGCGAGCACCCGAAAGCGCCTTGGCCATCTCGCCCAGGATGTGGGCGCGGCCGTCCTTGGCCTGGGCCAGGGCGACGCGCATGATCTCCTCGGTGATGCCGGCGACCTTGATGTCCATCTGCAGGCTGGTGACGCCTTCCGACGTACCGGCCACCTTGAAGTCCATGTCGCCCAGATGATCCTCGTCACCCAGGATGTCGCTGATCACGGCGAAATCCCGATTCCCCTTTGAATCCACTTCCAGGATCAGGCCCATGGCGATGCCGGCGCACGGGCGCTTCAGCGGCACGCCGGCGTCCATCAGGGCAAGGCTGCCACCGCACACCGTGGCCATCGACGAGGAGCCGTTGGACTCGGTGATGTCGGACAGCACGCGGATCGTGTAGGGGAATTCTTCCTTGGTGGGCAGCAGCGGATGCAGCGCCCGCCACGCCAGCTTGCCATGGCCGATCTCGCGGCGGCCCGGCGCGCCGAAGCGGCCCACTTCGCCGACCGAATAGGGCGGGAAGTTGTAGTGCAGCATGAAGCGTTCATAGCGCAGGCCATCGAGGCCATCGATCATCTGCTCGGCATCGGCGGTGCCCAGCGTGGTGGTGACGATCGACTGCGTCTCGCCGCGGGTGAACAGCGCCGAACCATGGGTGCGCGGCAGGAAGCCCACCATCGCCTCGATCGGGCGTACGGTCTTGGTGTCGCGGCCATCGATGCGGCGGCCTTCCTTGAGGATGGCACCGCGCACGATGTCGGCTTCAAGCTTCTTGAACAGCTTGATGGCTTTCATCTGCTCCTGCGGCGTGCCGTCAGCGAACAGGCCCTTGGCCTTGTCCTTGGCGGCGGCCAGCGCAGCCTGGCGCTCGGACTTGCCCGACAGGCGATAGGCGGCATCGATATCCTTGCCAACGCCCTTCTTCAGGGTGGCCAGCATTGCCTTGTCGTCGGTGACGGCGAGGTCCCACGGATCCTTGGCGGCCTTTTCAGCAAGGCGGATGATGGCGTCGATCACCGGCTGGATGGACCGATGGGCGAACATCACGCCGTTCAGCATTTCCTCTTCGGAAAGCTCCTTGGCTTCGGATTCGACCATCATCACCGCATCGGCGGTGCCGGCAACGACCAGATCGAGCGCGCCTTCCTTCACCTGCGTCTTGGTGGGGTTCAGGATATATTCGCCGTCCTGATAGCCGACGCGCGCCGCGCCGATCGGGCCCATGAAGGGCACGCCGGACAGGGTGAGCGCGGCAGAGGCGGCCACCATGGCGAGAATGTCGGCTTCCGCTTCGCCGTCATAGCTCAGCACCTGGGCGATGACGTTGATCTCGTTGTAGAAGCCTTCCGGGAACAGCGGGCGGACCGGACGGTCGATCAGGCGGCTGGTGAGCGTTTCATGTTCGGTGGCGCCGCGTTCGCGCTTGAAGAAGCCGCCCGGGATGCGCCCGGCGGCGGAATATTTTTCCTGATAATGGACGGTCAGGGGGAAGAAATCCTGCCCTTCCTTGACCGACTTGGCGGCGGTGACGGCGCACAGCACGACGGTTTCGCCCAGCGTGGCCAGCACGGCGGCATCGGCCTGACGGGCAATGCGGCCGGTTTCCAGGGTCAGCGTGCGGCCGCCCCAGTTCAGTTCTTCCTTGTGGATGGTGAACATTACGTCTCTTTCCCTGGCGATACGGCCCTATTGCCGGTCGCCACATGCGTGTTTGCCGCCCTTCGTGGCGGCGCCGGTACCGCTGCGCTCATTCGCAGTGGGCCGGATATGGAAACGGCCCCGCTCTGGGGGCCGTCCCGTGCACCAAAAGGGCTTACTTGCGCAGGCCCAGCTTGGTGATCAGCGCGGTATAGCGCGCCTCATCCTTCTTCTTCAGATAATCCAGCAGCGCGCGGCGCTTGTTGACCAGCACCAGGAGACCGCGGCGGGAGTGATTGTCCTTCGCGTGGGTCTTGAAATGCTCGGTCAGGTTGGCGATGCGTTCCGACAGGATGGCCACCTGTACTTCCGGCGAACCGGTGTCATTGGGTCGCTGCGCATTGCTGCTGATGATTTCAGCCTTCTTTTCGGCGGTCACCGACATCGAGTCACTCCTTGATCAAAGGTTGAACCCGCGCAGCACCCGCACCTCGCCCTGGTGGGCCTCGACAAGCGCCACGGGAACAGAACCGCAGACTGCGAGATGGGTGCCGTTGCTGGCTGGGTGCCAGACGAGCCTGCGCCCTTGCTTGAGCGCCGCCGCCTCGTCTGGCGTGATGGCGAGAGCCGGGATGTCGTCCAGCCCTGTCATCAATGGCAAGATTGCCTGTTCTGGCGACGGGCCCTGCACGAGTTGGGCCAGTTTGTCCAGCGATATCGCCTGATCAAGGCTGAACGGGCCGGACTGTGTGCGCCGCAGCATCGTCACATGGCCCACCGTGCCGAGCGCCCGCGCAATGTCCCGCGCCAGGCTGCGGACATAGGTGCCTTTCGACACGTCGCAGCGCAGGGTGGCGCTGCCCTCCGTGGCGGCCAGCAGATCGAGGCGGTGGACGCTGATCTGCCGCGTCGCGAGCTGCACGTCCCCCCCGGCGCGAGCCAGGGCATAGGCGCGCTGGCCATCCACCTTCAGCGCCGAATAGGCCGGCGGCACCTGGTCCTGCGTGCCGGTGAAGCGCGGCAGGATGGCCGCGACCGCTTCGGCAGTCGGACGGAGCTCGCTGGTCGCCACCACGGCGCCTTCGGCATCCAGCGTGTCGGTCTCGCTGCCGAAGCCGATGGTGAACTCATAGGCCTTGGCGGCATCGAGCATGCGGCCCGCAAGCTTGGTCGCCTCGCCCAGCGCGATCGGCAGCACGCCTGTGGCCAGCGGATCGAGCGTGCCGCCATGGCCGATGCGCGGGATGGGCAGACCGGCCTGCCTGAAGAGGCGCTTTACCGCCGCGACGCCCTGCGCGCTGGTCAGCCCCAGCGGCTTGTCGAGGACGATCCACCCGTTCAGCGCGGCGGCATCAATCCTCATCATCACCCATGGTGTCGGCAAGGCTCTTCCACGGCCGGGCGCCGGGCTTGTCGCTGCCGAGGTCGCGGGCAATCTCCGGGCGGCGCAGCACGGCGTCGATACGGGCGCCGGCGTCGAAACTCTCGTCGCGGCGGAAGCTGAGGTCCGGCGTGTATTTCGTCGCCAGCCGCCGGGCGACCTCGCCGCGCAGCCACTTGGCGTGGCTGGCCAGTGCCTTCACCACGGCGGCATCATCATTGTTCGATGCCTTCACGAACACGGTGGCGTGCCGCAGGTCAGGCGTCACCCGCACCTCCGATATGGAGACGATGGTCTGTGCCAGCAGCTCGTCGCGCAGGTCGCCGCGCGCGATGATCTCGGCCAGCGCATGGCGCACCTGCTCGCCAATGCGCTGCAGGCGGATCGGACGGCCCTGCGCGTCGGGCGTGGAACGGGGCATGGTCATGCTCCCCAATCAAGGGTGACCGGGGCAGGCGGGGCCTGCCCCGTCGAAGGCGGGCCTCAGAGGCTCCGCTCCTTCATCTCCACTTCGAACGTCTCGATGATGTCGCCGGCCTTCACGTCTGACGAATCGGCCAGCGTGATGCCGCACTCAAGGCCGGCCTTCACTTCCGGTACATCGTCCTTGAAGCGCCTCAGCGAGGCAATCGAGCCGTTGTAGATGATGACATCGTCGCGCATGACGCGGGCGCGCAAGGCCTTCTTGATATAGCCTTCCACCACGCGCACACCGGCGGCCTTGCCGGTCTTGCCGGCCTGGAACACTTCCAGCACCTGGGCGCGGCCCACCACCGTTTCGAACGCTTCGGGGCCAAGCTGGCCGGCCATGCCCGCCTTCACGTCCTCGATCAGGTCGTAGATGACATCATAATATTTCAGCGCCACGCCATCACGCTGGGCGATTTCGCGGGCCTTGGCATTTGCGCGCACGCCAAAGCCGATCACCGGCGCCCCCGACGCCTTGGCCAGCGTCACGTCGCTTTCGGTAATGCCGCCGCTGCCGGCCAGCAGCACCTTGGCGCGGATCTGGTCGCTGCCGATCTTGCCCACGGCGCCGGCGATGGCTTCCGCCGACCCTTGCGTATCGGCCTTGATGACCAACGGGAAGTCCTGCACCTTCTTAGCGCGCAGCACCGAGAACATGTCCTCCAGGCGCGCCGGGCCGTTGGCGCCGGTGCGCTGGGCGGTGGCCAGGCCGGCGCGATACTCGGTCACCTCGCGGGCGCGGGCTTCGTTCTCCACCACCGCGACTGAATCACCGGCCTGCGGCACGCCATTGAGGCCCAGCACCTCGACCGCCATCGACGGGCCGGCTTCCTTCAATTGGGCGCCCTTGTCATCGGTCAGGGCACGCACGCGGCCCCATTCCTGGCCCATCACGAAAATGTCGCCGCGCTTCAGGGTCCCGCGCCGCACCAGAACGGTGGCCAGCGGGCCCTTGCCCTTGTCCAGCCGGGCCTCGATCACCGTACCTTCGGCGGCACGGTCCGGGTTGGCCTTCAGTTCAGAGACTTCGGCGAGCAGCAGGATCTTTTCCAGCAGGTCATCAAGGCCCGTCTTCTTGACGGCCGAAATCTCGACGCTCATCACGTCGCCGCCCATCTCTTCCACCTGCACGTCGTGCTGCAGGAGGTCGGTGCGGATGCGGCTCGCGTCGGCGCCGGTCTTGTCCATCTTGTTGATGGCCACGATCATCGGCACGCCGGCCGCCTTGGTATGCTGGATGGCCTCGATGGTCTGGGGCATGATGCCGTCATCCCACGCCACCACCAGCACCACGATGTCGGTGATGCCGGCGCCGCGGGCGCGCATCTGCGTGAACGCCTCGTGGCCCGGCGTGTCGAGGAAGGTGATCTTCTGCTTGTCCTTCGTCGTCACCTGATAGGCGCCGATATGCTGGGTGATGCCACCGGCTTCGCCCTTGACGACGTTTGACCCGCGCAGCGCGTCCAGAAGACTGGTCTTGCCATGGTCGACGTGGCCCATGATGGTGACCACCGGCGGGCGGGGCACCAGGTCCTTTTCGACGTCGGCTTCGCCCACCATGCCCTTTTCGACATCGCTTTCCGACACGCGCACGATGTTGTGGCCGAATTCCGTCAGCACCAGCTCGGCGGTGTCCTGGTCGATCTCCTCGTGGGCGGCCGTGGGCACACCCAGCCTCGCGAGCAGGCGCACCACGTTGTTGGTGCGCTCGGCCATGCGGTTGGCCAGTTCCTGCACGGTGATCGTGTCCGGCACAGTGACATCACGCACCTGCTTGGGCTGGCTGCCCAGCCGGCCACGCTCCTTCTCGCGGGCACGGCGCAGCGCAGCAAGGCTGCGTATGCGCACGTTGCCGTCATCATCAAGCGCGCGGGTGACAGTGAGCTTGCCGGACTTGCGCCGATCATCGCCAAGCTTCAGGCGCGACGGCTTGGGCGCTTCCGGCTTGCGGCCGGGGATGATGCGCACACGCATCGAATCATCATCGTCTTCCAGCGCATCCACTGGAATGACCAGACCGTCTGTCTCGGGCTTCGGATCGGGCCGGGTGGCCAGTTCTTCTGCGGCCAGGCGTTTCTCCTCGATGCGGCGACGTTCTTCCTCTTCGCGGGCGGCGCGCTCCTGCTCCTCGCGGATGCGCACCTCTTCCAGCAGCCGCAGCCGTTCTTCCTCGGCCTGGCGGGCATACATGGCGGCCAGTTCGGCCGGCGACATGCGCGGTTTGGCAGCGCCCGCCGCAGGCTTGGCCGGCGCGGCAGGTTTTGCCGCCGGCTTGGCCGTCTGGGCGGGCGGCGGTGCAGCAGGAGCAGCCGGCGCCGGTTCCCTGGCTTCGGGCTTGCTCTCGGGCTTGGCCGGGATCGGCGGGCGCTCGACGGGGCGGAACATCACCGGCGGCGGCATCTGCGGGCGCGGCGCGGCCGGCGGTGGGGCGGCCTGGGGCGGCGCTGTGGCGGCTGGCGGCGGTGCCGTGGCGGCCGCTGGCGGCGCGGTAGTGGCCGGTGCCGGCGTGGTGGCGGCCGGAGGCGGCGGCGCAGCCGGCTCAGGCGCCGGTGCGGTTTCGCCCGGGCGGTGCAGGACGCGGGCGCGCTTGACCTCCACCACGACCTGCTTGGAACGGCCGTGGCTGAACGTCTGCTTGACCTTGCCAACCTCCACGGACTTGTTCAGGCCGAGGGGGGCACGCATGCCAAGCTTGGGCTTGTTGTCATCACTCATATCGCTGCGCCTAATGCCTTTCGTCGGCGTTTGGGGCAACCTCTGTTGCGCCCGCCTGCCCAGTTATTCCTGCGTCCGGGCGGTGGAACCCGGCCAGTTTTTCAAGATCGGCCAACACCCTGCCCGCCGCCGCTGCATCGGTGATGGCCACGTGCACCACATTGTCGCGACCCAGCGCTGCCGAAAGGGCGGCACGGTCGAATGGCAACCGCTGGTGCGGAATGGCTGCATCGAGGGACTCGCCAACAGCGCGGGCCATGCCATCCAGCCGGTCGGCTCCATCCGGCCGGGCGTCGGCGGCGTGCAGCAGCATCGCCACCTTGCCCTTTGCCAGCGCCTCGCGCACCCGATCTGCCCCGAAGATGAGGTTGCCGGCCCGGTTTTCCAACCCCAGCCGCTGCAGCAATCGCTGCGACAGGCCGGATTCAATCATGTCGCCCAGATCGTCCGGCACCCGGATCGCATTGGTCTTCAGCGCACGGGCAAGGGCGCCGTGCAGCCGCTTGCGGGCAACCACCGTATCGAACAGGGCGCGATCCGCGCTGATCCAGCCGCCGCGGCCGGGCAGCTTGCCCGACAGGTCGGGCACGATGCCGCCATCGGGCGCCAGGGCCAGCCGGATGAGCCCGGCGCGCGGCATGGCGTCGCCCATCAGGAGGCAGCGGCGCTGGCTGTCCTTGCGGGTGTCCGGTGCTGCCGGAGTCAGGCGATCATTGGGCTCCATCCGCTGATGCGTCCTCCCCAACGGCAGACGCCTCATCAGCAAACCAGTGCGCACGGGCGGCCATGATGATGCGGTTGCCATCATCTTCGGACAGGCCGAATTCCTTCAGCATGCCGCCGCGACCGACCAGTTCATCGGTGGCGAGATCGCCCAGATCATCAAGCGTCAGCACGCCCTTCTTGCCCAGCACCACCAGCATGGCTTCGGTCAGGCCCTCGATGGCGGCCAGATCGTCCGTCACGCCAAGGCCGCGGCGCTCTTCGCGGGCAGCCGCCTCGCGGCGCTCCAGCGCCTCGACCGCACGGCTCTGCAGCTCGGTGGCCAGATCCTCGTCGAAGCCCTCGATGCTGGCAACTTCGGCCAGGTCGACATAGGCCACTTCCTCCAGCTCCGAGAAGCCTTCGGCAACCAGCAGCTGGGCCAGCGTTTCGTCGACGTCCAGTTCGTTCTGGAACATTTCCGACTTCTCGACGAACTCCTTCTGGCGGCGCTCGCTCTCGTCGGCTTCGGTCATGATGTCGATCTGCTTGCCGGTAAGGGCAGAGGCAAGACGAACGTTCTGGCCGCGGCGGCCGATGGCAAGGCTCAGCTGGTCATCGGGCACCACCACGTCGATGCGGCCGTCTTCCTCGTCCAGCACGACCTTCGAAACTTCGGCCGGCTGCAGCGCATTGACGACGAAGGTGGCGGTGTCGGGTGACCAGGGAATGATGTCGATCTTTTCGCCCTGCAGTTCCTGCACCACCGCCTGCACGCGGCTGCCCTTCATGCCGACGCAGGCGCCAACGGGGTCGATGCTTGAATCGTTGCTGATCACACCGATCTTTGCGCGGCTGCCCGGATCGCGGGCCACCGCCTTGATCTCGATGATGCCGTCATAGATTTCCGGCACTTCCTGGGCGAACAGCTTCTTCATGTAGTCGCCATGGGCGCGCGACAGGAAGATCTGGGGTCCGCGCGGTTCGCGGCGCACCTGCAGGATCAGGCTGCGCACCCGGTCACCCGGCTTCAGCACCTCGCGCGGGATCTGCTGGTCGCGGCGGATGACGCCTTCGGCCTTGCCGAGATCGACGACGACATGGCCGAACTCGGCGCGCTTGACGACACCGGTGATGATCTCGCCCTGGCGGTCCTTGAATTCCTCGTACTGGCGCTCGCGTTCGGCATCACGCACCTTCTGCACGATCACCTGCTTGGCGCCCTGGGCGGCGATGCGGCCGAATTCCACCGGCGGCAGCGGATCGACGACAAAGCTGCCCAGCTCGGCGGCCTTGTCCTTCTTCTGGGCGTCCTTCAGGCTGATCTGCTTGAAGAAATCCTCTGGCTCCTCGACCACTTCCAGCACGCGCCACAGCCGCGTTTCACCCGACTTGGGGTCAATCTTGGCGCGGATGTCGTTTTCCGCGCCATAGCGCGCGCGGGCGGCCCGCTGGATCGCATCTTCCATCGCCTCGATCACGATGCCGCGATCGATGCTCTTCTCGCGGGCCACGGCATCGGCGATGGCCAGAAGTTCGGCACGGTTGGCAGTGAGGGCAGTTGCCATGTCAGTCCTCCGCAGTGTCGCTATCGGGTGTTTCGTTGTCGTTGTGGGCCGCAGCGCCCGTCTCGATGATCTCGTCGGCGCCGGTCGCGTCCAGTGGGCGGCTGGCAGCAATCAACCGGTCGGTCAGCACCAGCTTGGCGCCCTTGATCGAGGCCAGCGGCAGGCGCAGCGTGGTGCCATCCTTGCCGGCCACGATGGCCCAATCGCCATCCAGCGTGTCGCCATCCAGGCCGACGATGTCGCCATGCACGCGGGCCCGGCCGTCGACCTTGGGTTCCAGCTTCAGCCGCACCTCGTGGCCGGCCCACTTCGCCCAGTCCGCAGGGCGGGTCAGTGGCCTGTCGATGCCGGGCGAGGACACTTCCAGGCTATATTCGCCAGCGATCGGATCGGCTTCGTCCAGCGGCAGGTCGAGGGCGCGAGAGAGGGCTGCGCACTGGTCCAGCGTCAACTGGCCTGTGGCCGGGTCCTCGGCCATGACCTGCAAGGTGAGGCCGCCAGGCTGGCCCGACAGCTGGATGCGCACCAGATCGAGCCCCATCGCCGCCACGATGGGGGCGATGATGGCGTCAAGCCGGGCATCAAGATCAGTCGGGGCCAAGGCGGTTCCTCAAACGGGTCTGCAGGGTCAAATGGGTCCGGCGCCACCGGGCGGGCCCGGCAGCCTGCAAACCATCAGCCATGCAGGAATGAGCGCGCCTATACGCCGTGCAGCGCCGGCCAGCAAGAAAAAAGCCTGCGACCTGGTGTCGGCCCGGCGGCCCGCGGCACGCGCAGGCCTTAACAAGACCGCATCGCTCCCCTATAGGCCAAGCGGTCAACCAACTTCGGGGCACGTGATCATGGCCAACATCCTCGGCAAGCTTTCCAACGCGCTGTTCATCGGCATCGGCCTTACCCTGCTGGTCATCGGCGGCTATCACGCCGGCTATCTGGGCGCCGACATGGCGGCCTGGGCCAATGGCTTCCTGCGTTTCCTGCACACCTGGGCCGGCATCCTGTGGATCGGCCTGCTTTACTATTTCAATTTCGTGCAGATCCCGACCATGCCGGAGGTGCCGGCGGAACTGAAGCCGGGCGTCAGCAAGTATATCGCGCCCAAGGCGCTGCTCTATTTCCGCCACGGCGCGCTCCTGACCGTGCTGGTCGGCCTCGCGATCGCCGCGCACAATGGCTATATCGTCGACGCGCTCACCCTGCAGTCGCCCTATGTGGTGATCGGCACCGGCATGTGGCTGGGCCTCATCATGGCGGCGTTCGTGTGGTTCGTGATCTGGCCGAACCAGAAGGTGGCGCTGGGCATCGTCGATGGCACGGCCGAACAGAAGGCAGCGGCGGCGAAGACCGCGATGATGTTCTCGCGCACCAACTTCCTGCTGTCGTTCCCGATGCTCTATTGCATGATCACCCAGGGCAACGGCCTGACGGTCTGATCGGGCATCTGCCTGGCAGAAAAAGGGGGCCGGCCCGCGTCTGCGGGCCGGCCCTTCTCCTGTCTGCGTGTCAGACCTTGCGCGGTGGCGCGCCCAGCCCGGCATCGGGGGCGCAATCGGGCAGTTCGGCATAGTTGGCCCGGCGGCCGTTGCGGCTGATCCACACGCGCAGCGAGGCGAACTCGGGGCAGGGCCGGTAGCGCCAGCGGAACTCCCAGCCATCGGCCCATTGCCGGCCCTCGCGCGTTGCAAACAACCCGCGCGGCTGGCCCGTGCGCTGCCGATAGTCGCGGGCCAGCCGGTCGGCGAGGGCGGCCGCCGCCTGTGGCCCGATCGGTGGGTCATAGAATTGCAGGGCAGCGGTGCCGGCAGCGATAAACACGGCAATCAGCAGCAGGGCGCGGCGTGGGGTCACCACGCCGTTCTGCATCAGTCGGTGCGGCCATGCAAACGCTCCGATGCCGGCGCACTGCAGGCTCTGGCGATGCATGGCCGTTGACAGTGTCGGGGCCATCCATTAGTGCCGCGCCTTCGCTTGGGGCCGGAATCAACCGATTCTGGTGCCACGTCCTGTTTTGAAACATCTATCCAAGGTTCTGACCATGTTCGCAGTGGTGCGCACCGGCGGCAAGCAATACCGGGTCGCGGACGGTGACAAGATCATCGTCGAGAAGATCGAAGGGGGTGAAGGCACGGCCGTCACCCTCGAAACGCTGATGACCGGCGAAGGCGCCACGGTGAAGACCGGCGGCAGCGTCACCGCCGAGATCGTTGCCCAGACGAAGGGTGACAAGGTGATCGTGTTCAAGAAGCGCCGTCGCCACAATTACCGCCGCAGGAACGGTCATCGCCAGAGCCTGACCGTGCTCAAGATCACCTCTGTCGCCTAAGAAGGACATCCCACCATGGCTCACAAGAAGGCAGGCGGCTCGTCCAAGAACGGGCGCGATTCGGAAAGCAAGCGCCTTGGCGTCAAGCGCTTCGGCGGCCAGGCGGTGAACGCCGGCACCATCATCATCCGCCAGCGTGGCACCCCCACGCACCCGGGCCGCAATGTCGGCATCGGCAAGGATCACACGCTCTATGCCCTGGCCACCGGCAAGGTGGTGTTCCACACCGGCAAGCTGGGCCGCAAATATGTTTCGGTTGATCCGGTCGTGGAACCGCTGGCGGCTGAATAAGCCCGGCCCCGTCCATTCGGATATCTGAAAAGGGGAGCTGGGTGACCGGCTCCCCTTTTTTGTTTCAAGGTCCTCCCATGCAGTTTCTCGACCAGGCCAAGATCTTCATCGCTTCGGGCGCCGGCGGCGACGGGGCGGTGTCGTTCCGGCGCGAGAAGTTCGTGGAGTTCGGCGGCCCCGATGGCGGCGACGGCGGCAAGGGCGGCGACATCGTGTTCGAATGTGTCGATGGCCTGAACACGCTGATCGACTTTCGCTACACCCAGCATTTCAAGGCAAAGCGCGGCCAGCATGGCATGGGCCGCAACCGCAGCGGTGCCGGCGGCGGTGACCTTCTCATCAAGGTGCCGGTGGGCACGCAGATCCTTGCAGACGACGATGACCGCACCCTGATCGTCGACATGACCCATGTTGGCCAGCGCGCCATCCTTCTGAAGGGCGGCGACGGCGGCAAGGGCAACGACCATTACAAGTCCAGCACCAACCGGGCGCCGCGCCAGTTCCAGCCGGGCTTTCCGGGCCGGGATATGTGGGTGTGGCTGCGCCTGAAGCTGCTGGCCGATGTGGGCCTGGTGGGCCAGCCGAACGCCGGCAAGTCCAGTTTCATCAACGCGGTGTCGAACACCAAGGCCAAGGTGGGCAACTATGCCTTCACAACCCTGAAGCCGCAGCTTGGGGTGGTGGCGCACAAGGGGCAGGAACTGGTGATGGCCGATATCCCGGGGCTGATCGCGGGCGCGGCCGACGGCGTGGGCATCGGTGATCGCTTCCTGGGCCATATCGAGCGCTGCCGCGTGCTGCTGCACCTGGTGGACGCCAGCCAGAGCGGCCCGGTGGGGCAGTGGCGCACCGTGCGTGACGAGTTGGCGGCCTATGGCGGCGGCCTGGCCGGCAAGCCCGAAATCCTGGCGCTGTCGAAGTGCGATCTGGTTACCCCCCAGGCGCTGGCGGCCAAGAAGCGCGCCCTGGAAGCCGCCAGCGGTGCCGAGGTGCACGTGATCAGCGCCGCGACCCGGGCCGGCATCGATGGCGTGCTCGACAGACTCATGGAGATCGCCGGCCGCGCGCAGGCCATGAAACAGGCGACCGAAACGACATGGTCGCCGCTGTAGCCGGATCACCCGCCGCCGCCTTCGACCCCGCCAGCTGCCCCGTGCTGGTGGTGAAGATCGGCTCGTCACTGCTGGTCGATTCGGCCGGCGCGGTGCGGCGGGACTGGCTGGCCGGCGTGGTGGCGGATATTGCCGACCGGCGGGCCGCCGGCCAGCGCATTGTCATCGTCTCTTCGGGGGCGATCGCGCTCGGCGCGCGCCGGCTGGGGCTGGAAAAGGGCGGCCGCGCCAGCCTGGAGGACGCGCAGGCTGCGGCGGCCGTGGGCCAGGTGGCGCTGGCCGGCGTGTGGGAGGCGCTGCTGGGCGCGGCGGGCCTGACGGCAGCGCAGGTGCTGCTGACGCTGGCCGATCTGGAAGACCGGCGCCGCTATCTGAACGTGGCGGCCACCATCGCCCGCCTGCTCGAGCTCGGCGTGGTGCCGGTGCTGAACGAGAATGACACGGTGGCCACCAGCGAGATCCGCTTTGGCGACAATGACCGGCTGGCGGCCCGGGCGGCGCAGGCGGCGGGCGCCGCCGGCGTGATCCTGCTGTCGGACGTGGACGGCCTCTACACCGCCAATCCCGCCAGCGATCCGGCGGCGCGCCGGCTGGCGATTGTCGATCAGTTGACGCCCGACATCATGGCCATGGCCACTGGCGAGACGCGATCGGGCATGGGATCGGGCGGCATGGCGGCGAAACTGCTGGCAGCCCGCATGGCAGGCGCTGCGGGCATCGCGCTGGGCATCTGTGATGGCCGGGTGGAACGGCCTCTGACGCATTTTGCCAGCGCCGGTGGGGGCACCTTGTTCCTGCCGCCGCGCGCCGCGAAGGGCCGCAAGGCCTGGCTGGCCGGGCGGCTTACCGTGGCTGGCACGCTGACGGTGGATGCCGGCGCGGCAGCGGCCTTGAAGCGCGGTGCCTCGCTGCTGGCGGCGGGCGTGCGCGGCGTTGAGGGCGGCTTCCGGCGCGGCGACGTTGTCGCGATCCATGGTCCCGATGGCGCGTTGCTGGGGCGCGGCCTGGCCGGCTATGACGCGGCCGACGCGCGGGCTATCCTGGGCCTGCGTAACGAGGCGCAGGGCCAGATTCTCGGCTATGCCCCGCGCGCCGCCCTTGTTCATGCCGATCATCTGGTACTGATATGACAGTGATCACCGACATGGCCCGCGCGGCGCGGGCTGCCCTGCCGGTGCTGGCCGCTGCCCCCACCGAACAGAAGGCCCATGCCATCCGCACCGCCGCTGCTACCATCCGCGCGCGTGAGGGCGATCTGCTTGCCGCCAACGCGCAGGATGTCGCCGCCGGCACCGCCGCCGGCCTGTCGGCGGCGCTGGTTGACCGGCTGGCGCTGGATGCCGGGCGCGTCGAGGGTATCGCGGCCGGGCTCGACACGGTGGCCGGCCTGCCTGACCCGGTGGGCCAGAGCATCGCGCGCTGGTCACAGCCCAATGGGTTGCAGTTCGAGCGCGTGCGGGTGCCGCTGGGCGTGATCGGCATCATCTATGAAAGCCGCCCCGGTGTCACCGCCGATGCCGCCGCCCTGTGCCTGATGGCCGGCAATGCCTGCCTGCTGCGCGGCGGCAGCGAGGCGGCGCGATCGAACGCCGTGCTGCTCGACTGCATGGGCGAAGGGCTGCGCGCCGCCGGCCTGCCGGAGGCGGCGGTGCAGATGGTGCCGGCTGGCGACCGTGCACTGGTCGGCGAGATGCTGGCGGCGCACGGCCTGATCGACGTCATCATCCCGCGTGGCGGCAAGGGGCTGGTGGCGCGGGTGCAGAGCGAGGCGAAGGTGCCGGTGCTCGCGCATCTGGATGGCATCAACCATGTCTATGTCGATGCCAGCGCCGATCCTGACAAGGCGGTGGCGATCGTCGTCAATTCGAAGCTGCGGCGCACGGCCGTCTGCGGGGCGATGGAAACGCTGCTCATGGATGCCGCCGCGCCCGAGACGCTGAAGCGCCGGCTGGTGGCGGCACTGCTGGAGGGTGACTGCGAGGTGCGCGGCGATGCGGCGGTGCAGGCGCTGGATGCGCGCATCAAGCCCGCCCTGCCCGAGGACTGGGACACCGAATATCTGGACGCCATTGCCAGCGTGGCGGAAGTCGCCGGCGTCGATGGCGCCATCGCCCATATCGCCGCCCATGGCAGCCAGCACACCGAAAGCGTGGTGGCGCAGGATCAGGCGGTGGCCGAGCGCTTCCTCGCCCGTGTCGATGCCGCCATCGTGCTGCACAACGCTTCCACCCAGTTTGCCGATGGTGGCGAGTTCGGCTTCGGCGCGGAGATCGGCATCGCGACGGGGCGCCTGCACGCGCGCGGCCCGGTGGCGCTGGAAGGCCTCACCATCTTCAAGACGCTGGTGCGCGGGAGCGGCCAGGTGCGGCCCTGATGGCGCGCATCGGCATCCTGGGCGGCAGCTTCAACCCGGCGCATCGCGCCCACCGGCACATCAGCCTGGTGGCGCTGGAGCAGCTGGGTCTGGACGAGGTGTGGTGGCTGGTGTCGCCGCTCAATCCCTTGAAGGCGGCGGCCGGCATGGCGCCGCTTGTCGTGCGGGTGGCGCGCGCGCGGGCCGTGGCACGGCATCCGCGCATCAAGGTCACGGCGCTGGAGGAAAAACTGAGCACGCGCTTTGCCGTCGACACGGTGGCGGGACTGAAGCGCCTCTATCCGCAGCACCGCTTCGTCTGGCTGGCCGGCGGCGACATCGTGGCGGAACTGCACCGCTGGCGGCGCTGGCGCGATTTCATGTGCGCGGTGCCGCTCGCCGTGGTGTCGCGCCCCGGCGTGTCGCTCATCGGCAGCCCGGCGCTGAAATGGGCCGGCTGGAGCCCGATATCGCCTTCGCGCTGGACGCAGGCCCCGCTGCCGGCGATAATCCGTCTGCAATCCCGGCTGCGACCGGAATCGGCGACCGCCATTCGCGCCGCCAATCCCGATTGGGCCACCAAGGCCGTTTCGGCACTGAAAAGGACGCCAGATTGACCGCAACTGACCGCGTGGACGAACTCCACGCCATGATCATGAAGAGCCTGGACGATGATCAGGCCGTGGAGCCTGTCTCCATCCCGCTGGCCGGCAAGACGAGCATCGCCGATTACATGGTGATCGCCAGTGGGCGTTCGGGTCGGCAGGTCGCTTCCATGGCCACCAAGATCGCCGAGAAGGTGAAGGCCGAATTTGGCCGCAGCGCCCGCGTGCAGGGCCTGCCGGCAGCGGACTGGGTGCTGATCGATTGCGGGGACATCATCGTGCACATCTTCCGCCCCGACGTGCGCAGCTTCTACAATCTGGAACGCATGTGGGGGCTGGATGAAGCGCCGAATCCGTCCCCGGCCTTCGCCCCGGTGAACTGAACACCTGTCAATTGAAGCTGCACATCATCGCCCGCGGCCGCATCGGCCAGTCGCCGGAGGCCGAACTGGTCAACCGCTATGCCGTGCGCCTGCGCGGCCGGCTGACCATCACCGAGATCGGCGACACCGCGCCCTGGCCGGTATTCGGCCTGCAGCACGGCCCGGCCCGCACCATCGTGCTCGATGAGCGCGGGCGTGACCTGCCGTCGGCCGATCTGGCGGCCCTGCTGGGCCGCTGGCGGGATGACGGCGTGCGCGAAACCCGCTTCCTGATCGGCGCTGCCGATGGCCATGATGCCGCCACCCGCGAGGCCGCCGATCTGCTGCTGTGTTTCGGCCATGCCACCTGGCCGCACATGCTGGTGCGCGCCATGCTCGCCGAACAGCTCTACCGCGCCGCGAGCATCCTTGATGGCCACCCCTACCATCGCGCCTGATCGGGTTGCCCCATTCACTGGTCTGCCCCATTCACTGGTCTGCAAGGCCGCAGGGTGTAGCCTTGGCTCCGGCTTCTGATATGCTGACCCCAATGACGGTGATGAGTCTGACGCGATGAAGAAGAGCTGGAAGATCGCCCTGCCGCTGGCGGCCCTGGTGCTGGTGCCGGGCTATGCGGCCGTGCAGGCAGCCTCCGAAAGCGACACCTACAAGGAACTCGACGCGCTGATGGACGTGTTCGAGCGGGTGCGCATCACCTATGTCGACCAGGTCGATGACAAGACGCTGATCCGCGGCGCCATAAATGGCATGCTGGCCAGCCTTGATCCGCATTCGGCCTATCTCGACGGCCGTGACTATGCGACGCTCCGGCAGACCACCGATGGCGAATATTCGGGTCTCGGTCTCACCGTCACGTCCGAGGATGGCGCGGTGAAGGTCGTCACCCCCACCGATGACACGCCGGCGGCCAAGGCCGGCATCAAGGCCGGCGACTATATCACCCATCTGGATGACGAGCTCATCTATGGCGGCACGCTGAATGATGCCGTTGACAAGATGCGGGGCCCGGCCGGCACAAGGATCAAGCTGACCGTGGTGCGCCAGGGGGAACCCAAGCCGCTGGACTTCACCCTCACCCGCGAGGTGGTGGTGATCAAGCCGGTGAAGTGGGAGGTGAAGGGGCAGACGGGCGTCATCCGCATCTCCACCTTCAACAGCCGCACCGGCGATGCCACCCGGGCCGCCGTCGAAGGCATCAGGGCGAAGCTGGGCGATGGCGTGGCCGGCTATGTGATCGATCTCAGGTCGAACCCCGGCGGGCTGCTCGATGAAGCGATCAAGGTGTCGGACGTTTTCCTGGAGACGGGCGAGGTTGTCTCTGAACGGCGCCGCGCCAAGAATGATGTCGACCGCTATTTCGCCAAGCCCGGCGATCTGACCGGCGGCAAGCCGATCGTGGTGCTGGTTGATGAAGGCACCGCCAGCGCCGCCGAGATCGTCGCCGGTGCGCTGCAGGATCACCGCCGCGCCCTTGTGCTGGGCCAGCGCAGCTTCGGCAAGGGTAGCGTGCAGACCGTTTACCCGCTCTCGTCCGACACCGCGCTGCGCCTCACGACGGCGCGCTATTTCACGCCATCGGGCCGCAGCGTGCAGGAACTGGGCATCGATCCCGACATCAATGTGCCGCAGTTGTCTGACCCGCGCGTCGCCGAGCGCAAGCCGGTGCGCGAAGCCGATCTGAAGAAGCATCTGATCAACGAGATCAAGGATGCGACCGACCGGCTGGTGGAGCAGGACAGCACGCCAGACCCGCGCTTCGTCGCCAAGGCCGATGACCTGAAGGCCAAGGGGGTGCTCGATTACCAGCTTGATTATGCGCTGAAGCTGGTTGGCCGGCTGGCACCGGCGGCCGCGCCCAAGGTCGAGGTGGCCGGCGCCGCGCCGCGCACTGCCAGCCGATAGGCGGCAGCAGCTGGTGATTGCAGCCGTCACACGCGCCGGCTAAGCCAGACCACAGGCCTGTCCCCCAAGGAATTGCCCGCCCGTGCTGCGCCGCCTGTATGACTGGACCCTTGCCCGCGCCGCCGGCCCGGCAGCCGAACGCTGGTTGGCGGCCATCAGCTTTGCCGACAGCAGCTTTTTCCCGGTGCCGCCCGACGTCATGCAGATCCCGATGTCGATTGCGCGGCCGGAACGGTCGCTGCGCTACGCTGCGGTCTCCACCGTCGCTTCGGTGTCGGGCGCCCTGCTCGGCTATGTCATCGGCGCGGCGCTCTATCAGGCCGTCGGCGTGCCGCTGCTGGAATTCTATGGCTATCAGGACAAGTTCGTGGCCTTCGCCGCAGACATCAAGGCCAATGGCTTCCTGTGGATGCTGGCCTTCGCCTTCCTGCCCATCCCCTACAAGGTGGCGACCATCGCGGCCGGCTCGGTCTCGCTGTCCATTCCGGTGCTGATCGCGGCGTCCGTGCTGGGGCGGGGCGGGCGCTTCTTCCTGGTGGCACTGGTGCTCAGGCGCTTCGGCGCGCAGGCACAGGCGCTCATCGATCGGTATTTCAATGCGCTCGCCCTGGCAGCGACAGCGCTGTTCGTGGGCGGCTTCGTGGTGGTCAAATATGCCTTCTGAGCGGGCGGGTGTGGCGCTGCTGCTGGCCGGTGCCGCGGCATTGCTGGCGGGTGCCTTCGCGTTCGAACATGTTGGCGGGCTGGTGCCGTGCGAGATGTGCTGGTGGCAGCGCTGGGCGCTGTTCGGCGTCGCCTTCTTCGCACTGGATGCCCTGGTGCTTGGCCATGCTGCCGGGCGCGCGCCGGCGCTGGCGCCCGTTGCGCGCGGGGCCGGCTGGGCGGCGCTGCTTGCCATGCTGGCCAATGCCGGGATCGCGTTGTTCCATGCCGGCGTTGAACAGAAATGGTGGCAGGGCCTCACCCGCTGCACGGCGCCGCCGGTCGCCGGCGGCACGGATGCCATGCTGGCCGATATCATGGCGCAGCCGCTGGTGCGCTGCGACGCCATACCCTGGTCCCTGTTCGGCGTTTCCATGGCAGGCTGGAATTTCCTGATCGCCACCACCCTTGCTGGAGCTGCCCTGTGGCTGATGCTGCGCCGTTGAGACCGAAACGCCACCTGCCAGGGGATCGCCGCCCTGACACGCGCGCGATGATCCGGGTCGATCAGGCCGGCGAATATGGCGCCGCCCGCATCTATGCCGGGCAGCTGGCGGTGATGGGCGGCCGGCACAAGCACGCAGGCGAAATCCGCCACATGGCCGCGCAGGAGCAGCGGCATCTTGATGGCATGAACCGCATCATGGTGGACCGCGGCGTGCGGCCAACGCTGCTGGGGCCGTTTTGGCATGTGGCCGGCTTTGCGCTGGGGGCCGGCACGGCGCTGCTGGGTCCGAAGGCGGCCATGGCCTGCACCGAAGCGGTCGAGACCGTGATTGACGCCCATTATGGCGAGCAGGTCGAAGCGCTGGCCGACGGGCGGGACCCGGACCTGCTGGCGATGATCGAGGATTATCGCGCTGACGAGGTCGAACATCGCGATGCGGCCGCCGCCCACACCGGCGGCGGCGCCTTTCCGCTGATGGAGGCCGCCATTCGTGCGGGCTGCCGGGCGGCGATCGCGGTGGCAAGGAGAATCTAGTTCTTCATCTCCGTCCGCAGCCGGTATCGGCCGCCGTCGCGCCCGGAAAACATCTGGATCACCCCAGGGTGATGCACCGGCTCGCCATCCGGATCAGGCAACAGGTTCTGCTGGCTGACATAGGCGACATAGGCCGAATCCTCATTCTCGGCGAACAGGTGATAAAAGGGCTGATCCTTGTGCGGGCGGATCGCCTCCGGGATCGACTGCCACCATTCCTCGGTGTTGTTGAACACCGGGTCCACATCGAAAATGACGCCGCGGAACGGGAAGATGCGATGCTTGACCACGTCGCCGATGGTGAACAGCGCCGGCGTCGCCGGGCCGTGCGCGGCGGTCTGCGTATCGGGGGCCGTCTCGGGCCGGGAGGGCTGGGCTTTCCACATGGCGATGTCTGGCACGGCTATGCTGCGTGATCCTTGTCTGCCAGGCGCGCGCATGCGGCCTGTGCTGTTGGAATATAGGGTGCCGATGCGCGGCGTGAAGGGGTGTGCCTGTCGCGGGCGTTCAAGCACCTCCCGAACAGTCGTTGGCCACTTGGCAGGCCGGGAACCCTCCGCTATAGCCCGCCCCCTGACCAGCCCGGCGCTGCCCTCCAGCATCCCGGCGCGCTTCGCGGAGAGGTGCCAGAGTGGTCGATTGGGACGGTCTCGAAAACCGTTGTGCCTTCACGGGTACCGTGGGTTCGAATCCCACCCTCTCCGCCACCCTTGATGGGCAGGGCACTGCCACCGACCCCTGATCCGCCCGGGCCGCGCGGCGCTGGCTTGATCCTGCGCTCGGCAAGTCTGCCACGTCGGGCACCGAACGGGAACAAGCAGCAGGGCGCGGCTGCCGGTGCCGGCCATTGTGCGACAGCATGGCGGTTCCGGGGAAAAGCGGTTACGCCGCACGTGGGGAATACTGGCGGGAATGGGAACCATGATCGACACCGTGATGCTGATGTCGGGCGGCCTGCTTCTGCTGCTTCTGCTCATGTCCGACCATGCGGGCTCCTGGCTCAGGGCGCGCCTTCGCCCGGCGCCGTTTTCCGAGATGGACGAGCGTCGCGCCGGGCTTGCATTGGCCACGAATTTCAGCCTGCTCGCCTTCCTGCTGGGTTTCACCTTCAATCTTGCCATGGCCCGCTTCGAGGCGCGGCGCGATGATGTGGTGATGGAGGCCAGCGCCATTGGTGCCGCGCATTACAGCGCCGCCTTCATCAACACCCCGCAAGGCGCGGCCCTGCAGGCCGAACTGCGCCGCTATGCCGAACTGCGCCTGCGCCATGGCGAGGCCGGGCCAGCGGAACGGCTCACCCTCTCCCGCGAATCTGCCCGGCAACGGGACGTGATTGGCAGGGCCGGCCAGGCGGCGGTGGCGTCGGCCACGTCGGCGCCGCTCGGCACGGCCATGATTGCCGGCTTGAATGATGTCTTCGATGCCGGGGTTCACCGCGAATCCGTGCTCAATTCGCGGCTGCCGGCGGTCGTGTTCGTGTTGCTGACCGGCTTTTCGGCTGTCGCCATGGCAACGCTGGGCTATGTGCATCCACAGCAGCGCTGGCTTCGGCTTGGGCCGGCGGGCATCATGTTCCTGCTGTTCACCCTCACCTTGTCCGTGATCATCGATCTCGACCGGCCCGCCAGTGGCAACATCACGATCAGCCAGCAGCCCATGGCCGACCTGGTGGCGGAACTGCGGGCCGCGACACCCGTGCGGCCCTGACCCGCCTCATTGCGTGATCAGGTCGAAATCCTCGATGCTGCTGGCGGTTGCGGTGCAGCTGAAGGCCAGGCTGCGGGTCTGATCGGGGTAGCGGGCCGCAACGTCCATCTCCAGCCGCCACGTGCCGCGACCGAGATTGTCGACCACAAGATCACTGAGGCTCAGGCTGGAGCCGCCGGTCGCCGCCACGTTCTGGGCCGCGCGCTGCAGGCACTGACGCACGGCCGGCTCTGCGTCCTGCTGCACGCCTGACAGATCGGCCTGGATGGCGGCGGATGTCTGCGGCGGGAAGCGGCTGGCCTTGGCCCGGCTGTTGCCCCCGTCGCTGAGGATGGCGACCAGCCCGGCCGCCACGGCAACGCCGCCGATGATCAGGGCCGCATCGCGTGCATCGTTGCGATAGCGCGGCGTGTAATTGCCATAGCCGTAGGCGAAGCGGGCGCGGCAATTGTGGTTCACCCAGATCCGGTTGAGGCCATAGCCCCAGTCGCGGTTGAAACGGCAGCGGCCATTGTAGCGGCGCTCCAGCACGACATGGTTCTGGGTGCGCGCATAGCAGAAGCGCAGCTGATAATTGCGCGAATCGCAGCGCAGCGTGCCGGCAAAGCCGCGCACCCCGGCCGGCGGATAATAGCCGCCCTGGATGATCGGCGGGCGATAGGGCGGGCGCGCGATGGGCGGGCGTGCGGCAGGCGGGCGAACCCCGGGCGGCCGCGGCCGAGGCCGCTCCAGTTCCGGACGATCAGGGTAGGAGGGCAGCGTGGCTGGCCGCTGCGCCGGGTCGACCTGTGCCAGCGTCGGCGCCGTGGCGAGTGCTGCGCACAGCGTGGCCGTGATCACGCGGGATGCCGGCTTCAGTGAAAGTTGGACGAACATGATGCCCCCCTTGGCGCGCGCTGATTGCAGCTGAAGCGGGGAGTATCGCGCGAACATTGCGGCCCACAATCGGCAGCATGCCCATTCTGGGCTCAGACGGAAAGGCGGACCGTCAGGCCCCGCGTGCGCGTCTCGCAGCCCTTCAGGCCTTGATCAGCACCCGTCTGAGCTCGCCCAGATCGGCGAGCGTTGGGTCCGTGCAGCCGCGCAATGCATCCGCACCTTGCCGGCTGACCCGCCAATGCCTGTTCTGGTCGCGCTCGACCCAGCCCTTGCCCGTCAACCGGTCCGGCTTGCGGCGCACGGTTTCGCGCGGGATCCCGGTGATGTCGGCAATGGACAGCGCGTTCAGCGGCGCCTTGGGCACCTGTTCGCCAGCGCCGGCCGAAACGGGCGCGAACATGAGGCTCGGCGGCACATGGCTGCGCGGCAGCGTGGCCCCCCGATCACCCCCCCGATCACCGCCCCGATCAACGCACAATCGAGGTCGCCATCGAAGGCAACGCGCAGGCGGGCGAGCAGGGTCGTGAAGCCCTCGACATGCACCGGCCAGATCTCGCCAAACCGCGCCATGATATGATCATCTGCCATGCTGCACCCGAAAGTCTTGCCGGGACGAAGCCACTGCCCATTATGGGTATGCACGCAATTGCAAAAGATTGTGCTAGGGAAAACCATGGTGGATGGGTGGTGATGTGGGGTGGCACTGCAACGCAAGAGAAACGCGCCCTTTCTGGCCGGGCGCCTGCTGATTGCCGGGACGTTCCTTGCAGTACCGGCGGCTGTTTCGGCGCAGGGCCCCAGCAAGCTCGATCTGCTGCGCGATGATGACACCGTCATCACCGGCACGCTGCAGGCCGGCCTCAATGCCGTTGCCGAAGAGAATATGTACTGGAACCTGGCCGAGATCTTCGCGCCCAGCATTGATTATGACGCCTCGCCGCAGTGGCTTGACCTCTATCTGAAGCCGGGCATCACCGCGCAGCAGACGCTGGGCGGGGATACCGTTCTTTATGGCCGCGTGTCGGCGGTGGGCTCGGCCACGCTGGGCATCGACGGTTTTGCCGAGGGCAATACCGGCCGCGTGCTGATGGAAGAGGCGGTCTTGGGGGTACGGTTCGGCAAGCGCGAGACCGGACAGCTCGATCTGTCCACGGGCGCGCAGGAGCTGAAGCTGGGCACCGGCATGCTGATTGCCAATGGCGCCTCCAACGGCTTCGAACGCGGCGCCGTCAAGCTGGGGCCGCGCAAGGCCTGGGAAGGTTCGGTGCTGGCCAAGTTCATGCGCGGCGGCTTTGCCGTGCAGGGATTCATCATTGATCCGCGCGAACTGGGCTCGAACAACACCCGCACCCGCATCGCCGGCGTCGATGTGCGTCATGATGGCAAGAACGGCAGCTATCTCGGCGCCAGCTTTGTCGAGGTGCTGCGCTCGGACGCGCCCTATGTGCAGGCAGCGCCTGGCGGCGTTGGGCCGCCCTCCATCCTGAATGGCGCGCGTGATGGGCTGAAGGCGCTCAGCCTCTATGCCCGTGTCCACCCGCTCAAGGATGTCGTGCCGGGCCTGTATCTCACGCTCGATTATGCCCGCGAGTGGAACGCGCGGATCGATCTTTCGGCCTGGGGCGGGCGCGTCCAGCTTGGCCATGCCTGGACCAACACGGCCTGGCGCCCGGATTTCTTCTACAGTTTCCAGACCTTTTCGGGCGATGACCCGAACACCCCGCAGCTCGAACGTTTCGACCCGCTCAATTATGAAGGCTCGCCGGCGAGCTGGGCCACGGGCTCCAAGGCGGCGCTGGTGTTCATCAACTCCAACGTGCAGTCGCACCAGCTCACCTTGCGGATGAACCCCAGCCCCAAGGACATCCCGGCGCTGCGGACGGCCCATGTGCGGGCCAACGAGCTCAGAAGCCCCATCCAGTTCGGGCAGGCGACGCGGCTCGACTTTTCCAACAACCTGTCAACCGTCATCGCCGGGGTCACCACCCCGCACCTGTCGAACGACGTGTTCGTGGAACATACCCGCATCATCACCCGCAACATCTTCCTGACCGCCGGCTTCAGCGTGTCGGTGCCAGGTGAAGGCATCACCCGCGCCGCCGGCGGATCTGCCCCAACTTGGACGGGAGGCTTCGTCAATGTCGTTGTCAATTACTAGGTCCACGCTGGCCGTCAGTGCTGGACTGATCGCCACCGTCGCCATTGCGCAGCCGGCGCCGCCGCTTTCGGCCCAGCAGTCCGATCCGCGCGTCATGGGCTGGATGCAGGGCTCGCCGCCGCCGGCCGACAAGATCATCACCCAGCCGGATTCGGTCTATTTCAGCTTCCCGCGGCTGCGCTGGTCAGTCTGCCACCTGCGCGAATTCCTGCCGACCGAGGAGATCAGCCGCGGCACGGCGGCGCCGATCCCGCTGCCCTATCTGCCGGCCGACCAGCTGGTGGAGAGCCAGAAGGCCATCGACGCGCTGACCTTCACGCCGATCGGCGGTGCTGCGCCGATGACGTGGGCGCAGTCGCTCGATGCCAACTACACCGACGGCATGCTGATCCTGCACAAGGGCCGCGTGGTCTATGAACGCTATTGCGGCTGCCTCACCGACGATGGCAAGCACGCCGCCATGTCGATGACCAAGTCGCTCACCGGCCTCCTGGGCGAGATCCTGGTGGTGGAAGGCAAGCTGGACGACAAGGCGCTGGTTTCCAGCATCATCCCCGAAACGCGCGGCAGCGCCTTCGGCTCGGCCACCGTGCGGCAGGTCATGGACATGACCACGGGCGTCAAATATTCCGAGAATTACGCCGATCCCAAGGCGGACATCTGGCTCTATTCCGCGGCCGCCAGCCCGCTGCCCAAGGCCAGGGATTACAAGGGGCCCAATGGCTATTGGGAATATCTGCAGCAGGTGAAGCCGGAAGGCCGCCACGGCGATGCCTTCCACTACAAGACCATCAATTCCGACATGCTGGGCTGGCTGATCACCCGCGTCAGCGGCAAATCGGTCACCGAACTGGCATCGGAACGCCTGTGGCGGCGCATGGGCGCCGAACAGGATGCCTATCAGACGGTGGACGGCAAGGGCGTGCCTTTTGCCGGCGGCGGCCTCACGGCGGGGCTGCGCGATCTTGGGCGGCTGGGTCTGTTGATGCTGAATGAGGGTGTCATCAACGGCCAGCGCCTGTTCCCGGCCGAGGTGGCGCGCAAGATCCGCGCCGGCGGCGATCCGAAGAAGTTCAGCGGTTATGCCGCGATCCCCAACGGCAGCTACACCAGCCAGTGGTGGGTGTTCCACAACGCCAATGGCGCCTATGCGGCACGCGGCGTGCACGGGCAGACCATCTATGTCGACCCCGCGGCCGAGATGGTGATCGTGCGCTTTGCCTCCTTCCCCAGCGCCGGCAATGCCGCCATCGACCCGACCTCGCTGCCGGTCTACCAGGCGGTGGCGGATCATCTGATGAAGGGCCATGCCGCGCGATGAGGATGGTCTGCCGTGGCGGCCTGTGGCTGATGGCCCCTTTCACGGCGTCGGCTGCACTGGCGGCGCCGGCCGACGTAGCAGCGCTGTCGCTGGCCGCCGCTGACATCGCGGCCATCGAACAGACAGCGGAACCCGCCGCGGCGCCCGTCGCGTCCGTGCAGCCTGCCGCCCTGCCTCGCGAGAAGGCGCTGACCTTCATCGTCAGCCCCTATGTCTGGATCCCGTCGGTCAGTGGCAACATCGGCGTCGGCAACGGCGGCCTCGCCTTCGACCTCAAGGCCGGGGACCTGCTGAAGGTCTTCCAGTTCGGCGGCCTCATCCGCAGCGAGGTGCGGCACAAATCCGGCTGGGGCCTCGCGGTCGATCACATCTTTGCCGATCTCGGCACCGGGGTCAGCATCGCCATTGGTGACGTGGATGCCGATATCGATGCCAATGTCACCGAAGTGGCACTGGTGCGGCGCATCGACAGCCGGCGCGCGGCCATCGACCTTTATGCCGGTATGCGCAACTGGGATGTCGATGTGGACGTGACCCTTGCCACGCCCTTCTTCAACGGCGGCTTCAAGGTGGGGGAGGGCTGGGTCGATCCGATTGTCGGCGTGCGCTACCAGCGCGACCTGTCGCGCAAATGGAAGCTGCTGGCCCAGGCCGATGTGGGCGGTTTCGGCGTCGGATCGGATTTCAGCTGGAACGTCGCCGCCGGCGCCTCGCTGGCGCTTTCGCGCCGGTCCTCGCTGCAGTTCGTCTACCGCGCGCTGGCGGTTGACCGGGAAAGCCCGGGGCTGGCAGGGCCCAATCCCGTCACGCTCGATATCGCCATCCAGGGCCCGCTGATCGGCTTTGCCCACCGCTTCTGACGCCCCCGGGTCACGAGAACAGGCGCCGCCGCCAGACCGGCTTGAGGGCTTCCAGAACAGCCAGCGTGGCGAGGCCACTCGCCGCAATGAGCGCGATCATCGGTGCGGACAGGGGCTCGAAATCGAACAGCTGTGTGACGGGTGCCAGCATCTGGGTGGCCGCCAGGACGACGGCGACCGCAGCCGCGACGATGCCCAGCGCCAGTTTTGGACGCAGCAGCGCGGCCGCAAGGCTGGCACTGAAGCTGCGATTGACGATGATCAGCCACACGGTGCCAAGCACGAGCGCGAAGAAGGCCGCCGTGCGGACAAGTGCGGCGCTGCCGCCTGCCTGCCACAACCACAGGGTCAGGCCGGTCACGATGGCCATGGTCAGTGCGCCCTGCAGCAGGGCCCAGCCAAGCAGGGCGCGCGAGAACAGCGGCGCATCGGGCGCCCGCGGGGGGCGCCGCATCAGATCGGGCTCCTCGGTTTCCGCCTCGAAGGCCAGCGAGCAGACGGGATCGATGATCATCTCGATGAAGGCGATGTGGATCGGCTCCAGCAGGATCGGCAGGCCGGTCACCAGCGGCAGCAGGGCGAGGCCGGCAATCGGAACATGCACGGCCACGATGAAGCCCATGGCCTTGCGCAGATTGTCGTTGATGCGCCGGCCCAGCCGCACCGCCGCGACGATCGAGCCGAAATCATCATCCAGCAGCACCAGCGCCGCCGCCTCGCGCGCGATATCGGTGCCGCGCCCGCCCATCGCGATGCCGATGTGCGCGGCCTTCAGCGCGGGCGCATCGTTGACCCCATCACCTGTCATCGCGACCACGGCGCCGCCGGCCTTGAGGGCGTTCACCAGCCGCAATTTCTGTTCCGGCATGATGCGGGCGAAGACGCTGACACCCGGCAACACCCGGGCCAGCGCCGCGTCATCCAGGGCGGCCAGATCGGCCCCCGACAGCACGCGCGAGGCCTCGATGCCGGCCTGGGCCGCGATGGCGCGCGCGGTCTCCGGATAGTCGCCGGTGATCATCATCACCCTGATGCCCGCCTCCCGGCATTCGCGCACCGCCGCCGGCACGCTGGCCCGCAGCGGATCGGCAAGGCCAACAAGGCCGCGGAACGTGAAATCAAAGCCGGTCTGCGCGGCGGGCGGCGGGGTCCCGGCCGGCCAGCGCGCTTCGGCGATGGCCAGCACGCGCAGGCCTTCAGCGGCCATCGCATCCACCACTGCGCGCAGTTCGGCCAGGGCGGCCTCGCCGAGCCGGCACAACCGGGCGATGGCCTCGGGCGCGCCCTTGGCCGCCGCCAGCCGGTCACCCTGGCCGTCGACACCCCACAGCATGGTCATGGCCAGCAGATCGCGACCAAAAGGATAGAGAAGCTGCACGGTGGCAGCGGTGCGGTCGACGGCCGCCAGCGCCGCATCCCCATCGGTGACGGCATGAAACGCCCGTTCCATAGGGTCCACCGGCCGCGCGGCACTGGCCAGCGTGCCCAGCGCCGCCAGCCGGGCAAAATCACCTGTCACCGCCTGCGCGCCAGGGTCGATGGCGGTGCCGCCCGGCAGATGCAGCCGCACAAGGCGCATGCGGTTTTCGGTCAGGGTGCCGGTCTTGTCCGTGCACAGCAGCGTGGCAGCGCCCAAGGTTTCGATGGCGGCGGCCCGCCGGGTCAGCACCCTGGAGCGCGACAGCCTGAGGGCTCCCATCGCCATGAACACGGTAAGCACCACCGGGAATTCCTCGGGCAGCAGCGACATGCCCAGCGCAATGCCGGCCAGCGCTGCCTGTAGCCAGTCACCGCGCAGCAGGCCATAGAGCAGCACGCAGATCACGGTGGCCGCACCGCCGATCACCGCCATCCACACCACCAGCCGCCGTGTTTGCTGTTGCAGGCGCGGCGCCTGGGTCTCGATGGCAGACAAGGCATGCCCGATGCGGCCCAGCTCGCTGCCGGGGCCGGTGGCGCGCACCTCGACAAGGCCGCTGCCGGCCACCACCAGGGATCCGCCGAACAGGAAGGGCAGGCCATCACCGCCTGGGCGGGGCGTGTCTGTCGGCGCGTTTGCGCCCGCCACGTCCTTTGTGACCGGCACGGATTCGCCCGTCAGCAGCGATTCATCGGCGCGGATGCCGGCGCCCTCGAGCAGAACGCCGTCGGCCGGCACGCGGTCGCCCTCGGACAGCAGAACAAGGTCGCCGCGCACCACCGCGCGGCCGGGGATGCGCCGTGTCATGCCATCGCGGATGACGAGGGCGCGGGGGCTGCTCAGGTCGCGCAGCGCTTCCAGCGCGTGTTCGGCCCGGGCCTCCTGCGCCACCGTGATGATGACGGACAGGCAGGCAAAGCCGAGCAGCACGAGCGCCTCGCCAGCGTCGCCGAGCGCGAGGTAGATGAGGCCGCCCCCAGCAGCAGGGCCAGCATCGGTTCCTTCAGCACGTCGATGATGATGCGCAGGTGGCTGCGGGCGCCGACGCGCGGCAGTTCATTGGGCCCGTCGCTGGCCAGCCGCGCAGCCGCTTCCGCTTCGGTCAGGCCGGTCCGGGCCAGGCTGCCGGTCATGGCCGTCGCCGGGCTGGCGATCAGGCCTGCAACAGCTCAACGTCCCAGTAGAGATAGTCGCGCCAGGTCTCGTGGCAGTAATGCGGCGGGAAGGCGCGGCCATTGGCCTGCAACTGGTGGGTGGAAGGCTGGTGTGGCCGGCTGATCAGCTGCATGTGCGCTTCGGCGGGCGTGCGGCCACCCTTCTTCAGGTTGCAGGGCGCGCAGGCGGTGGTGACATTCTCCCAGGTGGTGCGTCCCCCGTATGCACGCGGGATGACATGATCGAAGGTGAGCTCGCCGCCGGGCGCACTGCAATATTGGCAGGTGAAGCGATCCCGCAGGAACAGGTTGAAGCGGGTGAAGGCCGGGTGGCTCGCCGGGCGCACATATTGCCTGAGCGCAATCACCGACGGCAGCTTCATGCGGCACGAGGGGGAGGCGATTTCCCGATCATACTCGGCAACGATGTCAACGCGTTCAAGGAAGGCTGCCTTGACGGCCGTCTGCCACGACCACAAGGATAGCGGATAATAGGACAGCGGCGTGAAATCGGCGTTCAGCACGAGGGCGGGGCAGGCTTCGGGCGAGCCGAGATCCCGTTCGGTGACGAATTTCGCCTCGATCAGGTCCGTCGTCAGCATCGTGCGCCCTCCTGCCTCAAGGGGGCGGCTGCCATGTCTCACGGGCCCAGTCGCACCGGGGCGGCTGCCCCCAGGGCCGCGAAATCGGCGGCCGCACCGTGAATATGCGTGGTTTACAACGGATTGTGTGTCGGGCCAATGACAATACCGGATTTCGTTGTGGATAACGTGGATAACCTGCCCATCACCACCCGGTTCGCGCCGTCCCCCACCGGGCTGCTGCACCGTGGCCATGCGTTTTCCGCCGCCACCGCCTGGCGCATGGCGCGCGCGGCCGGCGGGCGCTTCCTGCTCCGGATCGAGGATATCGACACCACCCGCTGCCGGCCGGACTTCGAAGCGGCCATCCTGGACGATCTGGCGTGGCTGGGGCTGGACTGGGATGGCCCGGTGTGGCGGCAATCAGAGCGCGGCGCCGTCTATCGCGCGGCACTTGATCGGCTGGTGGCGATGGGCGTGGCCTACCCCTGCTTCTGCACGCGGGCCGACATCGCTGTCGCAGCCAGCGCCCCGCATGGGCCTGATGGCCCGGTCTATCCCGGCACCTGCCGCCGCCTGTCGCCTGCGGACCAAGCCCGCCGGTTGGCTGGCGAACGCCCGGCCTGGCGGCTCGATGTCGCCGCCGCGCTCACCATCACCGGACCGCTGGAATGGCACGACAGCCGCGCCGGCTGGCAACAGGCTGACCCGGCGGCCGGCGGCGATTTCGTGGTGGCGCGCCGCGATGTCGGTACCGCCTATGCGCTGGCCGTGGTGGTGGATGATGCCGCGCAAGGCGTGACGGATGTGGTGCGCGGGGTGGATCTGTTCGAGGCCACGCACGGACAGCGGCTGCTGCACTCGCTGCTTGGCCTGCCCACGCCGCGCTATCATCACCATCCGCTGGTGCTGGGCGCCGACGGCAAGCGACTGGCCAAGCGCGATGCCGGCGAGACGCTGCGGGCGCTGCGCGAGGCAGGCCGCCATCCTGACGACATTCTTGCCGACATGTTAAGTTGACGGCCCGTCCCCAGCATGCGACCGCAGGGTCCACAGGTGCCGACTCAACGGCGCCATCGGGTCGAGTAGGCATTGGCGATGCGGACAAATATGGTGCTGGTGGCGATGGCTGCCTTGTGCCTGGTGGTGCCGGCAGCGGCAGCGGCAGCGGCGGCGCAGCGCAATCTGATCATCGTTCAGGGCCAGCTGAAGCGCAACCCGTCGCCAACGCCCATCGCGGCGCTGGCGTCGCTCGAGGATGCCGGCCTGTTCGCCCAGTTCGTGGTCGACAATGCCGCCGGCAGTTTCGTGTCCCTGCCGGCACCGCTCGGCATCGGCACCTCGGGCATATGGCTGGGCATGGCCAGCAACAACGCGATTTTTGTCAGCAATCCGGGCGGCACCACGTCGATCATCGGCAATGCCAATGACCTTGGCGGCATCTTCCTCATCGACAACACGGGTTCGTCGATGAACCCCGATCAGCGTCTCGACCAGGCCATCATCAGCAGCGGCGCGCGGATTGCCAATGGCCAATTGGTGCTGCCGTTCGACATTCTGGGATCCCTGCCGCCCGATGTCTTCATCTCGAGCCTGGCGTTCGGCCGGTCGCAAAGCACGCTTCTGCCAAACCAGCCAGACCTCGTCACCAGCCTCGCTCGGCCGGATTTCCCATCGCTGCTGTTGGCGCCGGGTAGCCAGAATTTCCTGCAGATCCAGTTCCGCCAGGGCACGGCGACAACAGACAATGAACTGCGCGCCTTGCCAGCCCAGTCGATGCGGGTCAGCGGGCTGAGCTTCAGCATCGTGCCCATCGATGCCGCCGTGCCCGAACCATCGTCCTGGGCGATGCTGATCGCCGGCTTCGGCCTGGTGGGTGCCACTGCACGTCGCCGCCGGCTGGCTGCGGCCGCCTGACCTTGGCAGAAGGGGGGAGGGCCAACCGCCGCACCCCCCTCAAAGCAGGGTGTCCGCACGGGCGAAGGGTGTTAGACCCATCCCATGCAGTCCATGCTTGTCTTCTTCATGATTGCCGCTGCCGTGGCCACGCTGGCCGTTCTGGCGCGCGGCATCATCATCATGGCCCGCGGCCAGGATATCACCGGCGAACAGTCCAACCGGATGATGAGCCTGCGCGTTGCCCTGCAGGCGCTGGCCATTTTCTTCATCGTCATCCTGTTCCTGATCAACCGCCCGGGCTGACGCGCAGATGGTTCGGTTGAACCGCATCTACACCCGCACCGGTGACGATGGCTCCACCGGCCTTGTCGATGGCAGCCGCGTGTCCAAGGCCAGTGGCCGCCCGCTGGTGATGGGCAGTGTCGATGAAGCCAATGCCGCCATCGGCCTTGCGCGCCTCACCGCCGGCCCGGCCACCGATGCCCTGTTGTCCCGCATCCAGAACGACCTGTTCGATCTGGGCGCCGATGTGGCGACCCCGCCCGGCATCGACGGCGCGCTGCGCATCATCGACGCGCAGGTGACCTGGCTGGAGGCGCAGATCGACGCCGCCAATGACGCCCTCGCGCCGCTGACCAGCTTCATCCTGCCGGCCGGCACAGCGGCGGCCACCCATCTGCACCTCGCGCGCACCATCGTGCGCCGGGCCGAGCGTGATGCGGTGGCTGCGGTGGAGGCCGGCGAAGACATCGGCGCTGCGGCCCGCGCCTATCTCAACCGCCTCTCCGATCTGCTGTTCGTGCTGGCGCGGGTGGAAAATCCGGCAGGCGACGTGCTGTGGGTGCCCGGAGCCAACCGCTAGCCAACCGCTAGCCAACCGCTAGGTTGACGTTAACGTCAACTTCGCGCTTGACCCTGTCGGCGCCATCGGCCAAGGCTTGCCGCGCGCAATCAACAAGGCCTCGGGAAAGAATGCGGAAAGGATGCCCATGAAGGTTCTCGTCCCCGTGAAGCGGGTGGTCGACTACAACGTGAAGGTGCGCGTGAAGTCGGACCAGACCGGCGTCGAGCTGGCCAACGTCAAGATGAGCATGAACCCCTTTGACGAGATCGCCGTGGAAGAGGCGATCCGCTTGAAGGAAAAGGGCATCGCCACCGAAGTGGTGGTGGTTTCCATCGGCGTGCAGCAGTGCACCGAAACACTGCGCACCGCGCTCGCCATGGGCGCCGATCGCGGCATCCTGGTGCAGACGGATGTGACCACCGAGTCGCTGGCCGTCGCCAAGGTGCTGGCCAAGGTTGCCGAAGAGGAACAGCCGGGCCTGGTCATCCTGGGCAAGCAGGCGATTGACGACGACGCCAACCAGACCGGCCAGATGCTTGCCGGGCTGCTGGGCTGGCCGCAGGGCACCTTTGCCTCCAAGGTCGATCCGCAGGGGGACACCGTCACCGTGACCCGCGAGATCGATGGCGGCCTTGAAACCGTCGCGCTGAAGCTGCCGGCGATCGTGACGACCGATCTGCGTCTGAACGAGCCGCGCTATGCCTCGCTGCCCAACATCATGAAGGCCAAGAGCAAGCCGATCGCCAACAAGACGCCGGCTGACTATGGCGTGGACATGACACCCCGCCTGACCACCCTGAAGGTCACCGAGCCGGCCAAGCGCCAGGCCGGCATCAAGGTGAAGTCGGTCGATGAACTGGTCGCGAAGCTGAAGGAAATGGGAGCCGTCGCATGAGCACGCTGGTTCTTGCCGAACATGACAATGCCGAGCTGAAGGATGCCACGCTGGCCGCCGTCACGGCCGCCACCCAACTGGGCGGTGACGTGCACGTGCTGGTGGCCGGCGCCGGCTGCGCGGCGGTGGGCGCTGCTGCCGCCAAGGTGGCGGGCGTGTCCAAGGTGCTGGTGGCCGATGATGCCGCCTACGGCGCCGCGCTGCCCGAAAACGTGGCACCGCTCGTCGCCGGCCTGATGGCGGGTTATGACGCCTTCGTGGCCCCGGCCACCAGCCGCGGCAAGAACATCGCGCCGCGCGTCGCCGCTGCACTCGACGTGGCGCAGATCAGCGAGATCCTGTCGGTGGAAGGCCCGGATACCTTCACCCGGCCGATCTATGCCGGCAACGCGATTGCCACCGTGAAATCGGCCGATGCCAAGAAGGTGATCACCGTGCGCGGCACCGCCTTCGCCAAGGCCGCGGCTTCGGGCGGCAGCGCTGCCGTGGAAGCCGTTTCGGCGGCCGGCGCCAGCGACAAGGCCAGCTTCGTGGGTGCCGAGCTCACCAAGTCGGCTCGCCCCGAACTCACCGCCGCCAAGATCATCGTCTCCGGCGGCCGCGCGCTGGGCTCTTCGGAAAAGTTCCACGAATATATCGATCCGCTGGCCGACAAGCTGGGCGCCGCCGTCGGCGCCAGCCGCGCCGCCGTGGACGCGGGTTACGCGCCCAACGACTACCAGGTCGGCCAGACCGGCAAGATCGTGGCGCCGGAACTCTATGTCGCCGTCGGCATCTCGGGCGCCATCCAGCACCTCGCCGGCATGAAGGACAGCAAGATCATCGTCGCCATCAACAAGGACGAGGAAGCCCCGATCTTCCAGGTGGCCGATGTCGGCCTGGTGGGCGACCTGTTCAGCGTGGTGCCGGAGCTGACCGGCAAGCTGTAACCGGCGATTGCCGCGAAACAGGAGGGCCGTCGCTCGCTGGAGCGACGGCCCTTTTTGTTTTGGGGGAAGAAAGTGGGGCCTCCGGCGGGCAGGGACGCAGTCCCTGCACCCGTTTGTTTTACTTACAGCTGTCGAGCTTTGCACCATGGTCGGTTGCTAGTAGGGTTCACTGTGGCTCGCCGTATAACTGGCCCACATCCTCGGGCGAATCATCCGGAATTGCTCACGTCGATCCGATCCCCGAGGGACAAGTTCCGTAAGGCCGACTGGAACTTTGGACGGTATGAAGACGCTGTTTTGGCGCGGCCATGCGATATTGATGCTGTTGTTTACACGGCGCTGGACTTCTGCGTGGCAATTGTTGCGCTCCGTGATTGGACGAAAAAGTCGTTAGCACGAGACGTTCGTCTGAACGGTAAGCTGCTGCCTTTTGGCATGGCGACGTTAGACGACGTTGAAGGTTTCATTGCAGCTCGCATTCGCTGGCAGCCTGCGATTACGGCGATTGCGAACACGGTAAAGCATGCCGAACATCGCGATACCGGGTGGGCGCAAGGGACGGCGACGGTTGCCAGCTTCGTGCCGCCGCCGTTGCAAGCGGACAAGGAGGCCTGCCTCGACGGGGTCGAGTTGTTTAGCTTCATGCATCAGCATCAAGATGTAGCTTGGTGGGACATTGCGCTGTGCCAAGCACCCAGCGTTGAGGCCGTTCCAGGCTACATCGCACTTGGCGACACGCTCGAGGAGTGGCGGGTGATTCTGGACGAGTTGGGCTACGTCGATAGCTGGCCCTTAGCCGCTTACATTTCCCCCAACAGAGCTTCCGTCTCGCCGATGCTCGCCGGCGTGCCGACGTGGAACCACAGGCCGGGGTGGGAGAGGCCGAACATGCGGGCGCTGGCCAGGGCCTTGTTCCAGGCGCGCCACATGGTGAAGGGTTCCACCGGTTCGCCGTCGAACAGGTGACGGCTGATGATCTGGACGCCCGAGTAGACGAACGGCGCCATCTTCAGGCCGGCGCGGGGGGTGAGGCGGCCGAGGCCATCCATGTGGAAATCGCCGCGGCCTTCATAGCCATGGGCGCGGGCGAGCGGAACGAGCAGCAGCAGCGCATCCATTGCGGCCGGATCCCAGCGGCTGGCCAGCAGGCGCAGCGTGTCGACCGGGCCGTCGATCCACATATTGTCGGCGTTGATGGTGTAGAAGGCGTCGCCCTGCAGCAGCGGCAGCGCGTTCACGATGCCGCCGCCGGTTTCCAGCAGCTGGGCGCGTTCGTCGGACACGTCGATGTGCGCGGGCGCGGCGCGCGCGTTCACCGCCGCTTCGATCTGGTCGGCGAAATAATGGGCATTCACCACGGCGTGCGCCACCCCGGCGGCGGCGACGCCATCGAGCGCGCGGTCGAGCAGGCTCTTGCCGCCCACCTCGATCAGCGGCTTGGGCCGCGTGGCAGTGAGGGGGCGCATGCGCTTGCCCAGCCCGGCGGCCATCACCATGGCACTGGCGGGCAAAACGCAATCGACATGCGGCTTCAGCGTGAGCGGCGGGCGAACGGTGCCCATCAGCCCACCTTGACGCCAACGCGGGCGCTGGGCGGCACGTTCGCGTCAAACCACGCTTTCACCGGGGCGAGGGCTGGATGTTCGAGATTGGCGTTTACCAGTTCCCACAGGCGCGGGTGGAAGCGCGGGTAGCTGGCCTTGCCGTCGCGGACATAGAGGCGGGTGAACACGCCGAGGATCTTGATGTTCCGCTGGGCGGCGAGAATGGCGTAGGCGGTGCGGAAGCTGGCTTCGTCCAGGTTCGGCCCAAGCGCGTTTCGGGCCGCGATATAACGGGCCAGCATGGCGGCTTCGAGTTCGGGTGACACCACGCGGCGGATATCCTGCAGCAGGCTGGCGAGATCATAGGCCGGGTGGCCGGCCAGTGCGTCCTGGTAATCCAGCAGACCCAATCGCTTCAGGCCGGGGCGATCGAGCAGCATGAGGTTGTCGGCATGATAGTCGCGCAGCACAAGCACGGGCTCGTGGCTGAACAGCGCGGGCCACAGTGGCGCCCATGCCTCGTCATGGCCGGGCGCTTCGGCAAGGCCAACCGCGGGCAGGTACCAGTCCGGGAACAGCCTGGCCTCGCGCAGATACTCCGCCTCGGTATAGGGCGGCACGTCGGCGGGCGGGTGCTGGTGCAGAGCCGCCAATATGTCGACGGCGGTTTCGTAGATGGCGCGTTCCTCGCCGGCATCGGCGGCCAGCACCGGGTTCACCCGGGCATCGCCATAGTCCTCCAGCAGGATCAGGCCCTGTTCGAGATCGACCGCCAGCGGCTGCGGGGCGGAAAAGCCCAGATCATGGAGGTGCCTGCCGATGGCGAGGAAGGGCCGGCTGTCTTCCTTGTCGGGCGGGGCGTCCATCAGCACGGCGGTGCGGCCCTGCAGCTCGACGCGGAAGTAGCGCCGGAAACTGGCATCGCCGGCCAGCGGGCGCACGGCGGCGCCGCCCCAGCCATGGGCGTTCAGGAAGGCGCCGGTGCCAGGCGGCGGGATCATGCTGGCAAGGATGGTGGCCACCGGCCTTCCCAAGCCGGCGGCGCGGCCCAAGTCAAGGCGCGTGGTGCATCGCCGCTGCCGGCAAGGGCAAGGCGCAGGGCATCGGCCGGCAAACGGCCGCCGAGCCGCTCCGGCCACTCGATGATCAGCGCCGCATCGGTTTCGAACAGGCCGAGCGCATCGGCCTCTTCGGGCGCGTCAAGCCGGTAGAGGTCGCAGTGCCAGACCGGCACTCGCAGATCGTCATAGGCCTGTACCAGCGTGAATGTGGGGGAGGGAACATCGCCCGTCCAGCCCAGCGCCGTGATGATGGCGCGCGCCAGCGTCGACTTGCCGGCGCCCAGTTCGCCAGACAGCGCGACGATGTCACCGGGGAACAGAACGGCCGCGAGGGCAGCGCCGATCCGGGCGGTGTCGGCCGCGCTGGCCAGCGTCATCACGCTCAGAAGTCCACCGTCAGATAGGCCTGGGTCACCCGGCCGGGCAGTACCGTGTAGGCGCCGGCGCCGCGCAGGTCGAAGCCCTGCTGGCTGAACAGGTTGGTGGCCTGCACGCGCAGCACGGCATCATTGCCGGCCAGCTTGAAGCGATAACGGCCGCCCAGATCGACGATGGTGCGCACCGGCACCGAAACCAGGTTGCTCACGGTGGCAATCTCCGGCGAGCGGTAGGAGAGGCGCATGTCCAGCGACAGGCCGGGGGCGAACTGGGGTTGCCAGTCGGCCGCAACCTCGAAGCGTTCGCCGATGGCGCCCACCGGCAGGCGGCCGATCAGCCCGCGCTCCACCGCCTCACCGGTCACGCGCGGCCACAGCAGGCTGGCACCGGCGACCAGCGACAGTTCCGGCGTGATCGGGCCGGCGATGCTGGCTTCCACGCCGCGGTTGATCACGTCACCCAGTACATCGAAGCGCCCATCGGTGCCGAGGTTGAAATAGGGTTTGGAGACCTGGAACAGCCCGGCGACCATCCGCATCTCGCCGCCCAGCGACAGGCGCACGCCGGCATCGAACTGCCGCGTCTGGATGGCCGGCAGCGCCTCGTTGCGGTTGGCGGCGAAATTGGGGGCGACGCCCGACTCTTCCAGGCCCGTGACGGCGCCGCCATAGACGCTGATGCCGTCGGCCAGCCGCACGGCGGCGGTCACGTTGTAGAGCAATGGCCGCGCATCGGTGGCGGTGATGGCGCCGGGCAGGCCGATGCGCTTCCTGTAATCGGTGCCCTGCACGCCCACCGACAGCTCGCCCACATCCTGCCAGCGACCTTCATAGGCAATCCCGGCCGTCCATTGCTGCACGTCATCATCCTGCTGCGGGCCGAGGTTGAGCACCGGTGGCGGCACGTCAGGTGCGAAGCCCAGGATGTTGACCGTGCCAAGGTCCACAACATCCGATCCGCCGAAGCGGCGATAGGCCGTGCGGCCGCGCAGCGCGACATGGACCTGGTGGGTGCGCGGGCCATCCTCGATGCGGCGCGTGAGGCGCACCTCGCCGCTGGTCGAGGCGAAGAACAGCGGCGGATCGCCGGTGATGCGCTGTTGCCCGGTGCCATCGGGGCTGGTGATGCGCACCACGTTGGCAAACTGGTCCGTCACCGCCCGCTGCGAGCGGAACAGGCCGACACGCAGCAGCCAGCCATCATTGATCGTCCAGTCGGCCAGCAGGCCGCCGATCAGTTCGGTATCGCCGCCGCGCGACCACCAGGGGCCGAAGAACTGGCGACGCGGCAGGCGCGGCGGCAGGAAATCGCCCTGCGGCACCGATATCGGGCCATGATCATCGATCAAGGTGCGGCGCACGTTGATGAACGGCAGCAGGCTGAGGCTGGCGGACGGCTTCCACTGCGCGATCAGCGCGCCTTCGAAGCTGTGGTCGCGCGTGGAATTGAAACCATTTTCCAGCTGCATGCCGGCACCCACGCCGATGCTGAACGTGGAGGAGACGGGCAGGGTGGCGTCGATTTCGGCCACCGGCGTGTGCCACGTGTTGTAGCCGACGAGCAGGCTGGCCGCGGCCTCGTCACCCGGGCGCCTCAGGCCGAGATCGACGATGCCGGTGGGCGCCGGGAACGGGCTGCCCAGCGCCGACGGGCCGACGCGGATGACCGTGGCGCGCACCAGCCGGCTGGAGGGTGTGACGACGGGATCGAAATAGAGGCCATCAATGCGCACGTTGCCGGCG
>ERZ1066122.98-NODE-98-length-98708-cov-11.352579_pt1 | contig 98708 bp, 87 predicted proteins | sample MGYA00382769_ERZ1066122 | MGnify/ENA primary metagenome ERZ1066122 (study PRJEB33369, sample SAMEA5778352) | biofilm metagenome | biome: Industrial cooling water; feature: Water cooling tower basin; material: Biofilm | place: United Arab Emirates | collected... | reverse complement strand
TCACGCCACTGCGTCTCTTCCACGGCATCACGCACGGAGACCCGCCGGCGGAGTTTGTGTACCAGCGGCGGTAAGCCATCGCCAAGTGTACGGTCAACGCGTTGGACGCCGACCGAACCCGTACACGAAGTTCACCAACGGAAGACAGCAGCCGGCGCCGCCTTCACCGACGGCACCGATCATGCCGAGGTCGGCCGAGAGCCGGTCGCCGATGAAGCGAACGCCACCGGAGATCGCACCGCCGCTGCCACCGCCGAAGAGCAGCCAGTTCTCCGTCACCAGCTTGACACGACGCGACACGCGGGACTCACCGCCAATGACGATGACGGGATCATTGCTGAGTCCACCGGTGCGGCCGTTGGTCGCGTAGCCCCATCCCGTGCCGATCGTGAGCGCGGCTTCGCGCGTGCCGAACGTACCGACGCCGTAGAGGATACCCACCGACCCCTCAGCGTCCCCGGACGCATCGAGGAAGCCGAGTCCTCCGATGGCGAACGCTGCGCGCTCGCGGTCGACAAGCGTCAGCTTGGGGGCGAGGTAGAAGATGCGACCGATTGCCTCGGGAAGGATCGGTGTGCCTCCGGCGAGCGTGAGCCGATCCGTCACGCCGTACGCGGCGAAGGGCAGGAACAGAAAGTAGCTCGCGATGTACCCCTCACCGCGAGCCAGCGGTCGTGCCGTGCTGGTAAAAAACAGGCGCGTCGGATTCGGATCGGCCGTCCAGTACTCGCCGCTCTGGCTCTGACCGACCACGTCGCGGATGGACACGATCTGATCACGCGCGATCTCGACACGACTGCCAGCATTGGTCAGCACCACGATGGCGCTGTCGCGCTCCTCGGTGATCGGCCGTAGAGTACCGAGCCATCGCGGAGTCGCACTTCGACCGTGCCTTGCGCGGTCGCCGGAGGAGGTGAGGGGTCCTGCGCGGCGAGGTGATCGGGACCGAACATGCAGGCCAGCAGCAGCAGCAGACACTATCGCGTCATGCGTTCCTCGTGTCTCGAAGGTAAGACATCGTCCTCCGTCGTCCCGAAGCTGCCGAGCAGCGAGGAAACCGTCAAGCTGTGACGCGCGCGAGATGTATCGCATCCGCTAGAACGCGACACCGATGCCGAACGTGGGGCCGTGGTTGAACTGCGCGAGATTGCCGCGCGCGTACCCCACACTGATGTTGACATTGCCTTTCAGAAAGGTGACGCCACCGCTCGCGTAGCCGAAGAGCGTCTTGCCCGTGACCCAGTTGACGGACAGCTGCGCCGCGTCCATGCCGAGCGCGTGAGCGAATGGGTACGGGAGCCCCTGATCGACGCCGATCAGGGCACCGGCGCGGTCGCTGAAGGGGCCCGGGCGTGGCGTGTCGACGCCGTACGCGGCCACGGTGAGGACGGGACTCGCCTCGCCGAGGGACGGCAGGACCGGCGTGGTGAGTGCGAGGTAGGGGAGCGTCATGGGGCGCAGCGCGGCGCCGCCGGGGTCACGTTGCGTCGGGAGAAACGTCATCGCGCCGACGGCCACCTGCACCGGCGACGTGGTGTAGGCGAGTGGCGCCCACTTGGCGGCGAGGGTGAGATCGGTCGAGGTGCGCGGGTTGGTGGCGGAGAGGCCGACGCCCAGCTCGACGCCGTGCGGCAGGCCGACGGCGATACCCGGGAGTCCCCAGACCCATCCGCCGCGGTCGGTGGGGGCCAGATGCGACTGCAGGTCGAGTCGGAGTTGTGCCGCGCCGACCGGGAGGACGCGTCCCGAGAACGGTGGCTGGGCGGTGAGGTCGGTCGGGGCAAGCACGAGCAGCAGCAGGGCGAGGAGGCGGCGCGTGCGTCGCGACGAATCGTGAGGGAGCATGAAACAAACCGTCCGGACGGTATGCTATCTTGTCTAAGAAAAGACCACGAAGGTGGCCAGTGAGCTGGGAGTGACTTGTTACTGCTCTGATGCTGTATCGTTAAATCATGCGTCGCTACGTGCGCCGCGTTAGGCCCTCCAGCAGGCGTTGCGCATCGCGCATCGCATCGGCGGGCGGCAGCGGCAGCCCAAGCAGCTCGGTGAACCACGCCCCATCGGACGCCAACATTATCACGGCGACGTGCGCGGGCGGGATGCCGTCCTCCGCGAGGCGCTCGTGACACCACGCCCAGTGCTCACGCATGGCCGTCGCGCGGGCCGGCTCGTCGAGCAGCGCCGAGATCAGCCCGCGTTCCGTCTGGCGATCGCTGGGCGTAGCCACCTCCAGCATCGCCCGCGCGTACGCGCCAATGGGGTTGGGGTCCTGCGCCCGGGCGGCTTCGACAGCGTCACGATGGATCGCCACGAGGGCGCGCACCATGGCATCGATCAGGTCGCCCTTGGTCGGGAAGTGATGCAGCACGGCGCCCTTGGACGCCCCGATGGCCGCCGCGACGGCGTCGAACGTGACGTGCCGCACGCCAGCGGCGCCGGCGAGTTGCATGGCGGCCTGGACGGCGCGCTGCGGCAGATCGGAGGGTGGGCGGCTCATGTACGGAATATAACCAACCATCCGGACGGTTTGCAACCCACGACGAGACGCTGCCGTTGTGCCGTCGCGACGTCTTCCAACACCGCGACCGAACGCCCGCCCCCACATGCCCACGACACGCAGCACGCGCCTCGCATGTCTCAGCGGCCAGACCCTCGGCCTCGGCCTCGCCCTCGCGCCGCTGCACGCGCAGGACGCGCGCGCGCGCTATCGCCCGCCAACAGAGGTCGAACTGCGCGACGCCTACGTCGACGACGCCACGCGCGCGTTCGTGCAGGAGGCCCGCACAGCGCGCCTGCGCGTCGATTCCACCCTCGCGAGCTACCGCGCCACCGCGTACGAACGCCTCACCATCGGCGGCTCGCTCGAGGCACTCGGCCGCGTCGCCACACTCGGCGGACGCGAAACGGTGGGCGAGGTCGCGTGGTCACGCGCCGACGGCGCGCAGGTGACGCTCACGGGTCGTCGTCAGGTCCGGAACACCGGGCTCTCGCTTCCGAATCCCTCCGGTGACGAACTCGTCCCGGTGCCCTGGTATCCCGGCATGGATGCGCTCTGGCTCCCGTCGTCCAACGGGCCGCAGGGCACCAACGGACGCGTCCCCGATGCCGATACCACCAACCTCGTGCATCCGCTCGCGATCGGGAGCGAGAGCTACTATCGCTTCGCTCTCGGTGACAGCGCCGTCATTTCGCTGGGAGATGGACAGCGCATCGTGCTGCGCGAACTGCGCGCACGTCCGCGTGAACCGAAGTGGAATCTGTCGGTGGGATCGTACTGGTTCGATGCGGGACGCCATCAGCTGGTGCGCGCGGTGTATCGGCTCAGTGTACCGTACGACGTCTGGACCGAGATCGAGCACGCACGCGGCGACGGCGACGGGGCGCCGTGGTACCTGCGCTTCCTCGCGCAGCCACTGCGTGGTGAACTGCAGGCCGTCACGCTCGAGTACGGACTGCACGATGGACAGATCTGGCTGCCGCGTACGCGTCGCATGGACGGCACGATTCAGGCCGGCCCGGCGCAGCTGGCCGTCACCATCGAACAGGGCTTTCGCTTCAGCGAGGTGAATGCGGGTACCATCGTGGCCGCACTCCCCGATGCCAACGTCGCGTTGCGTGCGCTCTACGACTCGCTCAACACCGACTGGCAGCAGCTCTGGCGCGATCGACGCGCGCTGCGCTCGCGCGACGACACACTCGCCTGGAATGCGCGGCGTGCCACGCTCGATAGTGCGTGGTCGGGCTACAGCGCACGCTTCGATGCGCAGGTGCGTCAGGACTGCGCCGCACGCGGCGTGCGTTACCAGACCGGCACACGACTGGGCGACGCCCTGCGGACGCGGGTCGCGATTCCGTGCGACTCGATCGCGCTCGCCAACGCACCGGAGCTCTCCGACGATCGGCTGGCCGAGCGGGCCCGCGTGTATGGCAGCACGATGGACGACGCGACGCGCGCCGCGCTCGCGCTCGACGTGCAGGCCGCGTTCGCGCCGCAGCGCGTCACGCGCCACGTCGGTCTCGAGTATCTGCGCTACAATCGGGTCGAGGCCCTTTCCGTGGGCGGCGCATTGCGACAACAGCTGGGCGCTGGCTGGCAGTGGGAAGCCAACGCACGCGCCAGCCTTGGCGACCGGCAACTCAACGGGGAACTGTTCGCCACGCGCACGAACGGTGGGGGAGAGCTCACTGTGAGCGCGTATCGCCGCCTCGTGCAGGCCGACGACTACGGGCAGGCGTTTCATCCGTTCGCGTCGCTGCAGCACGTGCTGCGCGGACTCGACGAACAGTTCTACTTTCGCAGCGCGGGCGCCGAGATCACGCGACGCCTTCGCGGTCGCGGCGCGAGCGGCCTGCGCCTCGAGACGCGGCTCTTCGGCGAATGGCAGCAGGGCGTGGGGACGGAAGCATCGGTGTCCCTGCCGTGGCTCATGGACCGCACGCGCGGCTTCGAGCGCGCGGTGCTCGATACGCTGCCCCTCGACGTCGGTGCCGCGTGGGGTGCTGCCGCGTCGCTGCTCACGACGCACGGTGAGGAACACGAGGGGTGGCGGTTCGGCTCGGCGTGGCGCGCCGAGGCCGTCACGGGGGCGTGGCGCTACGTGCGTATCGCCGGAGATGTGACCATCGGTCGCGCGCTGCCGGGGGCGTGGCGCGTGACGAACACGTTGAGCGCTGGCGCGAGCCGCGGTGACCTGCCGACACATCGGCTCTGGAATGTCGGCGGATGGCAGACCGTGCGCGGAGTGCAGGCCGGTACACTGCGTGGGGATGCGTTCTGGATGACGCGCACCGAACTGCGCTGGGCGCGCACCGGTCGCCTGCAGCCGGGGCTCTTCAGCGACGGCGGATGGGCGGGGGCGCGTGAGGCGCTGCGTCGCAGCCCCGGTACGCTCGTGAGCGTGGGTGGCAGCGTGGGGTTCTACGGTCTGCCGCTGCGACTCGAAGCGGCGCGCGCGTTGGAGGCCAATGGGCGGTGGCGCGTGAACGTGTATGCGCCGATGCGGTTCTGAACGCGGAGGATCGGACGGCGTATCTTGGCGGCCGCGTTAGCTTCGAGGTCTCATGCTCCGCTTCTTCGAACGTCGGCTCGACCCGTTCCCCGACGCCCCGCCGCCGCCGCTCGCGACGACGTTCCTGCGCTTCCTGTGGACCTCCACCGTCGGCGCCCGCTGGTACCTGCTCCTCCTCACGCTGTCCTCCGCCACCTTCGGCCTCTTCGAAGCGGCGTTGTTTGCATATCTCGGCGACATCACCGACTGGCTCGTTGCCACACCACCCGCCGAGCTCTTCACGCGCCACGCGAACACGCTCTGGCTGCTCGTCGGTGTCCTGCTCGGCAGCGTGGCACTCGCCGCACTCAACGCGATGCTGAAGCAGCAGGTGCTCTCCGGCAACCTGCCCATGCTGCTCCGCTGGCAATACCACCGGCGGCTGCTCGGCCAGAGTCTCGGCTTCTTCCAGGACGAGTTCTCGGGACGCCTGGCCACCAAAGTCATCCAGACCGCCGGCGCGGTGCGCGACGCGTGGATGACCGTCGCCGACATTCTCGTGTACGTCGTCATCTACTTCGCGTCGATGACGTTCATCCTCGGCGGCTTCGACCGGCGCATGCTGCTCCCCTTCGTGGGGTGGCTCGTGTGCTACATCGCGGCCATGCGCTGGTTCATTCCGCGCCTCGCGACACGCGCCGAAGCACAGGCCGATGCGCGCAGTCTCATGACGGGACGCATCGCCGACGCGTACACGAACATCGCCACCGTCAAGCTCTTCTCGCACACACAGCGCGAAGCCGTGTACGCCCGCACCGCCATGCGCGACTATCTGGGCACCGTGCACGCGCAGCTCCGGCTCGTGACGGGTTTCGAGATCGTGAATCAGCTGCTGAGCATCGTGCTCATCGGCGGCACCACCGGCCTCGCCCTCTGGCTCTTCTCACGCGGCGAAGTGGGCGTGGGCGCCGTCGCGGCGGCGGCGGCCATGGCCATGCGACTCAACGGGCTCTCGCACTGGATCATGTGGGAGATGGCGTCGCTCTTCGAACATGTCGGCACCGTGCAGGACGGCATGCAGACGCTCGGCCGTCCCGTCACCGTGACCGATGCCGCCTCAGCCACGACGCTCGCCGTCCCGCGCGGCGAGGTGCGATTCGAGGACGTCACCTTCGACTACGGCAGCGGACGCCCCGTACTTCACGCCGTTTCGCTGCACATTCGCGCCGGTGAGAAGATCGGACTCGTGGGACGCTCGGGCGCCGGCAAGAGCACGCTCGTGAACCTGCTGCTGCGCTTTCACGACGTCACGCAGGGCCGCATCACCATCGACGGTCACGACATCGCGCACGCGACCCAGGATTCACTACGCGCCGCGATCGGCATGGTCACACAAGACACGTCGCTGCTGCATCGCTCCGTGCGTGACAACATCGCGTACGGTCGCCCCGACGCCGATGATGCCGCCATCGAGGCCGCGGCGCGACGCGCCGAAGCGCACGAGTTCATTCTCGGACTGCACGATCCCAAGGGACGCACCGGCTACGACGCGCACGTCGGCGAGCGCGGCGTGAAGCTCTCCGGTGGGCAACGGCAGCGTATCGCGCTCGCGCGCGTGATGCTCAAGGACGCCCCCATTCTCGTACTCGACGAGGCCACCAGCGCGCTCGACAGTGAAGTCGAAGCCGCGATTCAGGACACGCTCTATCGCCTTATGGACGGCAAGACGGTGATCGCGATCGCGCATCGGTTGTCCACCATTGCGGCGATGGATCGCCTCATGGTCATGGAACAGGGGCGCATCGTGGAGAGCGGTACCCACACCGAGCTGCTCGCGCACGATGGCATCTACGCGCGGCTGTGGGCCCACCAGAGCGGCGGGTTCATCGGGGATGAACCCACGGATCCGCTTGCGCGATCGCGCTCGCCGGCCTCGATTGACACATGATGCATGATGCGTTAGCATCAGATGATGCGGACGACACTTGATCTCGCCGATGATGTCCTTGCGGCCGCGCGCGAGCGGGCGCAGCGAGAGCGGAAGTCGATCGGGCAGATCATTTCCGAGCTCGCGCGGCAGGCCTTGGTGGCGTCGACCAGGGCGAGTGCCCCTCAAGCCAGCATGGTACGAGAGTCACCAGCGGTGTATGGACTGCAGCCGTTCCCCAGCCGCAGCACACTCGTCACGAACGAACTGATCAACGAGTTGCGGCAGGACGACGCGTTCTGATGCGAGCCTTGCTCGATGTGAACGTGTTGATCGCGCTGCTCGACGGCGGTCACGCCTCGCACTCGGCGGCCTTCGCGTGGTTCACCGCGCACGCGGCGACGGGCTGGGCATCGTGCCCCATCACACAAAACGGCTGCGTGCGCATCATGAGCCACCCGGCCTATCCAGGGGCGTTCGCCATTCGTGACATCGTTCAACGGCTCCACCGCGCGTGCCTCGATCCGGTGCACGAGTTCTGGACAGACGACATCAGCGTGCTCGACAGCGCCCGAATCGATGCCACGCGTGTGCACAGCCCCAAACAGCTCACGGACATCTATCTGCTTGCACTCGCCGTTCATCGCGATGGAGTCTTCGTCACCTTCGATCGATCCGTCGCGATCGGAGCGGTCCCAGGTGCGACCAAGCGCTCGCTGATCGTGCTCTGACGTCGCGCTCGCGTCGCGCTACCCTCAGTACGCCAACGCGTACGCCTCACGCCGCGGATCTGCGCCGGTCCGTCGCGCACCAGACGCCGGATCGATGAGAATCATCTGCACTCCACCGAATGTTGCCGTCCAGCCGGACACGGCATCGATGCGGTGACCACGCGCGCGGAGCGCCTCGAGCACGTCAGGCGCCACACGATCCTCGATCTGTGAGCGCACGCCGCTGTTGTGAATGAAGCGCGGCGCTTCCACGGCGCGCTGCGGGGACATGCCGAACGTGAAGATGTTGTGATAGACCTGCGTCAGGAACTGCGGCTGGCCGTGGCCGCCCGGCGTGCCGAGCGTCATGCGCAGTCCGCCGGCATCGGTCACGATCATGGGCGTGAGCGTGTGAAACGGACGCTTGCCCGGCGCCATCACACTCGGGTGTCGCGCATTCAGTTCGAAACCGGCCCCACGATTGTGCAGCACGACACCCGTCTGCGGTTCCACGAGACCGGAGCCGAAGCTCGAGAACAGACTCTGGATCCAGCTCACGGCGTTCCCGTTGCGATCCACCACCATGAGATAGACGGTGTCGCCGTCGCCATTCGCGGGTTCACTCGTGACCGGCTCCCCGAAGCCATTCGTCACCCTCTGGGCGGCATTCGGTCGCACGGTCGCGGCGCGTGCGCGCAGGTAGTCACGATTGAGCAGCGCATCCACCGGCACCTCGGCGAAGCGCGGATCGGCCACCCAGCGATCGCGATCGGCGAACGCGAGGCGCTTCGTCTCGATGAGCGTGTGCAGATAGTCGGCCGAGTTGTGGCCGAGGGTGGCAAGGTCGAAGGCTTCGGCGAGGGCGAGCTGCTGCAGCTGCGCGACGCCCTGACTGTTGGGTGGCATGGCGTGCACGCGACGTCCGCCAGCGACATCGAGCGTGATAGGGTTCACCCACTCCACCGTGTGCGCGCGGAAGTCGGCGGCTCGCAAGTACCCACCCTCCGCTTCGACGAAGCGCGCCAGCGTTTCGCCGATGGGACCGCGGTAGAACGCGTCGGCGCCACCGCGCGCGATGGTGGTGAGCGTGCCGGCGAGTGCCGGATTGCGCAGCAGTGCGCCAACGGGTGGCAACGACCCGCCGGGCGCGAAGATCGCGCGACCACCGGCGTTCAAGCGACGCACGCCGCTCCCGATCTCGCGCTCGAGTGTGCTGGTCACGACCCACCCCTCGGTGGCGAGGCGAATCGCGGGCGCGAGCGCTTCGGCGAGCGTGATCGTTCCGTAGCGCGTGAGCGCCGCTTCCCATGCGGCCACCGCGCCTGGCACCGTGATGGTGAGCGCACCGGTGTCCGGCATGCTGGTGTGGCCACGCTGCGCGAAGAACGCGGGCGTCGCCAGCGCGCCGGTTCGACCGCTGCCGTTGAGGGCGGTGACCTGTCCCGTTGCCTTGTCGTAGAACAGGCCGAACGCATCACCGCCCACGCCGTTCATGTGCGGGCGTACAACGGCGAGCACACCAGCCACCGTGACGGCGGCATCGACGGCGTTGCCGCCGCGGCGCAGCACCTCGTAGCCAGCGGCCGTTGCGAGCGGATGGTCGGACACGACGGCCGCCTCACGACCCGAGACATCGGGACGATACTGGGTGGGCGACGGCTGCGCGTGCGCAGCGGGGCGGGCGAGCGCACCGCAGGCGAGAAGCAGGGCGAGAACGCGGAGACGCAGACGCATGGCAGCGAAACGGTCGGTTGATGGGAGGGTGCGCGCCATCAGCGACGCACGGTAACGCGCGCGGTGGTCGATACGCTGATCGCGCCCGCGCCACGCGCGACGACCTGCGTCTCACCTTCGCGCCGTGCGACGACCCACCCCGCGGCCGCATCAACGCGCACGATGCTCGTATCGAGCACCGACCACTGCCACGTGGCGGCCACCGGCACCGTGCCGAGGCACCGATAGGCGGTGGCGACAAGCCGCGCCGAATCACCGACGCGCAACGTGAGCGCGGGTTGATCCACCCGCGCGCTCAGGTCGGCGGGACACGGTGGCTCGGTGGTGAGCGGTTGATTCGCCGCACCACACGCGATGAGTGTCACGGTCGCAATAGACACCAGCAGACGTGTCAACACAGGCATCGAGACTCCCGCAACAGTTGGCGATGGGCTCGTGGAGCAAGACCGGGCGCGTGGCGACGGTCTGGCGTCCCGTGTGTTCGCGCCGTACGTATCAAGGTATCGCCACGGCGGCATTCAGGCGAACCGCGCCGAAGGTCTGGTCACTCCACGAGTCACACCTACCCATCGATGCCGCACCGTCCAGCACCTCTCGGTCGCCTCCTCACGGTGGTCAGCGCGCTGCTTGTCTCGGGCGCGTGTGAGCGATCCGCCGTCAGCACCACCGACGCCACGATCGTGCGCGACTCCGCCGGCGTCACCATCGTGACCAGCCTCCGCGCGCAGTGGCCGGACGGCGGCGGGTGGCGCATCGATTCCGTGCCACGCACCAGTCTGGGAGGCGTCGAAGCCGACAGCGCGCAGCATTGGCGCGCGCCGGACGCGGTCACGGTACTGCGCGACGGACGTGTCGTGATCGGAGTTGAAGGCGAACTGCGCTGGTTCGCGCCCGACGGTACGCATACGCACACCAATCTGGCCGGTGACGGTCCCGGCGAGTTCCGCCGCGTCGCCGCACTGCACACCATGCCCGGTGATTCTGTACGGGCGCACGATGGGCAGGGCCTCAAGTACGCCGTATTTGCCCCCGATGGCTCGCTCGCGTACGAACGCCGCACCGACTACGAGCAGCTGCGCGCGCTCGGCCGATGGATCGAATGCTGGACGCGCTTCTTCCCCGATGCATCGCGTACGATGTGTCAGGCCGATCCCGCGATTCCGGCGTCCCCCACCAATCGGGCGAGTCGGCGCCTCTCGAACGGCCTCACGTCGCCCGGACCCGGTCTGCTGCGCACACTGCACCGCGTGTGGCTCGTGACGCCCGGCGTCGACCGCGCGTTCCCACTCGGCGTGGAGGCTGGCATCGAGCAGTTCGGCATCGCCAACGGCGGCGAGGAGCTGTTCGTCTTGCATCCGTTCTACTCCCGCTCCGTCGTTACCGCTGGCGGCGAGCCGATGCGCATCGCGATGGCACTCAACCCCGCGTATCGCATCGAGCTCTGGACACCAGGTGGCGCGCTGGAGCGCATTATCGTACGCGAAGGCGCACGACGCGCGCCCACATCCGACGAACTGGCCGACGTGCCCGAGGCGCTCCGGCAGCAACTCAGTCGCCGCGACCCGACGTTGCTCGATCGCGTGCTCGCCGAGGTACCCACACCGGATTCGCTCCCCGCCCTGCAACACGTCACCTTCACATCGCGCGGCGAGCTGTTGGTGATGCGCGAAGGGTTGCTGCCCTCACATGCGCAGTCGCTCTACGATGTCTTCGACCGCAGCGGTGTATGGCTTGGCACGCTTCGCCTCCGGCCACAGCAGTACATCGTGAGCGCGAGTGATGACACGCTGCTCGCGATGCGTCGGACGGAGGACGGCGTGGTGCTCGTGGAGGTGTATGGCTACACGCGGTGAGTGAACGTGGATGTACCGCTCGTGCACAACGCCGCCTCGCGTTTGACCGCGCACTGTGCCGCATCGCGTTCCAGCGCTAAGTTGCACCCGTGTCCATCCCGCACCTGCTCATCGTGGATGCTCAATCGCTCGCCGGCCGAGCCGCGCATGTGGCGGCCGGTGATGCGGTCAATGGCGCACGTCTGTGGTGTCAGATGGCGCGTGGCGCGGCGCTCGACGTTCGAGCCACGCATCTCGTGGCGGCGTGGGATCACGACGGCCCCACGTTTCGCCACGCGCTGTTCCCCGCCTACAAGCAGCGCCGCACCGGAGGCATGCGCGCCCGCATCGCGCCGATTCGTCGCGGGGTCGAGGCGACCGGTGTCGCGAGTATCAGCGTCGAGCACTTCGAAGGCGACGACAGTGTCGCCTCGCTGATGGCCCGCTTTCGCGCGCATGCTCGCATCACGATGCTCTCGAACGACAGCGATCTGCTGCAGTTCGTGAGCGATGACGTCCACGTGGTCACCTACGTCGGCGTGGGTAACGGCCCCGAGGGGATGCGCGTTCGCCCATGGACGGCCGACGACGTGCTCGCGAAGTTCGGTGTGCTCCCCGCGCAGTTGCCCGCGTTGCGAGCCCTCTGTGGGGAAGAGGGCGACGACATTCCAGGCGTCCCGCGTATCGGCAAGAGCACCGCCGTCAGACTGCTTGGGCGCTGGAAGTCGCTCGAGAAGGCACTTGAGGCCACCGAGTTCGTGAGCCATCGTGACGAAACCGCGAAACTCGCCGGACAGCAGGCCCACGTGCACCTCATGCTGCAGCTCACCACGATCCGGCAGGATGCGCCACTGCCACCTCTCGACCTCACGCACTGCGCGCTCGACACCGTGCGCTGGCCCGATGGCTCAGCGGCCCGCGGCGCGCGCGTGGTCCATCGCACGGCCGCTGGCCCCGGGCTGGAAGCTGTCCCCTTCGAGGACAGCTGAGACACCGGCGCACCGAAAGGCCCGGGCCAGCCGATCGCGAGTCAGCGAACGCCGTGGTGCGGAGCAGCGCCGAGCACCGCCGCGCACCGCACCGTCCACGGAGTACTCCCGTGCTGCTCGATGAGCGCCACGGTCGCGAACGTCAGCGCGAGCGCCTGTGGCACCGCCGCCAGAACGTCGTCCGTGTTGCCGATCGCTCGCGGATTCCTCGGATGCGCGAGCGTGAGATGCGCACCCAGCTCGCGCGCCTCGGCATCGTGCAGCATCCACTGACGCAGCGTGTGAAACACGGCCGCCCCATGCACACAGCGTAGCAGCACCCCGTGCCCCTCGGCACGCTGCGGGGCGCCGAACGACAGCGGCAGCGGACCGTGCGGCCACGCGGTCGCCCGCTCAGCAAACGTGACGTCATCGAGAGACGCAACTTCGTCGTCACGACAGAGCGTGACGTGCGCAGGAATCAGCGCGGCCTGCACCGGATCGAGTACGACCCGGAGCTGCTGCAGGCGCGATCGCCAGGGTTCGTCCACGAAGAGGGTGAGCTGGCGTCGAATCATGGGCGTGAATCACCGCAGGGAGAGGAGGTGCTTGATCGCGGCGATCGATGCATCACCGTTCCGCATGATAACTTCCGCGCATGCCCGCACCGTCCCCGCTCTTCGATGAGATCGAGCGCACCCTCGGCAAGCCGTACGCCGATCTGCGGTTCATCCTGCACTGCTTCCACGAGGTGCTGACCGAGGCCGGACGCCCCGACCTCGCGGAGGCGCTGCCGTGGCTGCACGCCCCCACCGCTGCAGCCGAACTCTCCGACGACGAGTCGCGCGTCATCTCGATCTGCTTCCACCTGCTCAACCAGGCGGAGGTCAACGGGGCCATCCAGCATCGCCGCGGACGCGTGGACCGCGACGGGGCCGACACCATCAATGGCAGTTGGGCCGCCACGTTGCGACAGCTGCGCGACAATGGCGCCCCCGCCGACCAACTGCTCGCACAGCTCGCGCGCACGGTCGTGGAGCCCGTGCTGACCGCGCACCCGACGGAGGCCAAGCGCGCCACCGTACTCGAGCAGCACCGCGAGCTGTACCTGCACATGCTGCAGCGAGAGAACAGCATGTACAGTCGCCGCGAGCAGGTGGCCATTCGCGACGAGGTCAAGCGTTCGCTCGATCGCATCTGGCGTACCGGCGAAGTGTTCACGGAAAAGCCCGACGTGCGTGACGAACGGCGCAATGTGCTGCACTACTTCACCAACGTGTTTCCCGACCTCCTGTCCGTCCTCGACCGCGCGCTGCTGGATGGGTGGCGCGACGCCGGTTTCGACCCGGAGGCGCTGCACATCGCGCGCGCCTTCCCCGCCCTTCACCTCGGCACCTGGGTGGGCGGCGACCGCGACGGACATCCGCTCGTCACGGCCGAGCTCACCGCCGAGACCCTCGAGACGCTGCGCCTGCACGGCATCATCGTGGTGCGGCGTGCACTGATCACGCTGGTGCAACGCCTGAGCTTCAGCGTGCATGTGGACGAGGCGCCGGCACCGTTGCGGCAACGCCTCGATGCGCTGCGCGTCGCGCTCGGCGACGTCGGGGCAGCCGCCGTTCGCCGCAATCACGGCGAAGTGTTCCGCCAGTTCGTGAATCTCTGCATTCACGCGCTGCCCGTGCAGGTGGTGCGTGAGCACGCCACGGCGCTGCACATGTTCCCGGGCTGCTATACGTCGGCGCGCGCGCTTGGCGATGACCTGCGGCTGCTGCAGGATGCACTCGTCGCCCATGGCGCGGTGCGCGCGGCGCGCACCGATGTACATGAGGCGATCCGCGTGGTGGACGCGTTCGGGTTTCATCTGGCGCAACTCGATGTGCGGCAGAACAGCGCTGTACACGAACGCGCGCTCGATCAGTTGCTCGCTGACGCCGGCAGCGACACGGTGTACTCCGCGCTGCCGGAGCCGGAACGCATCGCGTTGGTCGATGCGGAACTGCGCAGTCTGCGTCCCTTCATCGGCGCGACGAGCGCACTCACAGGGGAAGCGCAGGCCGTCGTGTCATGTCACCGCTCGCTCGCCGCACATGTCACACACTACGGCACCGACGGTCTCGGCGCACTCATCGTGAGCATGACACGCTCGGTGAGTGATCTGCTGGCGGTGTACCTGTTCGCACGCGAGGCAGGGCTGCTGCGACGCACGGCGCACGGGCATGCCTGTGCGCTCCCCGTGGTGCCGCTCTTCGAAACCATCGACGACCTCGAGGCGGCACCCGCGATCATGGACGCATTCCTGCGCCATCCGATCACGCAAGCGTCGATACGCGCGGCGCACGCGTCGGCGGAGCCCGAGGTGCTCGTCATGATCGGCTACAGCGACAGCAACAAGGATGGCGGCATTCTCGCGAGTCAGTGGGGGCTGCATCGCGCACAGACCGAGCTATCGCGAGTCGGCGCGGCCCACGGGGTGCGCATCGTGTTCTTTCACGGCAAGGGCGGCTCGATCAGTCGCGGGTCGGGCCCGTCGCACTTCTTTCTGCGTGCGCTGCCGCGAGGCAGCTTTGCCGGCCGACTCCGGCTCACCGAGCAGGGCGAGACGATCGCGCACAAGTATGCCAATCGTCTGAATGCGGCCTTCAATCTCGAGCTGATGTTCGCGGGCAGTTGTGCGGCGGGGCTGCGGTCCGAGCGGACCGACGCGCTCGACCATCCACACGCTGCGCTCGCCGAGCAACTGGCGCGATCGAGCCGTGTCGCGTACGAAGCGCTGGTGCGCGATGACGGCTTCGTGTCGTTTTTCCGACAGTCGAGCCCGATCGACGTGATCGAGCAGAGCAAGATCGGCTCGCGTCCGTCACGACGGTCGGGGCAAGCGACGCTCGAAGACCTGCGTGCCATTCCGTGGGTGTTCAGCTGGAGCCAGAGCCGCTTCAATCTCACCGCGTGGTACGGTGTGGGGTCGGCGCTCGAGCAACTCGAGCAACACGATGCTGCGTCCTGGGCGCAGCTGCGCTCGCTGATCGCGACGGACGATTTCTTTCGCTACGTGTTCACCAGTGTCGACACGGCGCTCGCGGCCACGAACGCGCAGGTGGCATCGATGTACGCCGCGTTGGTGGGCAACGACACCCTGCGCACTCGGCTGCTCACGCGCATTCTGACCGAGCTCGACCGTACGCGTACGCAGCTCGATCAGCTGTTCGGGAAACCGTTCGCCGAACGGCGCCGCAATCACTGGGCGTCGAATCAGCTGCGGGAGGAGGCGCTCGCGCCGCTGCATCGCACGCAGGTGGCGCAGCTGCGCCGTTGGCGCGCACTGCCGGAGGGGCACCCCGACCGTGAGCCACTGCTGCTGTCGCTGCTGCAGTCGGTGAACGCGATTGCGGGGGCGCTCAGGAACACGGGGTAGGCGGGGCTGGTAGCGGGATCAGCGGTCATGGCGGACTGCTCAGTCGACCGCTTCGCGCCGACTCGCGTGCGGCAACGCTTCCAGTTCACGCCGAAGTGGGGCCCAGTACGCTCGGTCCTGCGCGACCTGCTCCGCCCTTTCGGCGTCGAGCGCCGCCGCCACATCGCCGCCGGAGCGTGCGGCCTGCACGGCCAGGCGCGGACTCGCGGCGGCCTCGACCGGGAACCGCGACACGGCATCGAGCAAGTACTCGGGTGTGCGCAGCTCGCCGAGCCAGAAGGCGACCTGAGCGTCCGTCGCCCCGGTGTCCGCGTGCAGAGCGTACGAGGCGTCCACGAGCCGGCGGATCATCGGCCAATCCTTGTCCCGCTGCGTCTTCTTGGCCTTGACCAGATCGGGAAGGGAGAGCACGTCCACGAGCACCTCGTTGCCATTCGCGCCATCGGACAGCGCGAGGGTCGTGCGCCGCGACCAGAGCGCGTCGAAGGTCGCGACGCCGCGCATCACGCTCATCACGTCCACGCGGAGCGGCGGCGCGTCCTTTTCGTCGACCGTAGCGGGCACGGCGAAGTGAACGGCGTGCCCGCGCGCGAGGTATTCGGCCCGAAACGGAGGAACGGCAATGACCGTGGCGTCGAGCGCGGTGAGCGCGGCGCGAAGCTTCGCCTCGCCGAGGGGCGTGGCGAGCACCGCGAGATCGAGGTCGCGACTAAACTCCGCTGCCCCGTACAACACGCACGCCTGGCCGCCCATCAACAGGGCGGGGACGTCGTACGCGCGAAGCGTCGAAAGGACACGCAGGATCTGGGTCGGGATCACTCGTACCTCCCACCTGTTGGAACCACGCCGCGAGGTGCTGCATCTCCGCCCAGCGTTGGGCGGGCGTGAGCCGCATCCACTGGGCCGCTTCCTCGCCGTGGAGCTCCTCGAGCGTCGGACGCATGGTCGGTTGCATGTGCCGAAGTATACGCAGTGCTCCTCGATCCGTGCGAGCCGCTCGTTCCACGGCTGACGGCCGGGGCTGGGCGTACGGGATCACGCGGAAGAGACGGCGTGTCGCAAACGGCTCGCCCGTGTTTCGCGGCGAATCGTGATACACTCACCCCATGCAGCGATATCTCGGGCTGCTGCTGCGGCTTGATCTCACCGCGCAGATGGTGTTCCTGGGAGGCCCGAGGCCGGTGGCAAGACGACGTTCGCCGAGGCCGTGATGCGCGGCGTGCAACAACCGCAGGCTCGCGTGCGATCAACCCGCGCGCGGCAACGGTTTCAGACGAGCGATCTGCGCCGCGTCTTCCGATCGCAGGGCATGCCACAGATCCCAGTCCTGCTGCAGACCGAGCCAGAAATCAGCACTCATCCCCGTGACCTGAGCGAGCCGCAGTGCGGTGTCGGGCGTGACGCTCCGTCTCGCATTGATCACCTCGTTCAGGCGTGGAAACGAAACGCCCAACTGGATGGCGAAGGCGGATTGCGAGATCCCCAGCGGTGCGAGGAACTCCTCACGCAACATCTCACCCGGATGGGTAGGCGGACGATGTGTCGGCAGGCGACGCTGCACCAACGGCGACGTGCCCGCCGATTTAGTGGTAGTCCGCGACTTCGACTTCGTCGGCATAGCCCTCCTCCCACCGGAAGCAGATTCTGTACTGATCGTTGATGCGGATACTGTGCTGTCCCCGACGCGTCCCCTTCGGGGCTTCCAGCCGATTTCCGGGCGGGACCTCACAGGCCTGGTAGCCTACTTGCGATCATGCGGTGCATGGTCCGTCCGCAATAAGAACGCCCGCACGGCGGGATCCTCCGTGAGGCCGGCCGCCTGCTGCCGCGCGTGGTCCGCCTCGGCCTCGCGGCCCAGTGCGGCGAACAGGTGCGCCATGAGCGCCCACCACGGTTGATAACGATCCACGGTCTCACGAGGGATCGCGGTGGCTGCGTCGAGTCCGGCGGCGGCCCCACGCGCGGCGGCGATCGCGGCCGCGCGATTGACCTGCACGCCCACGGTGGGCGCGAACGTCAGCAACGCGTCGTACAACTGCACGATCGACATCGCATCCCACGCTGGATCGAGCACGCGGCCGAGGTGTACCGACTAGATGGCCGCTTCGAGCTGGAAGCGCCCCGGCTGTGCCATCGCGGCGGCGCGTGTGAGGAGTGTCTCCGCCTCACCGATCATGCGCTGATCCCACGCGGCTGGTCGTTGTTGGGCCAGCGGCACATACGCACCCGTGACGTCACGGCGCGCATGTCGACGTGCGTGACAGTACAGCATGAGCGCGAGCAGCCCTTGCGCTTCGGCCGCATCGGGGAGCGCCTCCACCACCAGTCGGCCGAGAAAGATGGCCTCGTCAGTGAGATCGGTGCGCTGCGGATCGCTGCCTTCCAGCGCATCCCATCCGGCACCGAAGGCGGCGTAGATCGCTTCGAGCACGGCGTCGAGCCGGGGCACCAGCTGATCCGCGTCCGGCACCTCGAACGGGATGCGGGCATCGCGGATCTTGCGCTTCGCCCGCACGAGCCGCTGCGCCATCGCGGCGGGGGCCACGAGGAACGCACTCGCAATCTCGCTGGCCTCGAGCCCGAGCACGACCTGCAGCATGAGTGGCGTATGGATGCTGCGGTCGATCGCTGGATGCGCACACGTGAACAGCAACTCGAGTCGTCGGTCCGCCAATACGGCGTCCGACGCGGAGAGGTCGCGCAGCACGGCCTCATGCACGAGCTCGGGCTCGCTGCGTTGCTGCACGGTGGCGTGGCGCACACCGTCGATGAGTCGACGTCGCGCGGCCGCGAGCAGCCAGGCGTCAGGGTTGTTGGGGATACCGTCGCGCGGCCACGTACGCAGTGCGCGAAGAAACGCGTCACCCAACGCGTCCTCGGCGGCCGCCACGTCGTGCGTGCGCGACGTGAGGAGCGCGACCAGCCGCCCGTACGAGGTACGAGCGGCCAGCGCGACCGCCTCCTGCGCGGCGTCGGTCACACGCCGGGCGGCGGGGGCAGCAGGGGACGCACTTCGACCGAGCCGGTCGCTGCGGCCGGACAGCGCGCCGCCCACTCGAGCGCGGCATTCAGATCGGGTACGTCGATGATGAAGAGTCCGCCGAGCAGTTCCTTCGTGTCGGCAAAGGGACCGTCCTGCACCTGACGGTGGCCATCGCGCAGCCGCACGGCGGTGGCCGTCGCGACCGTCTGCAGCGCCGCGCCGCCGGCCGCGACACCCGCCTGCCCGAGGGCCTGCGAGTACGCGGTGTACGCCGCCCAGTAGCCACCCATCCGGGCGGGGTCTTCGCGCGCGGCGACTTCAGTGGGCGCTTCGTACACGATGATGGCGTATTTCATGGGAGGCTCCGTGAGCGGTGGCGCGAGCATCCGGCGTGGATGGTCGACACCAGGATGACGGGCGGGCGGGCGGCCGATCGACAGGCGTGTGAACGACGCAGAGGAGAACGCTTGTGTCGTCGCGGTTCCAGCGCAATGTTCGGCTCGGAGCCATCGGAGCGCCACGGGTCCGCGAGCCGGGCCACGGCGTCGAGCCAACAGTGGGTCTCTGAATGGCTGAGAGCCACGCTCCGACGCCCGAGTGCCAATGCCCCGCGCGTCATCGCTCGGCCATGCTCACCGAAGCGCGCCTGACCGTCTTCCGCGACCTCGAAGCAGAAGACAACCCGCATCGTCGGCATTCGACGCGTTCACGCGCGTACGGACACTCACGCGAGGCGTGAGTCCACACGCTCACGTGATGCGATCAAACAGCGCACCAACAATCGCTTGCCACCACAGTGGCGGGCTGAGTCCGATCAGGTAATAGGCCGCAACGAACGGAAGATTCACGGCGAGTCCGAGCAACCAGACCCGGAGCCAACGCGGCGAACGCCACGCGTCGTAGCCGAGTATCGGCGCCAGGATCAGCCCGTTCCACACGTCTTCATAGTACGGCCACGCCAAACCGAGGTGCGGGAGCCACGGGATGCGAGAGAACGCGGCGGCGATGAGCACGAAAGAAGCGAGCAGCATCAATCGCTTGTGCAACTCTGGCTGACGCAGACGTACCGCCAACGCCCACGCGAGGTAGATCGTGAACACGAGAATGACCCTGCCCTGAACGAACAGCGCAAAGGCGAACTGGTCGCTCAGTTGCGGGAGTGGCCACTCGTGCTGATGCGCGAGAAGAAACTGCCACGTTGTCGTGATGAGCGACACCACGATGAGCGGGCCCAGCAAGAATGCGGCTATGCCGAGCGACCGGTGCCCGTGGCGCTTCCCCATCGCCACCAACAGCGCTTGTGCAAACGAAAGGACCAGCCAGGCACTCATCGTCAGCGCGTGAAGATGCGTTGACAGCGGGAAAGGTCGCTGCTTCCCCGCGGCGATGAGTTGCAATCGCTCCAGTGAGCTCGGAACGAAGCCGCTGAGCGCAGTTGCCGCGAAGAGACTCGTCATGGCGACCCAGATCCACCGATCCGCTGCGGCGGTCAGCGAGTGGGCCGAGGCAGGTCCAGAGGCGTTCATATGGGCGTCACGCATCGCGTTGAGGGAGCCGCAGGAGAAGAAGCCCGTGAGACCGGCGTGGTTGCAGCAACAGGTGGCTGCGCAAGGCGTCGTTGGCCTCGACCGTTGTGTGGTCCGTCCCAACGTGGCGCAGCTCCAGAGCGTGAATTGAGCGGCCGAGTGCGCGTCGCGCCAGCGGGCATCGATCGCTCGTCCGCGAACGGATCCGGCGCGACGACAGGAGCGCGCGCGGCACGTACCGCCCTTCTTCGAGGGACGACTCGGTCTCACGGGTATCGTCGGGGCCTCGTGACTGACGATCTGCCCAGGAGTGACGCTGGGCTTCACGCGCGATGCATGGGATCCGCGCGCCGGACTCTCGGCGTCGATCCACACTGCTGCGCCCAGCGGCGACGCCGGGGTAGGCTTCGAGCAGCAGGTCGGCGCAGTGCGGAGGACGCGGAAGCAGTCGCTCGATGAACGCGCTTGTCTTGCGGCGAGACAGCGCACATGTTCCCGACGGCGCCATCGGAGCGCCACCGGTCCGCGGGAAGGGGTGGTCCCATCCGAACGGCAGCACGCGACGGTACAACGCGCTTCCTTCTTTCAGGCCCATTTCGCGGACGGGGCCGTCACGAAAGGAGGTCGCATGTCCGTTCCCCGCCCACTGCCCGCCGCGCCGAGTCTCGAGTTCGAGCGGCGCGAAGCCAAAGCCCTCTGCAAGGCGCTGCGCGCCGGCGATCCCGTGGCCTTACGTCGCGCCGCGCCGTATCTCGCGGTGGAGGCAGCCACACAGACGCACACAAAACGCGCGCACGCGCAGCGGATCATCGCCCGCGAATACGGCTTCACGAGTTGGTCTCGACTGGTGCGCTACTTCGAAAGCGTCACCCGGCAGCGCCCGCTGTCGCAGGTCGAGACCGGCGTCCGTCGTGGGATCCCCCCAATCGATCGGCTCGAGGCGCGCGTTGAGCAACTGTTGCGCGCGCACGCGGTGCGAGATCGTGACACCGGACTCGCGTTCGCGGCGTGGGTGCCGCGCTTCTACGGCCAACCGGCGTCGAACGTCTTCGCGCAGGCTGTCACACGCGATGACGCGCAGTTGGTCGTCGCGCGTGCCGAGGGCTTCACGAGCTGGTCTGCGATGCGCGATGCCTCGCTGACATCTGATCGGACGCGTCGCGTGGATCCGTGGCGTGTGATACCGTTGCACGAAGCGCTGTGCACCGTGCAGGAGGGAGACCTCGCCGCGCTCGAGCGTCTCGTGCGCGATGACCCGACACTGCTGACGACGCCAAGCGAATGGGGCACGGGTCTGCAGCTGCTGCTGCGCGCCGCCTTGCGGGATCCGCATGACATGCCGCGCTGCCGTGGCGCTGCAGCGAGCGCAGCGGCTCGTGACGCCATCGTTCGCTGGCTCGAAGCGCACGGCGCCGACGTCGCCTCTGCGCTCGGGCCGATGCTGGTGGCGCATCCGTCTGGCCGCATGCGTGTGTCGCAGTTGGAGTGGCTGCTCACACTTGGTGCCGATCCCGATTGGGTGGCGCCAAACGGCCTGACGGTGCTCGAACATGCACTTCTCGCCAACTGGGAACCGGAGGCCGTTGACTTGCTGGCCGCGCGTGTCTCATCTCGCACGCGGCGCGATGCCCTGTGGATCGCCGCCGGGCTCGGCGATGTACCCGCCGTGATGCGCTGTCTCGATGCGCGTGGACGCCCGCTACCCGACGTGCGCAATCATCGTCCCGACTACGGCGCGATTTGGCCTGGTGTGCTGCCGGCCGGCATCGAGCCGATCGACGAGGAGCTCGTGCAGGAAGCCTTCTGGGTCGCCGCACGTTACGGGCGTACTGCGGTGATGCGCGCGCTGATGGCGCTGGGTGCCGATCCGAACGGACGCTTCGCGGACATTCCGTATCTCGTGCTCGCGGTGTTCGAGCACGCGCCGCATGTTGTCGCGTCGCTGCTCGCGTGTGGTGCCGACGCTGACGCAAACGATTGGCGTGAGCGTACGTCAGCGTACGATCTTGCGCGCTCGCGCTGGCTCGAGGCACCGTCACCACGAACGCGCCGCCTCGCGGAACTGCTCGGCCACGATCCGGAGCTGCTGCGGAACGCGCATGCCGAGACGTCGACACCACCGCCCGTGCTGTCGCGACATCTGCAGCACGTATTTGCGCTGGCGGCCGATGATGCACAGCGACTTGGCGCGGCGTGCGTGGAGCTCGAGCATTTGTTTGTGGGACTGCTGCGCGCCGAACACGGCGTGCCCGGGCAGCTCGTCCGATGGGCGCTCGGATCACACCTGCGCGCGTTCGTCAGCTCGTGGCGCGATCGGCTGCAGCCACCTGAGCATCAACCGGTGTGCGCCGAGCCGTCCCTATCACCCAGCGTGGATGCGGCGCGACGCGCGGCCATTTCGCACGCGCGCGCGGCGCGGCGGCACGAGGTGACGGCGCATCACCTACTTGCTGTGCTTGTGGCTGACGACGAACATCCGATCGCGCGGCTGCTGCTGCATGCAGGGGCGGATGTGCACGGACTGCGAGAGGAGCTCAGGCACATGTGATGCTGATCGACACCGCGCCGCAGTCGGTCTCAACGACCGCTGCGGCGCGATCGATCCCTACCGCCCCAGCGCGCGCAGCGCGCGGCTCGCGAGCAGCCGTCCCGTCGCGGCCGTCGGGTGGAACGCGTCCCAGTAGAAGAACGAGTTCGGCGTCGTGCACAGCGACGGAGGCGTTGCCACCACGCAGGGCGCACTGACATTTGTGAAACCGAACGTGGACGGGTTCGCAAACACCTCGGCCGTCAGCGCACCGAGGTCAAGCGTGTAGAGCGTCAGTCCAGGCGTGTTCGAACGCAGCGCGGGCAGCGCGGCGGCAAGTCCCTGATTGAACTGCTGCGAGAGTTGCGTGGCCGCGCCGGCAACGAGCGCGCCCTGTGCCGCCACGAGCGGCGTCCGACCGATGTCGGTGCTGTTGACGAGCAGGATATGGCGCGCTCCACCGGTGTAGAGCGTCTGCACGAGCGTGGTGATGTTCTGCACCGACGCGGCCACGATCTGCGCGGGCGCCGACGGGTTGGTGCGACCGGCGAGCAGCGCGTCGTTGATGTCGTTGCCCACCGTGGCTGCGTTCACCACGTGCAGCGCTTCGGCACGCTGCGCGCTCGTGGCCCGCTGCAGGTACTGCGTCGCCTGCACCTGCATGTTGGGAATGGTCTGCGTCGTACCGGCCACCGGCCCCGTGCGCGCGCCACCGACCGCGAAGTTGAGACCACCAGCGCTCGAGGCCGAGATTGTCGCGTCGAGCGAGTCGGCGACGAGTTCGACCCACAGTGGTCCGTTCGACGCGCGTCCCGTCGCGTACGGCGGCGGCGGACAGCTCGTGGGCGCGGCCGCGCAGGCGTTGCCCATGTCGTCGAGGCTCGCCCCGAACACGGCGAGCGTGGGGAACCGCGTCGGGCCTGCGGGCTCGGTGCTGGAATCGTTGCAGGCGGCGAAAACGACGAGCAGCGCCGCGAGCGGCGCAACGCTGATCCAGCGGCGGATCGGACGAGAGACTGAACGAGACATGCGCAGGGGGGAGGAAGGACCGAGTCGCCCAAGGCGAACGCCTTGGCGCGTGACACACGCGATACAATGATCGAGTGGAGACGGCGGGTCCAGCGGTCTATCAGCGTGAGGACGATCAGCGCGCATGGTGCGATGCGTCAGTACGCGTGACGTGGCGAGCGACGTGTCGTTGGCACGACGCTTCGCCCAACGGTCGTCAGACCTCATCGGCGCGGCGAGCCCGGTGCGGACCGTAAAACTGCAGAACGTTCGCGCCCGGGTCGTGCAGGTGGAACTCTCGGGTGCCCCACGGCGTGTCTCTGGGTTCAGCGTACGGGCCGCCTACCTGCTGGGACAGGGCGCCGGCCGCGCGTGCCCCGGCATGAAGCGCATCCACATCAGGCGTGAGGAACCGGTACACCGGTCGGTCGCCCGCGTGCGTCCACTGGCCTTGGTCCGCCCATTGCAGGTGCAGTTCAACCGGACCACGGCGTATCACGGCGTATCGCGGTGAATCCAGACGATCGCGGAACACTTCGGTGAATCCAAGCAGGGCGTAGAACACCGACGACTCATGAACGTCGCGTGCCATGAGCACCGGGTGAACAGCTGTGATGTCAGTTGACACGTAGATCCTCGTCGATCGGTGAGGCGAACCAGCCCGCGTGGAAAGTGTGCCCAGCCCCTACACCGCTCCAGCGTGTCGCTCCGGATCTGTTGAAGTCGACGCGTCCAGCGGCCCCGTGCCCGCTACCGGTCCTTCCAGTTCCACCACTTGAGTCGCGCCGGCTCGGGATCGGGCGTCTCGGCGAAGTACACCGCGCAACGGAAGACGTAGAGCACGCAACGGTCCTGGTGCACACCGCGCTGCGCGATCAGCCGTGTGTAGAGCTGCTCCGGGTCCTGTCCCCGCAGATCCGCCACACACGACATGCCGAGGTCACGCAGATCCTGAGCGAGGCTTGGCCCCACGCCAGGGATGCGTTGCAGGTCGTCAGGCGTGCGGCGGGGGCGTTTGCCGGTCATGTGAAGTCCGGTGGGAGGCGAAGAATGCAACGTCGATTGATCCCTGGTCGCACCTTACCAGACAGCGAGCGTGACAGAATCTGGCGTGTGAAAGTACACGCCCATGCTGTCGCCGATGACCCGCGATCGGTCGATGATGACGCGGTCACGCCGTCGCCCACCCGCGTACCACGCAACACTCACACAGTTCGAGTAGGGATCGCCCGCCTGGAAGTTGATTTCGCGGCCGCGAAACGTCGTGACCGTCGCTGTATCTGCGGAGAGGCCGCCGAGTGCACGATACGCCCCGCGACCGTAGAACTCGACGCGTTCGATCGTCTCGCCGGTTGCGTTCACGACGCGCAGCCGCACCGTGTCCGATCCGGTGAGACGCGGCAACACGAAGTCTTCGCCGGTGGTCATCACGAGATAGGTCAGGGTGAACAACAGGAACGGCCACTTGAGGTGGTGCACACGGCGTGTTGCCACCGCGTGAACGAGCAGCCCGATCACCAGCAGCCCGGCCACCATCATCGCGAACACGAACAGGTACGCGAAGGCCCACGCCACCGCATCATTCGGGCTTCTGGCGGAAAAGCTCGCGCGCACCAACATGGCGATGAGTCCCAGGATCCCGAAAACGAAGAGCCCGTTCACGATGCGATACGCCCAGCGTACGTCGGCCGGCGTGGCGTTCACGGGAGGTTCATCGTGGGGCATGGTATCGGGCCGTCAGGCGAAGACGTGGGCGCATTCAACGGGGCCAGATCAAAGCTATGCGCCGGCCGCCGCGGCGCGCTCGGCACGGGAAGCGCTCACCCACCGGACGTCGTTCATCACCGTCCCGTGGTTCCGGCGCGAGCCGCGCTCTTGGCGTCTTGACGCGCCGGCATGTCGAGATCGCGCGCGATGCGGATGCCGAGGCTGATTTCAGGTGCAGTCGTCGCTTCTCGGGCAGCCGATCGCAGTTGGAGCGCACCCGCTGTGAACCCGCCGCCGCGGAAGACATTCCCTTCACCTCCCCGGTCGCAATCGGCCACCCACGGCGAGCCATCGGCGGGAATACCGGTGAGAACTACGTGAAAGCAATCCGTCGTCCACTCAGCGACATTGCCGTGCATATCATACAGCCCGAAAGCGTTGGTCGCTGAAAAGCCGACCGGTTCGGTACGGCGGCCATTGCATCCGGCAAGTATCCCTGCGGAGTGGGGGCCGTTGAAGTTGGCAGTATTCGCCTTGCCCTCGTCGCACGTCGGCTCGGCATCGCCCCATGAGAATCGTGTCCTGGATCCGGCACGGGCCGCGTACTCCCATTCGGCGTCACTCAGTAACCGGTACGTCGCACCAGTTTGTGCACTCAGCCAGTTCACATACGCCTCGGCATCACGCCATCTGACATTGATGACAGGGCGTCGACCACGTCCGAAGCCAGCATCGCCCGACCAATCAGGGGCTGACGGCGTCCCTTCGGCCTTGCGCCCGTTGTCGTCGCAGGCGCGACTCGCGACGCATTTCTCCCACTCGGCCCAGGTGAGTTCGTATCTGCCGACGGCGAACGGCTTGGCGATGGTGATCTCAACCTGGGGCCCTTCGGTGATATCGCGGCCTGTTTCGCTGTCCGGTGAACCCATCAAAAACTTGCCCGCCGGTAGGATCACCATTTCAGGGCCCGGTGTGCCATCACGCAGCGTATCACGAAGCGGAGCACCCGGCGTGTAGACGGCCTTCTGCGCATGCGCAACGGCCGCAAGTGTGATCGTCAGACAGACGATTGTGAAGGAATGTCTCAAGGTTCGGTGTGTCATTGTAGATGCCACGAGGGGGATCGGACGCGCGCCGTCAGCGCAGGTCGGTCGGCGGGCGCTTCCCGCGATCGGCGCCGCGCAACCAATACACGATCAGTCCGCATGGTTGCCCGAGGATTGGCGGCCACCACGCATACCGCTTGTACTGTGGTGGGACCTCGTTGTGCGATTCGTAGTATTCGATCGCCACAACGTCGTTCGGCGTCCACAGCTCGTCCGGCTGGAACTCGGCCTCTGGTGCCTCCATCGGGAGCTGACCGTTCCAGATCTCGCGCACACAACGACTCGGAGGCGCAATGGGTCGCCAGTCCATGCCGTACGGCCCGCGGCGTGGATCACGCCGGAGTCCCGGCATGCCGTCCAGCATGTCGGCCCAGTGGCGCGGTCGCATGGCGCGCAGTTCACCAGCGTCGCGAAAGTGTCCAACACCACTGTTGCGGCGGCACTCGAAGCCGCTGAGCGAGGTGGTCTCGCAGAGGGACCGAGCAGTGACGGTGACCGTCGCCAGCTGCGTCGGCAGTTTCTGAAGACGAATGTTGAACCGCTGCGTGCCGAAGCCCGGGACCTGCACCGTGTCGATGAACTGCCGATAACCCACGAGACGCACCAGGACCTGCACTCGGCCGCCTCGTGGCAGTCGAATCGCGTACCGTCCCGTCGAATCGGCGCGCGTGCGCGTCGGCTCCGCTCCCACCAAAAGTTCGGCTTCACGTAGTGGTCGTCCGGCGGAATCCGTCACGGTGCCGCTGAGCGTCTGAGCGTTCGTGCGCGTTGGCGCCGACAGGAGGGCGGCGGCAAGCGCGCTCAGGCAAGGACGACGCAGAAGACGACGCATGGCACGAGCTCCTATGCGCGGGTTGCTGGCATGTTGTCACGGCCAGCCATTTACGCGCGATGGTAGTGCATGACCACGGCTCCGCAGCACAGTGGGGTCGCGTTGACGAGCGCAAGTTGTCGCCTGGTCGGTAGGCCCTTCTCGTAGAGTGTCGGCCCGTGGCCGGCAAGCCGAGGATGGACGAGGAACTGGTACTCATCAATCAGGTCCATGGCATCCAACGCGCAGGCGAGCGTCCCACTGCCCACGAGCACGCCGTTTGGCGTCGCGTCCTTGAGCCGCTGCACCTCGGTGGCCAGATCGCCGGCGAGGTGGTGACTGTTGGTCCACGGAAATGTGCGACGCGTGGACGACACCACAAACTTGGGCTTGGCCTCGAGCTTGCGCGCCCACTCGCGCACGGCGGGCGGCGCGTCTTCGTCGCCGCGAGCGACGGCGGGCCAGTAGCGCTCCATGAGTTCATACGTGACGCGCCCCCAGAGCATCGCGCCGCTCTGGTCCATCAGCGCCGTGAAGAAGGCATGCGTCTCCTCGTCGGCAATGCCCACGCGGTGGTCGACGCAACCGTCGAGGGTGACGTTGAGGGAGAAAGTGAGGAGGCCCATGGAGGATGGAAGATGATGTTTCTGGATACCACGATCGGCGACACGCGTTCCGCTCCGCTCGCACCGAGACACGTGCGTCGTCCCGCTACGGGCGTCCGCGATGCCCGTCCTGTGGCGCTCGCCAGTACTCATCAACGACGACCAGCAGATCATCGCCTGATGCGTTGCCGACGTCGAGCGGACAGTGTGGCGGGCTGCGGAACGGCCCGAGCCGCGCAGGGTGCTGGGCCGAGGCGATGAGATCAAACAACACACGTCGGTTCGTCCCGTCCACGCGGATGCCGGCGACATCGCACCACGGAATCATGCGCGCATTCCCACGCCGCGGCCACAGCGTGACACCGGCATCCGAGAGCACGATCGCAGGGCCGCTCCACGGCCAGCTCATGCCGCGCGCAAGCCACGCGCCCGCCACCGAAATGGCGAGGCAAAGCACGGCGATCGTCAGCGCGCGCGGGGACGCGTCGCCGACGAACCACGCACGCAGCGCATTCGCGACGCCGATCGCCGCGAAGAACGCGGCGCCCAGCGTCAGGTCACGTTGCCAGCGCGGAACGAACGTTCGAGTCGGCGGCACAGCCAGCGGCGTCCGTTTGCCAATCACGAGCAGGCCCGCGCAGTACACGCCGTCGCGGCGTTGAGCACTCCATCGATGAACGAATCGATGTCCTTGCTCCGGACATCGATCGGAATCCTGTGACCGACGTCCGCATAGATGATCGCTCGGGCGTTGCCACCGCCGCGCGCGACGTGACGAGCGAATGCCCGCGCCTGATCAGGATCGGTCCGATCGTCCTGTGCGCCATTGAGAATCAGCACCGACGCATTGATCGCTACGTCGGGGCGCAAGAGAGACCGAGCCATCAGTGCGTCAGCCATTCCTCCCGTCTCCGCGATGATCGATGCGATAACAGCCGCCTTTTCGACGCCGGCATGGGAGTCGGCCACGTACGCCGGCACATCGTACACGCCGGAAATGAGCACGAGCCCCGAAATGGAAGGGTCCTGTGCCGCGATTAGGCCAGCGACCAATGCACCACGGCTGATGCCCTGTATCACGAGCCTTTCGCGCGACGCCAAACCATCGGCACGTAGCTTCGCGATCACCGCGGACACCGCATGCTGGGTGGAGGGTCCACTGAAATCTGCCGGACCGGATGAGTTGCCGTAACCCGGCTGCGAGACCGAGACCGCGAGATAGCCGCGATTCGCCATCTGCTTGAGTACGCCCCAGTCGACGAAGTCCTTGCCACCAGGCCGACTTCCCTCCTGGTGCCCGTGAAGCAGCACCATGGTTGGCCACGGGCCGTGGCCGGCGGGCTGCTCAAGGAAGTACTCGACCTGCTTCGATGCGTCATCTGGATGCGGGATGCTCAGGTCAGGTGAGGCCGCGCTAGCACCGCATGCGGAGAGCGTCAGTGTCGCGGCCGTCAGGAACACCAAACGAGGAAGCATGCGCATCAGATGCGACGTGAGACGAAGTAATCCCGCGCCAGGCTCTGCCGGCGGGGGCCACCGAGATCTGACTTCCAACGCTCCCGGGAGAGGCGAAGCTTACGCACTCACCGTGGCCTGCGCGCGACCCCGAACGCATCGAGCACCGCCGCCATCACGGCGTTCGCTTGCCGAAACTCACCCTGATCCGTGATGGCGATCGCGATGGTCACACCGGCCTCGGGAAACACCATGCCGGTCGTTCCCCAGAAGCCGCTGTGTCCACGACCGCTCAGGCCACCGACCGTCGAGCCGAAGAGTCCCATGCCATAGCCGTTCATCTCCGGACTCTGCGGACGCATCATCGTCTCGAGTGTCGTCCGCTGCTCGAAGACCCGTCCGGCCGTGAGCACCGTGAGGAACTGCGCGAGATCCGCCATCGTGGCCACGATCCCACCGCCGCCAAACAGATCGAAGGAGGGATCGACATCGTACCCGTCGAGCCCGCCCAGGTACTGGTGCGCCCGCTCCGCGACGCCAGCGGGTGGGGACTCCATCTGTTCCCACCAGGTCTGGCGCAGGCCGAGCGCGTCCAGTCGCAGCAGCGACCGCACGGCGGGTCCGAGTGACTGTCCGGTCAACCGCTCCACGATCAACCCCAGCAGGATGTAGCCATCGTCCGAGTAGCGAAACTGTGCGCCCGGTGGTCCCACCGGCGCCAGACTGTCCACCAGCCACTGCAGTTGCTCGATCGGCGTCCAGCGGTGCTGCGGATCGGTGCGGAGTTTGGCGACGTAGCTTCGCACCGCCGGGTGCTCGTTGAATCCCGCCCGGTGCGTCAGCACGTGCTCGATCGTGATGCGATCGGTCGCGTATCCGTCGCGTCGCAACAGCGAGTCGACGTCCGGTGGCAGGTGTGTGGCCAGTGGATCGGCGAGCGTGACGCGTCCCATTTCCACGAGGCGAAGCACCGCAGCAGCCGTGTAGGTCTTGGTGTTGCTCGCCAAGCGAACGGGCTGCTCGGGGGTGAGTGGAATCCGTCGCGCCGTATCCGCGAGCCCCGCCGCGACGCTCCAGCGCTTGCCGGCGGCCAGCTGTTCGACCGCAATGATGATTCCCGGCATGCGCGGCCGAGCGGCGACGACGCTGTCGGCGATACGCTGCAGTCGGCTCTGCATCGAGTCGATCGTGAACGGTGCGGGCGACGGCGCGTTGGCAGCGAGCGCGACCGACAGGACGAGTGTGAGCATCATCAGCAAGCGTGGGGAGTCGCTGCACGACACATGTGGCCGGCGAAAAGCTCCTCCTGTGAGCGCGGTCCGTCAAGCAGTCTTGTGCGTCGTCCACTGGCGAAACCGACGAGTGAAAACACGCCGCCACTCGAGCATTGGCGTCGCGTAACTGGCGCCCCACGCCCCCGCGCGTATCGTACCGCCCATGCGCCTCCTCCTCCCCGCCCTGCTCCTCCCGGCCCTGCTCGCCGCGCAGCCCACGTCGCGCCCCGACACACTGCGCGCCCGCGGGCTCACCGCGCCCGTCGAAATCCTCACCGACGCCTACGGCATCGCGCACATCTACGCACAGAACGAGCACGACCTCTTCTTCGCGCAAGGCTACAACGCCGCGCGTGATCGTCTCTTCCAGTTCGAACTCTGGCGACGACAGGCCACCGGCACCGTTGCCGAACTGCTCGGCGCCGCCGAGGTCGAACGCGACATCGGCGCCCGACTCTTCCGATTCCGCGGCGACCTCGAACGCGAGTTCGCACACTACCACCCGCGCGGCGGCGCCATCATCCGCACCTTCACCGACGGCGTCAACGCGTACATCGCTGAAGCACGGCGCACCCCCGCCACGCTGCCGCTCGAGTTCCGCCTGCTCGGGACACTCCCCGAACCGTGGACACCCGACGTCGTCATCTCGCGACACGCCGGCCTGCTCGCCAACGTGCGCGATGAACTCGACAACGGACGCGCGGTGCACGCGGTCGGCGCCGACGTCGTCGAACGCCTCTCCTACTTCACACCACGCCGCCCACGCCTCGCCCTCGACTCGGCCATCGACGGCGCGCTGCTGTCACGCGACATTCTCGCGCGCTACGATGCGTTCCGGCGCCCCATCGAGTTCCGACCCGAACACATCGTCGGTACTGCACGTCGTTCCGCACCCGACGCCTTCGCCACGCTCTCGCAAGCCGCCCGCGACGCACAACGCGACCTCGAGACGCACGCGCAACGCGATATCGGCAGCAACAACTGGGTCGTGCACGGCACGCGCTCGTCGAGCGGTTGGCCTCTGCTTGCCAACGATCCGCACCGCGCCCTCGGTACACCGTCGCTGCGCTACTGGGCACACCTCGTTGCACCAGGGTGGGACGTCATTGGCGGCGGCGAACCCACCATTCCCGGCATCTCCATCGGCCACAATCCGTACGGCGCGTGGGGACTCACCATCTTCGGCACCGACGCCGAAGATCTCTACGTCTACACCACCAACCCGGCCAACCCACGCGAGTACCGGTACCGCGGCGCGTGGGAAGCGATGCGCGAGATCATCGACACGATTCGCGTGAAAGGCGAACGTCCGCGCATCGTCACGCACCGCTTCACGCGCCACGGTCCCGTCGTGTTCGAAGATCCCGCCACGCGCACCGCCTACGCCGTGCGCGCCGCGTGGATGGACATCGGCGGTGCACCGTACCTCGCGAGTCTGCGCATGAACCAGGCGCGCACGTGGGACGAGTTCCTCGCGGCGTGCGCGTACAGTCACATCCCCGCCGAGAACATGGTGTGGGCCGACCGCACGGGCACGATCGGATGGCAGGCGGTCGGCATCGCCCCGATCCGCAAGGCGTGGGACGGCCTCGTCCCCGTGCCCGGCGACGGCCGCTACGAATGGACCGGATACCTCCCCATCCTCGATCGCCCGGGCGAAGTGAATCCGTCGCGCGGTTTCATCGGCACCGCCAACGCGAACCTCACCGATCCGTTCACGTATCCGCACATGGATGCGATCGGCTTCGCGTGGGCCGATCCGTTCCGACAGAACCGCGTGTTCGAGGTGCTCGCCGCCAACCCGCGCGTCACACTCGCCGACATGATGGCGCTACAGCACGACGTGCTCTCGCTGCCGGCCCGTCAGCTGGTACCGTTGCTGCGCCACGTACGCAGCAGCGACCCACGCGTCGAGTCGGCGCGCACACAACTGCTCGGCTGGGATCAGCGGCTCACCGTGGAATCGGTCGCCGCCGGCATCTACGTGGCCTGGGAACGGCGCCTGCAACGTGATCTCGCCGCCCTCATGATTCCGCGCGCCGCGCGACCGCACCTGTCGTCGTTGAGCATGACACGCACGATTGATTTTCTCACGTCGCCCGCACCCGAGCTCGCCGCCGAAGCGGCATCCGGTGGCACCGCCGTAGCCGGACGCGATTCGTTCGTCGTGCGCACGCTCACGCGCGCCGTCGCCGATCTCACCACGCAGCTCGGCAATGACATGACCACATGGCAGTACGGTCAGCCGCGCTACAAGCACGCGATGCTTCGACACCCGCTGAGCGCCGCCGTCCACGATTCGCTTCGCGCCCGGCTCGACCTCGGTCCGCTTCCACGCGGTGGCAACGCGTACACCGTGCTCGCCGCCGGCGCGGGCAACAACCAGACCGCCGGCGCGAGCTTCCGGCTGCTGCTCGATACGCAGGACTGGGACCGCGCCGTGGGTATGAATGTCCCCGGACAGTCGGGCAATCCGGACAGCCCGCACTACGGCGATCTCTTCCCGCTCTGGGCCCGCAACGACGTCTTCCCGGTGTACTACTCGCGCGGCCTCATCGAACAGCACACGCGGCGGCGGGAGGTGCTGGCGCCTGATCCGTACGGGCAAGGAGGCAGCGCCGAGCGGCGGTAACTGTGGCGCGTAAGTTCTCCCCACGCTTGGTCCGAAACCCAACGCGTTGCGCACCCGCTTTTTCTCGGTGACGCCAGTCTCGACTTTAGCTTACACGTGGGAGGAACCGATCATGTCGACGTCAATCCAGCAGACCGCCACCCCCGCGCTTGAAGCGCAGGCGAAGACGCTTCGCGCGCTGCTGATCACGATCTGGGTCCTGATCGCAGCCGTGATCGCGGCATTCGGCTGGCTGATCCTGACGCGAGGTTGGCAGAGCAGCTACCTGCCGGCGATGGCACCGGCTTTCGTCACCCTTGCGTTCTCGGGAATGATCGGCGCGCGTCTGGGCGGTATTCGCCGCGAGCTCAACCAACGTCGCTGAGACGGCGCACGCGCGTCCGGTCCTTCCGAATCTGCGCGGCTCGGTAGTCAGAAAGTGAAGGCCGCCCCCTGAGCGGCCGATCCTCCCGGTATGCCCCAACAACGCCGCGGAGTATTTCACGACCCCTCCGGCCGGCGCAGCCGCGCCGTACGCGCGGCCGCGCTGGCCGTGGTGCTGCTCACCACCGTCGTGGGTGGCTCATTCGTGTGGGGGCTGCTGCAGCCCACCATCGTCGAGCCGCTGCCGCTGCAGACGGCGTCCGCATCGTCAGAAGTACCGGTCATCCCGGCGGCTACCCCGCCCGCCACCACCTGGCCCACCTGGTGGGCCACCGGTTGTACACCCGACGACTGCCCGCGTCTCCCCGGTGCTCACCGCATGGCCGCGCCGCCCACCGATCCCATCGTGGCCGCGTTCGTGGTGCAATGGGATGCCGGCAGTCGCGGCGCCCTGCGACGATTCGGGGACCGCATCGATTGGGCGATCGTGGAAGGCGGCTTGCTCGGCCGCGGCGCCCCCGGTGAACTCACGCTCACGCTCGATCCCGATCTGCGCGACGACGCCACGTCGCGTGACGTGCGCGTGCACCTCATGCTCACGAACTACGCGGCCGGTGCGTTCGACCCCGCACTCGTGCGAGCACTGCTCGCCACACCGGAACGCACGCAGGCTGCGCGCGAGGCGGTGCGCACGTTCGCCGAGGCGAATGCACTCGCCGGTATCACGGTCGACTTCGAACGGCTCGCCCCCGATCAGCACGCGGCAGTGCTCGCCTTCATGCGCGCACTCCGCGCTGATCTCGCACCACTTGGGGCAACCGTCGGTGTCGCGCTCCCCCTCGCCGACGAAGACCCGTATCCGCTGGCCGACTACGCGCGCGCTGCGGACTACGTGATTCCGATGTTGTACGACGAGCACGCCAGCTCGACGGAGCCCGGCCCCGTCGCCAGCGCGCCATGGTTCGCACGCAAACTGGCCGCTTCGATCGACACCGTACGCGCCGCCGCTCCCGACGTGCAACTGCTCGCCGGCCTCGGACAGTACGGCTACCACTGGCGCAGCGATCGCACCGAAGGTGTGACCGTGAGCGTGAACGAAGCAGCCGCGCTGTCGCGTGGTGCACAGAACGGTTCGATCTTCGACGGCACACACCGCAATCCGGGCGCCATGTGGCGCGACGCTGCCGGTGTGGAACACCGCGTCTGGTTCCTCGACGCCACCACCGCGTTCAATCAGACACGTCTCGCCCTCGGCCATGGCGCACAGGGCGTCGCCTTCTGGCGACTGGGTGGTGAAGACCCAACGCTCTGGCGCGCGCTGTCGCGCACCGGGCTGGCGCCCGATCTCACCGCGCTCGATACACTCCCCGACGAAGGCGTCACCGTGCTCGAAGGCGATGGCGAAGTGCTGGCCGTGCACGGCACCCGCGGCACGGGACTGCGCAACGTGGCGCTCGACAGCGACGGGTTCATTGCATCGGTACGTGTGGCAAAGTCACCGGGTGGCTGGGTCGTCTCGCGCGGCGGTCATGCGCCACGCGCCGTCGCGCTCACCTTCGACGACGGCCCCGATCCGCAATACACCGCGATGATTCTCGACACGCTGCGCGCCTACAAGGCGCCGGCGAGCTTCTTCGTGGTGGGCAAGCAGGTGCAGAAGCTCCCCTGGCTTGCCCAACGCATCGTCAACGAAGGCCACGAGATCGCCAATCACACGTACGGGCACCCCGATCTCGCCACCATGCCCGACGCGACCATTCGCAGCGAACTCGCGGCCGCGAATCAGGTCATTGAAGCCGTCACGGGACGACGCCCGCGCCTCTTCCGTCCGCCCTACCTCGGTGACGCGCGGCCCGCCACCGAAGAGCGACTGCGCCCCATGGCCGTCGCCGATGGTCTTGGCCTGCGCGTGGTCGCGCTCGAAGTGGACTCGCGCGACTGGCAACTCAAGAAGCCACACGAGATCGTGCAGCGCTCGCTCCGCGCGCTCGATGCGGGACGTGGTCGCATCGTGCTGCTGCACGACGCCGGTGGTGATCGCACACCGACCGTCGCAGCCGTCGGTCCACTCATCGATTCGCTGCGCGCGCGTGGCTACACGCTCACCACGGTGGCCGGTCTGCTCGACGCGGCGCCCGACGCCGGCGCGCCCGCTGCGCCGTCGGCCGAAGCACCGCAGCGAGCGCTGCACTTTGCCGGACTCGTGGTATTGGAAACCGCCCAGCGCCTCCTTGCGGGAGCGTTCCTCGCGGCCCTCGTGCTCGGCCTCGCGCGCTTCGCGGTCATCGGTGGACTTGCGCTCTGGCAACAGCGCAACCGCCAGTGGGCGCGCCGTGCCGAAGATGCCGAGTTCTCTCCGCGCGTGACCGTGCTCGTCCCCGCGTACAACGAGGCGCGCGTGATCGGGCGTACGGTGACATCACTGCTCGCGCAGGATCTCGCCACACTCGATGTGCTCGTGATCGACGACGGCTCCACCGACGACACCGCCGATGCCGCACGACGGGCGAGTGATGACCCGCGGGTGCGCGTGATCACGCAGAAGAACGGCGGCAAGGCGTCGGCGCTCAACACTGGCCTCGGCGAGGCGACCGGGGACGTGATCGTCGTGGTGGACGCCGACACACAGTTCGCACCCGACGCCATCCGCAAGCTCGTGCGGCCGCTCGCCGACACACGTGTCGCCGCGGTTGCGGGGAACGCGAAGGTGGGCAACCGCGTGAACGCGGTCACGCGCTGGCAGGCGGTGGAGTACGTCACCAGCCAGAACCTCGACCGCCGAGCCTTCGAGGTACTCAACGCGGTGACCGTCGTGCCGGGCGCGATCGGCGCGTGGCATCGTGGGGCGGTGATCGCCGCCGGCGGGTTCCGACACGATACGCTGGCCGAAGATCAGGATCTCACGCTCACGCTGCTGCGCGACGGACATCGCATTGCGTACGCCGACGATGCGATCGCTTATACCGAGGCGCCGGAAACGTTTGGCGCGCTGCTCAAGCAGCGCTACCGCTGGAGCTTCGGCACGTTGCAGTGTGCGTGGAAGCATCGCGACGCACTGCTTCGCCGGTCGGCCGGCTCACTCGGTCTTGTCGGCCTTCCCAACGTGTGGCTCTTCCAGCTGCTCTTTCCCCTGCTGGCGCCGGCAGCCGACGTCATGCTGCTGGTCACGCTCACGCAGCTCGCGCTCGCCGTGCCCGTGCTCGGCGTGCATGCCGCGTGGGCCAAGGCGCTGCCAGTCGTGGCGCTCTACGCGCTGTTCCTGGCGGTGGACACGGCGATGGCCCTGCTCGGCCTCATGCTCGAGAGCGGCGAACAGCGGCGTCAGGTGCTGCTCGTGCCGCTGCAGCGCTTCGGCTACCGGCAGGTGCTCTACCTCGCGCTCGTGCGCGCGATGTGGGCCGCGTTGCGCGGCTGGTCGCCGGGCTGGGGCAAACTCGAGCGCACCGGGCGCGTGGCGGCGCAGGACATCGTGCACGCCGCCACCGCCGGCGCCACCGGGCCGGCGACCGTCGTGGACGGCTCACCGACCCGATAGCGTCCATCAGAACGTCGTGTTGACGGTGAAGAACAGCTGGCGCGGCGCGCCGGTCAGGAACGTCGGCAGGTCGCCACGCGCCACGAAGCCGCCGCTACCCATGGTGGCGAGGTAGCGCTCGTCGAGCAGGTTGCTCACGTTGAGCTGCAGCTCCATGCGCTTGAGTGCGCCGATCTGTCCGAGGTTGTAGCGCGCCGAGAGGTTCGACACGAAGTACGAGGGCACCTTGCCGGCACCATCACCCGCCTCCTCGAGATCGTTGGTGTACGTGAAGTAGCGTTCGCCAACGTAGCGCGCGTCGATCGACGTGCTCAGACGGCCACGCGTGTACGCGAGCGAGCCGTTGAGCATCTGCTGCGGCGCATCCTGCACGAACTTGTCCTTCGTGTTCACGAGCGAGTTCGGATCGGTGGGATTGCTGAGGTAGTCCTCGCCGAACTTCGAGCTGTTGAGCGTGACCGACGCAAACGCGCGCAGTCCGCGACCGAGATCGGCGTTGGCGACGGCCTCGACGCCCATCGTGTTCACCGAGCCCACGTTGCCGAAGCCGGAGGCGCAGGTCACCGTCTGGGGGCAGAGCGCCACGCCGAGCAGTCGGTTGCGATAGTCGATGGTGTAGCCCGTGAGGCCCGCTTCCACGCGGCCGCGCCGCGTGCGCGCACCCACTTCGAGGGTGGTGGCCCGCTCCGGCTTCGCCGTGTTCTTGAAGAAGTCGAACGTCGACACGGCCGTGTTGTATACGCCGCCCGCCGGGTTGAGCGGGAACTGATTGACGTTCTCCGACCAGTTGGCGAACAGTTCATTGTTTTCGTTCACCTTGAACACCGCTCCGACCTGTGGCAGGATGCCGCCGTCCATCTGGATGTTGAGCGACGGACGTCCCTGATCGGCGAAGATCGGCGCCACGACACCATCGGTGGGTGTATTGCCGTTGTTGGTGAAGTCGGCATCCACGTTGAGGAACTTGGCGCCGTACGTGAGCGTCAGCCGCTCGTTGAGCAGACGATTCGTATTCTGCACGTACAGCTGCGTCGTGGTGACATCCGCCGTGCGATCGTAGTCGAGGCGCAGCACGTTGCGGAAGTCGACTTCGGGGCTCTGCTGGTAGTTGCGAAGACGCCAGCGTGGCCGGCGGTTGCTCGACTCGTTCATCTCATACCAGCCGCCCACTTCGAGCTGGTTGCTGACGCTGCCAACGGAGAACGATGCCGTCGCCTTGGCCATCACGCCACTGCGATTCGCGCTGTACTGCGTCTGCCGGAACATCACCGGATCGGGGCTGTAGCTCGCGCCGTAGCTCGGCGCGTGCCAGTCACCACCGCCGCGGTTGAGGTGCAGGTACGGCTGCACGTCCACACGCAGCTGTTCGGTCGGACGGAACTCACCCTTCAGATACATCAGGTGGTCCATGCGCGCGCCCTGCGCGGAGCTGAAGTACGCGGCGTCGGTGAGCGGCGTGTAGGTCGGAATGCTCGCTTCCGCGAACTGCCGCGCGGTGTTCCAGTTCTCGAGGTAGTCGAACATGGGGCCGAAGCCGAACTGACTCGCGCCCGGTGCCGTCCCGTTGAACACCGAGAGCGACAGATCCATGAAGTCGCTCTCCTTGCGGTTGGCGTAGTTGTAGAACGCCGTGATCTTGCTCGAAGCGAGGAAGAGATTGGCCTTCAGGTTCACCTGCTCGTGCCACGTTTCGCCGGCGCCGCCGAAGAGACCGGACTGGCCGAAGAGCAGGTTCTGCTCGCCGGGGAAGTTCGAGAAGCGTTCGCCGCGTCCCTTCCACTTGTCGGTGTCGAAACGCGAGACACTCGCGAAGGCGGACACACCGTTGGAGCCGCCGAACGACCGCAGGCCGAGGTCGTACCGCAGCATCGTGCGGCGCGCCGCGTACTGGCCACCCATCTGCTGCAGGGTGAACTGCTGCCGACCCGAAGGTTCTGCGGTGGCGTATTGCACCACGCCACCAAGGTTGTTCGCGGACGCGGTACCCAGTGCACCCGTGCCCTGCGTGACCGAGGCCGACTCGAGGTTGGACGCGTCAACGGCGCGGCCAACGCCGAGCCCGTTCCAGTTGCCATACGACATGTCGCCGAGCGGAACGCCGTCCATGGTCTGACCGATCTGACCGGTCTGGAAACCACGCATCGTGATGCGGTTCGACCACTCGTACATGCCGAAGCCGTCCACCGACTGCATGTTCACGCCGGGAATGCGCTCCACCATCTTGAGCGCACTCGTACCGGGCGCCGCCTGCTTGAGAATCGCCGTATCGACGACGCCGGCCGCGCGCGCGCTGCCGCGCCCGGTCACACCGGTGATGACGACCTTGCCGAGCGTTTGCGCGGAATCGCGCGTGCTGGTTGACTGTGCGCCGATCGCTGCGCACGGCAGCAGCAGGGCTGCGGCAAGCAGCAGGTGGGAGCGGGAGCGTGGGTCGGGCAGCATGTGGCACCGGGGCTGGAGGTGGGATCCGCGATGCATCGATCGCGATCTCCACAACCTCCGCTCTGCCGCTCCCGATCACCCGACGATCCGGTATCGGATCGCCACGACTCCGGTCACGAAATCATCACCGCCCGTGCACATCACCGTGCCATCGGCCTCGCGGTACCGGACGCCCGGTACCGCGAGGCCGATGCACGCGCACGTTATGGATTGGGCGGCGTATTCGGATTGCCCGACCGCTCGTTGAGCGGATATGGCAGCCACGTGACGCGCGCCTGCGTGATGCGACCGAAGCGACGCAGATCGGCCCACGCGGTGCCCGTGGCGAAGAGCGAGTAGCGACGCTGGCGCAGTACTTCATCGAGCACCGCCTGCTGCGTGCCAAGCTCGGTGGCGGTTCGTGCCGCCAGTCCGGCACGCGTACGCACACCGTTCACCGCCGTCCGCGCCTCCTCGACACGATTGAGTCGCGCGAGCGCCTCCGCACGAATGAGTGCCAGCTCATCCTGCGTGAACATCGCTACCGGCTCCGTCTGCGTGGCGAAGCGCAGTACGGGTACGATGCTTGACCCACCGAACGAACTCTGTGGTGTGGTCCCGAACTGCGCCGTCACGCGCGTATCGCCGCTCTCGGCCTGCGTCACCAGCGACGCCTGCGCCGAGAAGTAGCGAAGGCCGGTGAACACCGACCAGAGCGGACTCAGGTCGGCCGTGGCGTAGCGGAACTCGCTGCCGGCATTCGCCGGCACTTCGTTGGCGAAGGCGAGCGCCTCGGCGTTCCGACCCGCGGCCAGCGCGTACCGCGCCTGCCACGCCCGAATGAGATTGGGCAGGTCGATGCCGGGCGCCAGCAGCGTGCTCGTGAACTCGGTGCTCGCCGCCGTGGTCGAGAGCACCGTCCGCGCGTCGGCCAGCAGCGCGAGCGTCGTGGTCTGCGCCGTCGCGCGGTCCACGAAGGGCGACGCGGCACCGGTGATGTCCACCGGAATGCGCTCCCACGCCTCACTGAGCGTCCCGAAAGCGTAGGCCTTCATGGTGAGCGCGAGTGCGCGCAGTCCGGAGGCGGTCCCGGGAGCGAGCGTGACGTTATCGACGCTGGCGAGGATCTCGTCGGCCGTGCGCACGATCTGGTAGTGACGGCTCCAGAAGTTGAGCACGTCGACGTTCACGTCTTCGAGCGGCGTGATCGCACTCGCGTCAGGGAAACGCTGGAAGGCACGCTGCGGCGCGAGCGACGCATTCGTGACGCCGAGCTCGCCAGCGACGAGCCCCGGAATCCACACGGCATCCGCCTGCGCGTTCCCGTAGCGCCCCTGCAGGCCGATCGCGAGCGCACGCACGCCCGCCGGCGTGGTGAGGACTGTTTCCTCGGTGGCCGCGTTGGGATTGTTGATGTCGAGGGTGCACGCGGCGAGCGCGGGCAGGCACGCGACGCCAAGCAGCGTCATGCCCCAGGCGAAACGACGCGCCGGCCGGAGAAGAGTAGGTGTCATGGTCGGCGTCTCAGTAGTTCAGGTTCACGGACATCGCGACACTGCGCGGAATCGGCACGGCCGCGAAGCCGAAGCCGCGCACCGCGGTGCGCTGACCACCCGTGTTGGTTTCGGGATCCCATCCGGTGTAGTTCGTCCACGTGTGCAGATTGCGCCCCGAGAACGTCACACTCGCACCACGCGTGCGCAGGTGCTTGTTGATCGCCTCCGGCAGCGTCCACGTGAGCGCGATCTCACGCAGCTTCACGAAGCTGCCGTCCTCGACGTACTCCTCGAAGATCGAACGACGCGCCGCAAAGTAGCCGCGCGGGACGCGCCCTTCGAGTTCATCGGCGTACGCCGCACCCACACCAAACGCCGGCGTCTCGAGCAGGCGACGATCGAAGTTGAAGACGTCCACATCGCCCACCCCGTCGAACTGCACGCGCAGCGCGAAGTTCTTGCGCACCGTGAACTCGTTGATCACCGACCAGTAGTGGCCGGGATTCGGGTTGCCGATGAGCTGCGCAGGTCCGATGGCCGGAATGCCGGTGATCGTGCCATCTTCCGCCTGAATGGGCTGGCCGGCCGCGTTCAGGATCTGTCCGGCTTCGTTGCGGCGGTACGTCGTGCCCCAGAAGTGGCCCGGCGCCTGATTCGCAGCCACGCGGATGATGTTGAAGCTCTCGGGAATGAAGAACGCGCCACCCGAAGCCACCTGCGTCACCTGCGGATTGTTCGTGGCCAGCGTGACCGTCGTGTTCCAGCTGAACGACGCGCGCTGCACGTTGAACGAACGCAGCAGGATCTCGTGGCCCGCATTGGTGAGCGAACCGACGTTCGTGAGCCGCTCCGTGAAGCCGGTCGAGGGCGTCACCGTCTGCGGCAGGATGAGGTCGGTGACCTGTCGGTCGAAGTACGTGTATTCCACACCGAAGCGGCCACCGAGCATTTCCGCGTCGAGACCGAGCTCGAGCTCGCGCGACCGCTCCGGCCGCAGCCCCTCGTTGCCCTGCCGCGTGCTGTTCACCACACCCGAGAGACCACCCGCCGGTTCGAACACGTAGTTGGCGAGGCGGTCGAAGCTGCCGGGCGGCTGCTCACCCGAGAAGCCCAGACCACCGCGCACGCGCAGGCGATCGACCACCGGCGACAGCACGCGCTGCACGCCATCGAGCTGCGTCAGGTCGAGCGACGCGCCGAACTTGGGGAAGTACTGCTGTCGCTCGTCGCGACCAAATGCGCTGGACGCATCGGAACGAATGGCGGCCGTGAGCGTGAGCAGATCGCCATACGTGAGCTGCTGCTGCCCGTAGAAGCCAAGAATGCGACGCTCATCGATGCTCTGACTCGCGAACTGCGTGCTCCCCTGCACCGTCGTCACGAGCAGCGCCAGATTCTCGGCGCGCGCGATCGTGGAGTTGAAGCGCTGCTGCTGATAGTTGGAACCCGCGCTGGTCACGAAGCGCCAGTTGCCGAGCGCGGGCCAGCGATACGTGACGTCCACGTCCTGATTGAACAGCTCGGCGCGGAGTGCCGCCGAAATCGCGAGCCCACCCTGCAGATCCGGCGCCGAGCTGCCGCGCGGCACGAAGGACGACTGCGCATCGGTATAGTTGTCGATACCGACGCGGTAGTCGATGGAGAGCGCCTCGGTGGGCGTGGCCGTGAGCTGCAGACCCCCCGTGAAGCGCGAGATGTCCTGCGGTGCCTTCCAGTTGGCCATCACTTCGAGCGGATTCGAGGCGAGCTGTCCGCGCGGGAAGATGCCGGTCACCGGGTCGGCGAAGAGATTGCGGTCGTTCGAGTTGAACAGGAAGTTCGTGAGCACGCCGCGATTGTTCACGAGACCGCCGTTGGCCTGACGATTCGCCGTGCTCGTCACGTACGCCGTCGACGTCGACAGCTTGAGCCAATCGGTGATGGTGCGGTCGAGATTCAGGCGGATGTTCTGGCGCACGTAATCAGTCGTGCGGATGATGCCTTCCTGCGTCTGCAGCGATCCGCCGAGGTAGAACTGCGTCTTGTCATCACCACCTGACAGGCCGACGGTGGTGTTCGACGTCAGGCCGCGCTGGAAGATCTGATCCTGATAGTCGAAGCGTTCCACGGTCTGACCTGCGGCGTTCACGGGCGCACGATTCACCTCGAGGCGATTCTCGACGTCGTCGGACCCGACCGAGGTGCGCACGTTCACGCGCAGCGCCCCGGGCCGACCGCGCTTCGTGAAGATTTGCACCACGCCGTTGTTGGCACGCGAACCGTAGAGCGCCGCCGCCGCCGCACCCTTCACGATCTCGATGCGCTCGATGTCGTTCGGATCGAGGTCAGCCACGCGGTTGCTCGTGTTGCCACCGAGATCGACGGCCTGATTCGAGCCGTTGTCGATGATCACGCCATCCACGATGTAGAGCGGTTCGGCGCTTCGGCTGATCGTGGAGAGACCGCGCAGACGCACACTGGCGCCGCCCCCGGGCGTGCCGGAGTTGAGCTGCACGAGCGCACCCGGCACCTTGCCGGCCAGCGCGGCGTCCACCTGCGGGACACCCGCATTGGCGACGTCACCACCGGTCACCGTGGCGAGCGATGCGCCAAGACTCGCGCGCTCCGTTTCCACGCGCGACGCGGTGACCACGAGCTGCGAGAGGTTGAGGATGTCGCGCTCGAGGCGCACATCCTGCGTGACCTGTCCGCTCGTGGTACTGAGGGGGAAGCGCTGTGGCTTGTAGCCGAGCGCACGCACGAGAAGCACGAGGGGCGGCTGCGGCGAGGAGACGACGAGGCGATAGGTGCCGTCTTCGGTGGTCACGGTACCCACACGCGTCCCGTCGATGAGCACCGACGCGGCTGCGATGCCGCCGCCCGTCGCGTCGGTGACGCGACCGGTGACAGTGAGTTGGGCCTGAGCGGTGAGCGGCGTACCCAACGCGACCAGCAGCGTGGGCACGGCGAGTCGCCGCGCGAGTCGTGAGAAGTTCATGAGGTGATGGTGCGGTAGGAGGGAAAACGCACGACCGCGCGACGTTCAGCGTCGCGTGGCCGTGATGAGCAGCGAGAGTGGAAGGGGTTGGGCCTCGGCACGCGGTTCGTCCACCGAGGCCAGCGTGAAGCCGGCGCCGAGCACCGCATGCAGCCAACTGCCGAGGGTTCGGTAGTACCACGGCATCGACGCGGGAAACGTTTCGGCGAACGCCGAGAAGGTCTCCTCGCGCCATCCGTCCTCGTAGGGCGCGCCGGCGAGCGCCGTGAGCGGATGGACGGTCTGAATGAGTAGTGTACCACCTGGGCGCAGCGCGGTGTGCAACGCCACGAGCGGCGTGGCCAGGTCATCGTCGAGCAGCGCGAAGTTGCAGACGGCCGCGTCGAAGGGACCGCCGAGCGGGTGAAGCGCAGTGGCGAGCGTGGCGTACGTTGCCACGGCGTAGGTCGCTGACCCGACGAGACCCGCGGGGTGCGGCGTGGCGCGCGCCGCGTCGATCAGCGGCGGGCTCGCGTCGATGCCAATCGCTTCGTGGCCCTGCGCCGCGAGCGCTCGCGTGAGCCACCCTTCGCCACACCCAACGTCGAGCACTCGGCCCCGCGGGAGCCTCGCGAGGGCGGCGGTAATGGCGGCATCCGTGCCGGCTTTGCGGCTGGGAATGCCGCCCGCCTGCACGACGCGCGTCCAGGCCGCGGCGTTCGCGATCCACGAATCGGTCAGGCGGTCGTGCGGGGAGCTGTCCGGCGCGGGTGGCATGGTCGGCGGGTCCGGGGCGTCGACACGGGCGTTCGGTGCGACGCCATGAAGCAATAGCCGGCGCGCACACGGCAGTGAAGTTCGGACCCGGCCGGTCTGGTTCCCGAAGCCGACGGATGTATCAGCGACCGATGGCGCAAACACTGAGACGACTTTCGCGCCATTCGACATACACCATAGAGCCTTTATAGCGTCACTTCTCGCCTCATCGCGCCCAGAGCGCAAAGTCCCGAGCCACCCATACATCCCGATGCGGCCACCAGCTCAGCGGCTGTCCGGGCCGCAGGCGTACCCGCTGCGTCCCGGCGGGCACGGGCATCCAGTACTGCTGGACGGGATCGCCGTCCCGCAACACACGCTGCGCCAGCGCCCGCGCCCACGTCGCGCCACCGTCCAGACTCACCTCGGGTGCCACCCCCGCCGCCACGAATCGCAGCCGAGCCCCGTCGGGCGCTGGCGCCGCGAAGCGCACCTCGCCACCCGCCCCATCCACGTACCGGCGATCTGCGCGCACGATCGTGAACGGCACGCTCGGCGCCGCGCGCACCTCGTCCCAATGCCAGGTGTTGGCGCCGGTGCAGCCGTCGCACTTGTCGGGGGTGTACGAATAGTGCGCGAACTGCAGCACCGCCTGCGAAAAGCCGAGCGGCTGCGGAAGCGTCACGTCCGAGAGCACGATCGCGTGCTGCGGCAGCGACACGCGCACACTCGTGCGCGATACCCGGAGCTCCACCGTGGTGCGCGTCGTTGCACTCGACGGCACACGCTCGCTCAGATCGCGCCAGTCGTCGCACGCCAACGCGATGATCTCGAAGTTGCGCACTACGCGCGGACAGAGATTGCCGCGCGATGTCATCTCGAGAAAGAGCGCCTGTGCAGGCGGTCCGTTCAGATCCGGGACGAACGCCCCGGCCGGCACCGGAAGCTGCGCCTCGAACGGACTCAACCACACCTTGATCCAGTCGCGCCACGAACTGCGAAACGTGGACACATCGAAGCGCAGCACGGCCTCGCCGCCGCTCCAGTCGAGCATGCGATCGGGCGTCAGGACGATGACGCCGTAGCCATCGGCCCGAATCGCCGTCATCAGATGGTCACGACACCGGAACACCATCTCCTCGTAGCGGGTCACGGCGTGCACCCCCGGATGCGGACCACAGTCCATGCCGTGATGCGCGTCCACCGGTTGCGGTGCAAGCCACGTCTCGCGGTCACGCGAGTGGATCTGCACGTCCCAGCCGATTTCGTTGAACGGGACGGGCGATGGCGTGGGCCCGCTGAACGACCAGGTCACCGACCCGCGCCCCGTGGTATCGGGACGCGGATCCGTGAGATCAGGCCCGAGGGCGCGCGTGTCGTCGGTGGCCGTGGCGCAACCCGAGAGAATGGCGACGAGCGCGAGACCAATCGGTGTGGCGCGGACCGCTGGTGACATGGACATGCTCGCAATCTGTGCGCCCACGGCGCCGCCCGCCTGTGGTGCATGTCACACGCGCGGCGAGGGATCGGCCGTCGTTGGTACAGTGACTGCGGTCGTCGCCCACCACGTGACGAGTACGAACCCGAGGTTCGACACGGCGTTGCCACCGAAACCGAGCAGCAGCGACGCTGCGCTGTCCGCCACGAACCAGGCCAGTACGCCGTGTCGCAGCGCCGTCGGGAACGGACGACCCGCGCCCACCGTCAGAATGCACCACCCCCAGCCGAGCGTGAGCGCACCCGCCAGCGCCGCGCCGAAGCGCGCCGATGCATCGAGTGGAGCCGCAAGCGGGGTCCCGGTCCGCACGAGTCCGTACACCGCATCGAGCAGGGAGGGAGCGAGGAGAGCGGGCAGCACGAGGCCAACGCCGACGGCCACGAAGAACCAACCAGCCAGCTGCAGCCGCGAAGACGAAACGCGCATGGGGCAGACTCCCGCGAGGAGATACGTGACGGCGGATCGCACGGGCACGGCCCGTGTCCGGTGAGCGGATCATCGCGACGCGAAGGAAGCGGAGCGATTCCCTCGCAGGGAAGCGTGCCGCCGTGCCATACGTGTTATCGTCTCCGCATGACCGCGCCTCATGCGAACCGCGTCACCGAGCGCCGACCCACGTCGCCGTTCGGACTCGCCCTGCAACAGTGCCGTCGCCAGCGGCGGCTCAGTCAGTTCGCGCTCGCGCTCCGCGCCGACACCTCGGCCCGCCATGTGAGCTTTCTCGAGACCGGTCGCTCGCGCCCCACACTGGGCATGGTGCAGCGGCTCGCCGACGCGCTCGACCTGCCACCGGCCGATCGCAATCGCCTGCTCGGCAGCGCCGGCTTCGCGGCCGACCGCAGCGCCGAACCACTCGACTCGAGCGCCTTGGCTGCGGTGCGTACGGTGATTGCGCACCTGCTGCGACAGCACGAACCGTGGCCGGCGCTGTTGCTCGACGCGACGTATGACGTGCTCGATGCGAATCATGCCGCGCGCCGATTGCTCTCGTTGCCACCGCTCGAACAGACACCGCGCGTGAACCTCGTGGCGCTGCTGTGCGGACCACTCGCGCCAATGATCGTGAATCACGACGAGGTATTGCACGAAACACGACGCCGATTGCAGCGTGACCTCGACGCCCTCATTGCGCCGACACTGCGTGGCACGCGTGCCGATACGACACCAACGCGCTTGCGTGCCCTGCTCACACTGGTCACCGAGCAGCTGGACTCACGCCCAATGCACTCGACACCGCATCGCGTCGAGGCGCCGGTGCTCATGACCGAGTTGCGAACACCCCTCGGTCATGTTCGCACCCTGTCGACGCTGGTGCACTTTGGCGGCGCGCGGGACATCACCGTGGACGCGCTGCACGTGGAACTGATCTATCCGGCCGATGACGTGGCCGACGCGCGACTTCGTGCGCTGACCGCGCCCTGAGGGGTCACCCGTCAGGGATTCTTGCGATACACGACGTTGAGCGCCTGCCCGTCGTAATCGAGCGCAAAGCCGATCGTTCGCCCATCCCAGGTCGCCGCGGCGGCGGCCCCGCCGGTCGCGTTGAGCGAGACGTTTCCGGCATTCTGGGTCCACGAACCGCGCGTCGTGTCCTGGAAGGTGCTGGGGAAGCCGGCCACCGTTTCGACGGTCGTGATGGCCAGCACGAACTCTCCGCCGGGTTGGAGCGTAAGTTGACTCTGCGTGAGTTCCAGCTTGAAGCCGCCCTCATCGAAGATGGGGAACGGAATGGCTCGCGTGTTGACCGTGGTGAGCGCAAACGCGCCCGCCACGGGGTCGTTCGGACTCGGCTCCGGTACCTGGGGGCCCGTCCCGCTGTCGCCGCAGGCGCTCGTCAGTGCGATCGTGATGATCGCGGCCGCGCGTGTGCTCCGCCGCCGAAACGCGTCGGGGGTACGCTGCGTCCACCGTCGAACCCTTTCGCTCCACCGTCCCATGCGTCGCACTCCCGTCCTGCGTTTATCCGTGTCGCGTACCGCCGTGGTTGGCGGCGCGGTGCTGCTGTCACTCGGTCTCTCGGCGTGTGGTGGTGGTGGCGACAGCGCCCCGACCGACCCCAACCCGAACCGTCCCGACACGCTCGATGTGTTCACGCCCGGCAACGTCTTCTCGCCCACGAGTGCGGAGATCCGGCGCGGAGATCTCATCCGCTTTCGCATCAGTGAATCGCCCGACCGTCGTGGACACAACGTCATCTTCTCGACGAACGGCGCACCCGCCAACATTCCCGTCGTGAAGGACACCAGCGTCCTTCGCACCTTCAACACCGCTGGTACCTTCCCCTATACCTGCACCGTGCACCCCGGCATGGACGGCGAAGTCATCGTCCGCTGAAGCACGGCGACCGCGGTCGCGCGCGCCTCGTTGGTGTCACGCACTCGAACGCGTGACACCGTGGAACGTCGGTGTCCAGTCGGGGAAGACGTAGCTGAGGTTCTGGTTCTCCAGCCGGTTCTGCACGATTTCGGCGAGCACGTCGCGGTAGTCGAGCGTGACGCGCAGGTCGCGACGGTCTTCGAGCTGCGCGGTCGCAAGCCCGGGCCAACCCGCTGTGTAGACACGCCCGCCCGCAATGCCGCGGCCCATCGCGAACATCACGGTGCCACGCCCGTGATCGGTACCCTGACTGCCGTTCTCGCGCGCGTTGCGACCGAACTCCGACACCGCCACCGCCGTGACCGGATAGCCCGTGTTCATCACGTCGGCCCAGAAGGCACCGAGCGACTGCGACAGGTCGAGCATGCTCTGCGCCATCTGACCGCCGTTGGGGTCCTGCGACGCGTGCGTATCCCAGCCGCCGATGTCGATGGCCGCAGCCTCGAGCCCGATGTCGGACTTGATGAGTGCCGCGATGCTGCGCAGACCCCGACCGAACGACGTGTTCGGATACACCGCACCGTTTGCAGGTGTATAGGCGTTGATGTTGAGCGAGCCGAGCAGATTGATGGTCGAGAGCGCGTCAAGCGCCGCCGCGCGCAACGGATTCACGCTGTCCGTGTAGTTGGCCTGCAGCATCGCCGTGCGCGCCGCACGCGTGGTGCTCGATCCCCCGATCGTGTAACTCGCCGGATTCGAGATGGGCAACGTTTGTGGTGCACCGACGAGCGTCTTCTGCAACCCCGAGCTCAAGCCGATGCCACGAAGCACCGGAGACGCATGCACGGGTGGGACACTCGCCAGATGCCGCCCCAGCCACCCCGAGGTGAGGTCCGGATCGACCGGCTTGCCCACCTCGATGTAGCGCTGCGCGTCGAAGTGTGAACGCGAGTTGTTGTTGCGAATGCCCGTGGCGTGCAGCACGAGCAGATCCTGCGCGGCGTAGGGGGGCAGCAGCCCCTGCATGGCCGGCGGGAACGCGAAGTTGTTGTCGAGCGCGATGGCGCGGTTTGCGGCGAGCGAATCCGGCGCCGGCGTCCGAATGGTCGGTCGCAACGCGTAGTACTCGGGCGACGTGTGCGGAATCACCATCGCGAGTCCGTCCACACCGCCGCGCAGGAAGACCGACACCATGATGTCGCGCGTCGACGAGTAATGATCGGCCAGCGTGATGCGCGGCAGCCACTCCGGAAAGATGACAGCGGCCGCCGAGAGGGTGGCCGAAGAAGCGAGGAACTGCCGGCGCGAGAGATCGCGATACTCGGAGCAGCCGGTGTCGTGCGCGTGATCGTGGGCAGTCATCGTGAGGCTCCGAGGGTCAGTACCACTGGAACTCGTGGCAGCTCAGCGCCAGCGAGATCGTCTCGCGCACGCGCGTCGCATTGAAGGTCCCGCCGACAAGAAACGTGCGCAGCTGCGCGCGAGTGCTCGGGGACAGTTCGCCCGCGAAGTACTCGGCGTTGATGCGATCGAGGGCGGCATCCGGCGTGCCCGTGAGATACGAATCCACATTCACGCGCACGGTCGTGGCCGAGTTGCTGCTTGCCAACGTGTTCGCCCACGACCAGCGCGGCAGGATGTTGCCGACCCAATACTCCATGAGGTCGGGGAACCCGTCGGGCGTTTCCCACTGGAAGAGCGGCTGACCGAGCGTACGTACCTGGCCGCGCATCCCGTCGATGTTGGCCACGACCGAGTCGGTGGCGCGCAGGCCGCTCGCCACCAGATGAAACGGACGCTTCAGCTTGAGCGGCGCCTGCGCGATCCACCCTTCGTTGAGCGTGGCGCGCACCATGCGCTTGATGTCGCCACCGGTGGCCTTGTACGCGCCGGCAATGGCGGCAATCTGCGCTTCGCTCGGCTCCGGCGTGACAAACCACTTCAGCAGCTTCGTCGCAATGAAGCGTGCGGTGTTCGGATGATTGAGCAGGAACTCGATGATCTGCTCACCTTCTTTCACGCCCTCCTGCCCGAGCGTCGGCGAACCCGCAGGAATCGTCACGCCAAGTACCGTCTTCGCACCCCAGTCGTGTCGCGACGGATTGAATGAGAAGACCCCGGCTCCCGTGAACGTCCAACCGGTGAGCACACGCGAGAGCTCGGAGACATCCTGTTGTGTGTAGCCACCGTCCACGCCGAGCGTGTGCAGCTCCATGAGCTCACGCGCGTAGTTCTCGTTCGGCGCGCCCGCACGGCTCAGGTTCTGATCGAGATAGGCGAGCATGGCCGGACTCTTTGCGCTCGCCCGCACCAGATCACCGAACTTCCCCATCGCGTGGCGACGAATGACGTCGCGGTCGTCGACGAGCTTGAGATACCCGACCTTGTTGATGTCGATGCTGAAATGATCGGTCCAGAACTCCACCATGCGCTCGTACAGCTGCCGACGCGAGAAGGCGGCGCGATAGAGCGTCGCCATCTGCAGTTCATTCGACAGCGTCCCCGCGTTGAGCGCGGCGAGCTGCGCCGGTCCGAGCGCCAGATTGGGCCAGCGCGTGGCGACATCGGTTTCGTGCGCGGCGTTGTCGATGCGCTCGAAGTTCACCTGATCGTTGAGCCAGCGCTGATAGCCCACGCGCTTCACCTCATCCACGTCGCTCGCGCGCGGGCCGTAGCCGGCGCGGCGAACGACGCGCAGGCGCGCATCGCTCCACGCCACGGGCGGCGGCACGTTCGCGCCCAGCGGGGCACCGGGGATCGCGTCCTCGGGCACCGCCGCTTCCGCGCGCGCCTTGCCGGTAATCGTGCGCAGGAACTCACGGCGGGACGCCGCGCGGTCCCGTTCATCAGCAACTCTCGCCTGCACGTGGCCTCCTGGACCGGTGCGGACCGGTGGAACGGATACTGCGGGTGGGATCGGGCGGAGGGCACGACCGAGGGTTGTCGGTGGTGCCGGGGTATTACACGGACGCCTGACTGCGCCCTACGTTAGCACCAAATGCCCCGCTCGGCATGTGCGATGCGTCACACGCCGGGCGCGGAACGACACGAACTGGCGCATCGGGCAAGCCCACCGGCGCGGCCGGTGGTGGTCACCCACCCACCCAACGGCTAGACTCTCCCCATGAGGCCCACCCACATGCCCGCCCGCCGCTCTACCCTGCGCGCCCACCGCCGCGCCTTCACGCTGATCGAGATTCTGGTGGTGATCGCCGTCATCGCGATCCTCGCCTCACTCGTCGCGCCCAACGTATTCCAGCACGTGGGCACCGCGCGAAGCACCACGGCCCGGTCGCAGCTCGAGATGCTGGCCACCGCGCTTGACGCCTACCGGCTCGATACGGGGCGGTACCCAACCTCGGCGCAGGGGCTCGCCGCCCTCGAGACGATCCCGTCCATTGACCCACCGTCCACCTGGCGCGGCCCCTACCTGCGTCGCGCGCTGCCGGTCGATCCGTGGGGCAATCCGTACGTCTACCTCGCGCCCGGCGACGTGAACCCCACCGGGTACGATCTGCTCTCGTACGGTGCGGACGGTCGCCCGGGCGGTGAGGGCGAAGACGCCGACATCCTCGGCTGGCAGTAGGCGCACGCACCATGCCCCGCTTCTCCTTCGAGGCCGTCACGGACGCCGGCGCGCGCACGCGTGGCGTGGAGCGCGCCGATAGTGAAGCGGCGGTCGCGCGACAGCTCGAGGCGCGGGGGCTGCACGTCCTGATCGTGCGCGAGGACCCGCCGGAGCGCGCGGGCATGTGGCGGGCAGGCCGACGCCGGCGCGACGTGCTCGAACTCACGCGCGCCCTCGCCTCGCTGCTACCGGCCGGTTTGCCGCTCGCCAAGGCGCTCGATGCGGCCCGTGGCGTCACCGGTGATCAGGTGCGTGATGCCCTCGACGACGTGAAGCGCCGCGTTGAACGGGGCGAATCCCTCGCCGAAGCACTCCGTGCGTGGCCCGAGCTCTTTCCGCCCACCTACACCGGACTGGTTCACGCCGGTGAACGGGCCGGTGATGTCGCCGCGTCGTTCACCCGACTCGCCGCCCAACTCGAACGCAGTGAACAGCTCCGCGGACGCATTCTCGCCGCGACGCTCTATCCAGCGCTGCTCGCGCTCGCCGGCACCGTGGCGATCGTGCTGCTCCTCGTGGTGGTGCTGCCGCGCTTTGCGACGTTGCTCGAGGACGCAGGTGCCGCATTGCCCCCCGTCACGCGATTCCTGCTGGCGGTCTCGTCGGTGCTGGGATCCCTGTGGCCCGTGTTGCTGGCCGCACCAGTCATGTTCGGTGCGCTCATCACCTCGCTGCGTCGCAGCGAGTCGGGGCGCCGGACGCTCGCGCGCACGTGGCTGTCGCTACCACTCGTGCGCACACTGCGACGGCAGATCCTGGCCGCGCGCATCACGCGACTGCTCGCGGCACTCATTGGTGGTGGCGCGCCGGTGTACGTCGCGCTTGGCGATGTCGCGGCGACGATCGATGATCCGATCGCGCGTGATGTCGTGCACGAGGTTCGTGAACGTGTCCGCGCCGGCGCGTCGCTGTCGGCCGCCTTTGCGACACAGGCCATCGTGCCGCCCCTCGTGCCGCAGCTCGTGGGCATTGGCGAAGCCTCCGCACAGCTCGACACCTTTCTCGTGAAGACGGCCGATCTGCTCGACGAACGTACCGAGCGCACCGCGCAGCGCCTGGCGACGCTCGCCGAGCCCGTGCTCATCGTGGTGCTTGGCGCGGTGGTGGCGATGATTGCGTGGGCCTTGCTGCAGGCCATCTACGGCATCAACGCGGGTGCGTTCGCGTGAGGCGCGTTCCGCGAGCCGGTCGTCGTGGCTTCACGCTCATCGAACTGAGTGTGGTGCTCGCCATTGTGGCCATCACGGCGCTCTTGGTCACGCCCATGTGGTGGCCGGATGAGGCGTCGGAGCCGGATGCGGCCGCAGAGCTCGCCGGTGTGCTCGAAGCGGCGCGCGATCAGGCGCGACGCGCGCGACAGGTCGTGACCGTTCGCATTGACGGCGGGCTCGGTGCGCTGACCATCGACACGAGCGGGAGCGCGGGGCAAGACCGGTGGCGCGACGCGTCGTTGCCAGACGCTGCACGTGGGACCCTCGAGCCGCTCGAGACTCGCGCAACCTTCGTGTTTCGTCCGTCTGGTGCAACAGAGGGTGACACGCTGCGCGTGCGCACCCCGAATGGCGTCGTGCGTTTGAGCGTGGACACCTGGTCCGGCGAGGTGCAGCGTGTCGCGCGCTGAACGCGCCCGCCGTGGGCTGTCGCTCATCGAGGCTGTCGCGGCGCTCGCGATCGTGGGCGCGACCAGCCTGGGTGCGCTCTCCGTCGCCAGCAGCGGTACGCACGCTGCTGAACGCGCGCGCCGCGCCCACGAGGCGCAGGCGTTACTCGAGGAGACGCGCGTGCGCCTCGCGCTCGCCACGGAAAGCGAACTGCGCCTGCTCCCCGATTCACTCGCCGGCGGCGCGTTCGACGCGCCGTTCGCCGAATACGCATGGCGCAGCGACGTGCGCCCCGATGCACGCTACCCGGGGCTGTTTCTGATCACGATCGAAGTGCGGTGGAACGACGGCGTCGTGGTCGCGGAGGGTGCCGAGTACCGACCAGCCGCACGCTCGGTGGCGGATGCGCCAGCGGGTGGTCGGCGATGAGACACGAGCGACGCGGCGTGACACTCATCGAACTGGTCGTGGCCCTCGCCGTCACGAGCGTGGTGGCGCTCGTGGGTGCGGGCACCTTCGAGCAGCTGATCGACCGTCGCGCGCATCTTGTCGAGGCAAGCAGCGCGACCGAGCGCGAGAGCGCGCGCCGAGCGCTGGTGCGTGAGTGGGTGCAGAACGGGGCGATCGATCTGCCACTCGCGACCGCCATCGTGCGCGAAGCCGATGCGCGACGCGTCGCGCAGCAACGCGAGGTGCAGCGGCTCGACACGCGATTCGCGCGTACCGCGTCCGATGAGTTCAACGTCACCACGAGTGCGAACACACCGCTCGGGCATCGCGACGTGCAGGTCCGCCTGTACATCGACGATGATCCCGACACGCCAGAACATGGATTGAGTGTCGAGTATCGTACGTTCGCGGGCGGACCGACACGCCGTCAGGCGCTCGATTCAGTCATCACCGCGCTCACGGTGGAGTGGCTCGACGCGCGCACGCGACGGTGGGTCCCGGGCCGCGATGCTCGCGCCATCACGCCCGCGGCGGTGCGCCTCGCGTTCGGGGCCAGCGGTGACGCGACACGCCTGCGTGCCTTGCCACTCACGTTCGCGCTGTCGAACACGGCCGCCCAACGTGCCGTGACCGAGTCGGAGGATGTGCGATGACGACGCGCGTTCCCTTGCCATCGCATCGCGCGCGCACCGGCGTTGCTCTGCTCGGTGCGCTCTGGTTGGTACTCATGATTGCGACCGTGGGCACTCGCTTCGCCCTTGCCGCACAGGCACGTCGCCATCTCGGGCTGAGCGCCGCCGATCGCGCGCGTGATGACGCCGTGCTGAGCGGCGCACTCGCCACGGTGCGCGCTCGACTCGAGACCGAGGAGCGACTCGCGCGCGCGGCCCGTGCACAGGCCGGCAACGGAGCAGCGAATGGCCCGGCGGACATCGCGTGGCGCGATCCGTGGGCAATGCTCGAGACGCAGCTGGCCGATGGGGTGACCGTGGGTGAGCAGCAGGTGGACGTCCAGGTGCTCGATCTCGGCACGGTCCGCAATGTGAATCTGCTCGGCGAAGTGCAACTGGCCACGATGTTTGCGACGGTACTGCGTGACCTCCCCACCGCACAGGCGCTCGCTCAGGCCATTGCCGATTGGCGTGACCAGGACACGCTCCCTCGCGCGCAGGGCGGCGAGGCGGCGGCGTACGCGCGCGCCGGACTCCTGGTGCGCCCCACCAATGGATCATTTCGTGATGTCGACGACGTCCGTGACGTCCTCGGCATGACGCCCGAGACGTTCGATGCGGTGCGACCGCTGCTGTCCACGCTGGGGGGCAACGTGCGCATCAACCTCAACGCGGCGCCCGAGGCTGTGCTGCGCACGTTGCCCGGCGTGACCGAGGTGCTGCTCCGACAGATCCTCGCGCTCCGCAGCAGCGGTCGTCGCATCGAGTCCGTGCCCGCGCTCATCACGGCAAGCGGCGCCTCCGGTCCTGCGGGCGCCGCGCTGGAGCGGCAACTCACCAGTGCAGTCACGGTCCAGACCCGCGATGTGCTGCTCACGCTCACCACGCGTGCCACGTCGCCGGGACCCGCTGCGAGCATGCGCGCCGTCGTACATCGGCTCGACGATGGGTCAGTTCGCGTCTCGGAGCAGCGCTGGTGAGCGGCGGCGCGCGCACAACCGCCGCGAGCCTCGGGCTTGCCCTCTCCGACACGCGTCTCGTGGCGGTGCGTCGCACGCCCGATGGTCGGATCGCGTGGCGTGACGCCGCGCTCCCTGACGCCTTCGAGGCGTGGCGCGGTGCGGTACAGGCGGTGTTGCGTGACCTCATCGGTGAGGCGCCAACGAGCACGGCCGATGTACGGATCGCACTGCTCGCTCCCGCGGTGGACGTGCGCACCGCCACCCTGCCTCCCGTGAATGATGCCGACGCACGGCGCCTCGTCGCGCGCAGTGCGGCGCGTCATTTTCTGCGGGAGGCCGAGCCGTTGCGAACGGGGGTCTCAGCGCCGATGAGTGCAACGGATACTGCGGCCGTCGCGATGAGCGCGGACGGGAGTGATGCACGCGACGTGCGACTGATCGCCGGCGCCTCCGCGCGCCGCACGCGTGCGCTGACGGAGGAGGTCATCGCCTGTGGTGGCCGAGTGCGTTGGATCGCGCCTGCTGCCACCGTCTGGCCAACCGCGAGCAACGCCGCCACCGGACATGCGCTTGTCGTGCACGCCGCACATGTCGAGGTCGTTTCGTGGCGCGAGGGCCAGCTGCAGGCGCTGCGCAAGGCGCGCCACGAGTCTGTGAGCGAGTTGATCCCGCGGGGCGCATCGGTGCTGACGGTACAGGCGTCACTCGAACCCGAGCTCACGAGCGTGTTGGCGTCGTGCCGCGCGCAGGTGCAGCGCGTTGGTGGTCTCCTCGTCACTCCCGTTCGCGTCGACGGCCAGAACAACGAGTCCGATGCGATGCGACTGGCCGCGTGGTGTGCCCTGACCGAACCACGACTCGAGATGCCACTGTCACTCGTCGATGACGACGCGCCTGATGCTCAGCGTCCTCGTGCGCGGCGTGGCTCGCTGCGCCTCATCGCGGTGGTTGCGGCACTCCTTGTGTTCGCTGGGGTCGGTTATCGCTGGTGGCTCGAACGCGATCTCGCGGCGATTCGGCGCGAACGGGCCTCGCTCGAGGAGACACTCACACAGCGCGGTCTGCGCGCGGGTCCAGGCGCGACGAGCACACTCGCTCGGGCCGCCCGCGATTCCCTCGCGGCACACACACCGTGGAGTGTCCTGCTCGGTGACGCCGCATCGCGACTGCCGGCCGATGCGTGGGTGCGCACCCTGGCGGCCCGCGGCGATTCTTTGGTGCTCGAGCTCGTGGCTCGTAATGTCGAGCGCGCGTGGAGCGCGCTCGATGCTTCGCCACAGCTTGCCGACATCGCCGTGACTGGTCCCGTGCGCCGTGAGCGGAGTCTGGACGGCTCCGTCTCCGAACGTGTCACCCTGCGCGTGCGCCGAGTGCTTCCGCGCGCGTCGGTTGACACGACCGAAGAGGCCACACCATGAGGTCGTGGTGGCAGCGACTCGGTGCGCGCGACCAGCGAGCTCTGGCCCTGCTTGGCACGGTCGCGCTTGGCGCGCTTGTGTGGACCCTGCTGATGCGTCCGACGTGGACGCAGGTGAATGCGTTGCGTGACGTGATTGAAGGTGAACGTGCGCTCCTCGAACGCGAACGTGCGCTCCTCGCCGGCGGCGGTGTGAGCAATGCGGGCGTCGCGGGTCCGATGCTCTTCACGGGTCGCGACGATGCCATTGCCGCCGCTGCACTCGCAGAGCACGCGGGCACCTTGGCGGAGGCACACGAGCTGTGGGTGCAAGCCGCCATCACGGGCGACACACGGGTCACCCCCGACGGGTTGCGCCTGGTGCGCGTGGACGTGCGCGCGGAAGGCGACGTGCAGGGCATTGGCGGCTGGCTCGCGGCGCTCGAGCGCGGGGCATACGCGGTACAGGTCAGCACCTTCGAAGTAAGCGCCGCCCCGAACAGCGGCGATGATGGCACCGAACCACTTGCCGTACGCGCAACGCTCATCGGCTATGCCGCCCCTTCCGCAGTGGCGACCTGGCCCAACGATGGCGCCCCGATATTCAGCTGGTCTCCCGATTCGCTGGCCGTGCAGCTGACGTCGCGCAACCCGTTCGCCTCGTCGCGTCGAGCCCCCTCCGTCCGCTATCGTCTCGCCATCCCTGACGACGCGCTGGCGGGATTGCCGGTTGACGAAGACATCGCACCGGCACGTCCCGTGGTGCACGGCACCGCCGTGAGCAGCGACGGCCGTGGGTTTGCGATGTGCGCGGTCGAGGGACAGCCGATTACCGTGGTGCGCGTGGGTGACCGACTGGCCGACTACACCGTGGTCGCGATTGCACGCGGCCGCGTCACGTTTCGCGATGCGCAGGGACAGCGTGTCGACATCACCACATCGGCATCGGCCGATGGAGACCAACCATGATGCTTCCGCTGCGACGTCTGTGCGTGTCGCTGCTCGTGCTCGCGCCACTCGTGCCACTGAGTGCGCAACGTGCGACCGCGCGTGACACGAGTGCGAACCGACGCGCACCTGATGGCCTCGTGCTCGACTTCGTCGAGCAGGATGTCAGCGTCGTGCTGCGCGCGATTGCCGAGGCTGGCGGACTCAGCGTCTCGTTGAGCAATCTGCCCAGTGCGCCCGTGACTGTGCGCCTCCGACAGCCGGGGACACGCGAAGAAGCGCTCGATGCGCTGCGGGCGGTGGCCGAGGGGCAGAACATTACCGTCACCGAGGGCGCCAGCGTCATTCGGCTCGTGGGGCCTCCGCGCACACCGCCGCAAACGCGCGCACCGGAGCGCGCCGTGGGGCTGTACACGCTGCGCCTGCGTCACACCATGGCGGCCGAAGTGGCGCCGCTGCTCATGAACGTGCTCACGGGGAGTGGCAACGCGACTCCCACGGTGCGCGGAAACACCGCGCTCAACCGCATTCAGCAGGTGCAGCGCGGACCGGGCGGCATCGCGCCGACCCCCCCGGCGGGCACCAACACCTCCCAGGGGACGGTCACCATCGGGCAGCCTGTCATCATTCGCGACGGCAATGGCAACGTGGTGGGCACGCAGTTCGGTGTCTCGACCGGGAGTGGCGGTTTCGGCGATGTCCGCATCGTGCCCGATGACGCTACCAACTCGCTTATCGTGCGCGGCACCGCCGAAGACTTTGCGGCGGTACGTCAGCTGGTCGAGGCCCTCGACCTGCGCCCGCTGCAGGTGCTCATCGAGGTCACCATCGCGCAGGTCGAACGGAGCGGCGACCTCACGTACGGTGTCTCCGGCCGCGCGACACGTCGCGGCGGTGCGAACGCCGGCGATACGCTGGCCCGACTGCCCGGCGCCGGCAATGCGCGCGACTTCGTGGCCATGATCACGGGCGGCCGCGGTACCGTGGACTTCGATCTCGCCATCAACGCGCTGCAGACGCGGGGTGACGTCAAGCTGCTCGCACTCCCGGTGCTGATCGCGCAGAACAATCGTGAAGCCACGCTCAACGTGGGCTCGCAGGTGCCGTTTGTGCAGGTGTCGCAGCAGGGGGGATTCGACCCGCTCGCGCGCGTGCAGACCGTGCAGTACCTCCCCGTGGGCAAGCTGCTCACCATCACGCCCACGATCAACGTCGATGGCTACGTCAACATGGAGGTCGTACAGACCAACGACGACGTGACCACGAATCTCCTCTTCGACGCGCCGATCATCAACACGCGGCAGGCGCAGACGTCGGTGTTCGTGCGCAATGGACAGACGACGGTCATTGGTGGGCTCTCCGACCAATCGACCGAGAAGTCGCGCACGGGCATTCCGTTCCTGAGTCGATTGCCGTTGCTTGGCGGCCTGTTCGGCAACACGCGCGAATCCACTCGCACCACGGAGCTCTTCCTCTTTCTCACGCCCCACATCGTGTCCAGCGACGAGGATATCGATCGGCTCCGCGAATCGGTGCGTGGTGGCAGTGAACTGCTGCGCGACATTCCGGTGCAGGGGCGTCTGGGCGCACCGCCCGATACATCGACCACCGGCGCGCGTCCGCCAGCGCGTCCCGATACCCTGCCCAACCGCTGATCCACGCATGACCGCACCGGTTGGGTCCGTGTCGATTGACTTCGCCGAGCTCGTCCGACTCGGCGACACCCTCAGCGCACCGTGGCTCGAGCAGCACGGTGTGCTCCCGCTCGCGCGCGTGCAGGACACGCTGCACGTCGCGACGTGGCTCGCCTCCCCGGACCCGCTCGCGCTCGACGAACTGCAACTGCAGTGCGGGGGACGCGTACTGCTGCAGCGACGACCGGAGAGTGAAATCCGGACTGCCATCCGCCGGCTGTACGTATCGTCCACCACGACGGCCGAAGGCGTCATCGCCGGACTGGTCGCCGACGCGGACGCCGGGAGCGGCGTGCGTCGCGATCTCGCGCTCGACGATCTCGTGCATCTCGCCAACGAAGCGCCGGTCGTTCGCCTCGTGAACCTGCTCGTGCTCGAAGCACTCGACGCGCGGGCGTCCGATGTGCACCTCGAGGCGTTCACCGATGGCTTGCGCGTGCGCTACCGCATCGATGGCGTACTGCAGCCCGCCCCATCCCCGCCGCCGCAGCTCTCGGCCGCGATCATCAGTCGCCTCAAGATCATGGCCGATCTCGATATCGCCGAGCGTCGGCTGCCGCAGGACGGACGCATCCGCCTGCGTCTGCAGGATCGTCAAGTGGACGTGCGCGTCGCGACGGCGCCGACGCTGCACGGCGAGAGCGTGGTGCTGCGTCTGCTCGATCGTGAACAGGGGCAGCGCTCGCTGGCCGAGATGGGCATGGGCGAGGAACTGCTCGCCCGCTTTCGCGCGGCGATCACGCGCCCGTATGGCATCGTGCTCGTGACCGGTCCCACGGGCTCCGGAAAGACGACCACGCTGTACGCCGCGATCGATGCGCTGCGCACCGGCCGCGAGAAGATCCTGACGGTCGAAGATCCGGTCGAGTACGAGCTGCCGGGTGTGCCGCAGGTCCCCGTGAACGAGAAGGTGGGTGTGACGTTCGCGTCAGCACTCCGCGCACTCTTGCGACAGGACCCGGACATTCTGCTCGTTGGCGAAATCCGCGATCCCGAGACGGCGCAAGTGGCGACGCAGGCGGCGCTCACCGGCCATCTCGTGTTGAGCACGCTGCACACGAACGATGCCCCAGGCGCCATCACGCGTCTGCTCGACCTCGGAGTGCCGGCGTATCTCGTGGCGGGTACGCTCGAAGCCGTCATCGCGCAGCGACTCGTTCGCGTGTTGTGTCCGCGCTGCAAGCGAGCGGTTGCGCCCGACGCCGCCGTGCGCGCACGCTTCGGCGACGCGCCGGTACCCGACGCGGTGTACGACACGATGGGGTGTGCGCACTGCCGACAGACCGGCTACCGTGGCCGGCAGGGGATCTTCGAGCTGCTCGTGCTCGATGACACCCTGCGCGCGCTGACGCACGACCACGCCGGTACCGAACGGCTTCGCGCGGCCGCGCGACACGCCGGCATGACAACCCTCCGCGATGACGCGCTGCGGCTCGTGCGCGCGGGCCTCACCACACTCGACGAAGCCCTGCGCGTCGCACCCGGCTGACCCGCACCGCCACGCGGATCACGCGGGGATCACCGGATCACGCCGCGTCGGCGGTCACGCCAAGCGCCTTGCGCACGGCTGGCGCCACCACGGTACCGTAGAGTTCGATGCAGCGCATCACATCGCGATGCGCCATCGGACCCACGGTGAACTGGATCAGCATGCGATCGTGCCGGAACAGCTCGTGTTCGTAGAGAATCTTGTCGATCACCTGCGACGGTGAGCCCACGAGCAGTGCACCCTCGGGGCTGCACTCGGCGTCGAACTGCGCGCGCGTCGGCGGTGGCCAGCCCCGTTCCCGTCCGATGCGGCCCATCGTTTCGAGGTACGGCGGAAACGCCAACTCGGCCGCGCGCTGCGACGTATCGGCAATGAACCCGTGCGAGTTGATGCTCACGCGACGCACCGACGCGTCGTGTCCGGCGTGCGCCAGGGCACGACGGTACACTTCGGTGAATGTCGTGAAACGCGCCGGCGCGCCGCCGATGATCGCGATCGCGAGCGGAAGTCCGAGCAGTCCGGCCCGCATGACACTCTGCGGTGTGCCACCGACGGCGATCCAGATGGGCAGTCGCGACTGAACGGGGCGCGGATACACACCACGATCCTGAATGGACCGCCGCAGCGTGCCATCCCACGTGATTCGCTCCTGCTCGCGCAGTTGCAGCAGCAAGCGCAGCTTCTCGTCGAATGCCGCGTCGTAGTCGTCGAGGTCCGGCCCGAAGAGCGGGTAGCTCTCGATGAAGCTGCCGCGACCGGCCGTGATCTCGGCGCGACCGTTCGAGAGCTGATCGATCGTCGCAAACTGCTGGAAGACGCGTACCGGATCGTCACTCGACAGCACCGTGACCGCGCTTGTCAGCCGAATGCGTGACGTCCGTGCGGCGGCAGCAGCGAGAATGATCGACGGAGCCGACACGGCGTAGTCGGGACGGTGATGCTCGCCCACGCCGAACACATCGAGCCCCACCTGATCGGCAAGCACGATCTCGTCCACGAGTTCCCGGGCGCGCTGCGCCGAGACGCGCGGATCGTTCGCGACGCGAGGATCGGTTTCGCCGAAGGAGTAAATGCCAAGTTCCATGCTGAATCCAAACGTTATTGGCGCGGACAGGCAATGGCGGGGGCACCCCAGCAGCTTGTCAAGCGTAATTTCCGCATCGTTCCCATCCGCTCTCCAGACGCCGCACCCGCCGATGCCCGACTCATCCCCCGCCTCCCGCCTGCTCGGCGGGGCCGATCTGCAGGAGCTGATCACGCTGGGCTACCTGTACCTGCTCGCCGTCGGCATCGTGAGCGATTGGGTGTACTACCGACACTTTGACCTGCCCATCCTCAGCTACTCGGACGCGCTTGACGTACTGCTCAGTCCGCTCACTTGGCTGGAGCGAGAGCCGAGGTTTTTCGCGACGCTCCTCGGCCTCGTCGGCGTTTCGATGACGCTGGTCGGTTTCGTTCGGCAGGTCGGCGCGCGGCGGCTCAAGGCGTTGCAGTCGGCCGTGGAAGCTGAAGTGGAGCGGACCGAAAAGGCAAAGGCGGCGGTTCGTACCCTCACCGTGGCGCAGTTGGCGCTACCCGCATTCCTCGCGTTCTCCGGGTACGTGGGCTACGCCGCCGGCGCGGGCCAAAGCCGCGCCGACGATATGCGACAGGGCCTGCTCCGCCCGGATCATCAGCTGACGTTCAGCGACGGGCGCGTACTCCGAGCACGCATCGTCGGCAACAACAGCGGTTTCGTGTTCTACGTCCCTGACAGCACTCGTCACGTGGTGATTTCACCTTTGCGGGAGACAATCGTGGCGCTTCAGCGACTCCCGGCATCGTCGGATGCTGCAGGCGCGCGGTAGATCGTGATCGCCGTGTCCTCCAGGACGTGGTGCTCCTCACCGGGAGGAAGCCGGTGCGTGCGCGCGTGCTCGACCGCCAACACGCGCGAGAAATACGACCGCTGCCACGCCTCGATGACCCGATCGAGCATGCGCGACTCGTACGGGGGGTCGGCAAAGACGATGTCGTAGGCATTCGGATTGAGCTGCTGCGCGAACGGCAGCGCGTCCTTGTTGAACACGCGCGTGCTCGTCTTGAGATCGAGGCGCTTCACGTTGGCCTTGACCGCAAACAGCGACGTGGGCCGCGATTCCACGAAGTCGCAGCGCCGTGCACCGCGCGAAATCGCTTCGAGCCCGATGGCCCCTGTGCCGGCGAACAGATCGCAGCAGCTCGCCCCCGGCAACTCCGCCTCGAGTCGCGTGAGCAGCAGATCACGCACCGGCTCGGCCGTGGGCCGCACCCGGAAGTCGTTTGGCGAGGTGAGCGGTCGGCCGGCAAAGCGGCCGCGAACGATGCGCATGGGGCGGACGGGTCCGGAGGTAATTCGCCGCCAGACGGTCCGTCGGTTAACGGGCACCCTGACACGACGTCTCAAAGTAAGTGATTCGTCCCCGTCTCCCGGAGCATCTGATGTCGCTGCCGCGCCCCTGGTCCGCCCTGCGCGGCGGCCTCGCCATACTGCTCCTGACGCCCGTGGCGCTGCACGCACAGGGAAGCCGCGGTGGCCCGCCCGCCACCGTGCAGGAGGATCGGCCCGTGCTCGCCCGCTTCGATCGGGACGGCAATGGCGTCCTCGATCGCGCTGACCGCGACTCCGCGCGTGTCTGGCTGGCGACGCAGCCGGCGGAACGTGGTCCCGGTGGCTTTGGCGGTGGACGAGGTGGCGGGAGCGCTCCGGTGAATCCGGGACCGCGCATCGCCGTCGGCGACGTGCGTCAATATCCCACCGGTGGATTCTACGAGTCGAGCATCCTGCGCACGCTGTTCGTCACGTTCGCGCAGGACGATTGGGAGCAGGAGCTGGTCGCCTTCCGGCGCACCGATGTCGACGTGCCAGCCACGCTCACCGTCGATGGTACGACCTACCGTGACGTGGGTGTACGCTTTCGCGGCAACTCGTCGTACAGCATGGTGCCGGCGGGTCGCAAGCGACCGCTCGCGCTCAGCCTCGATGCGGTGCATGAGGAGCAGTCACTGCACGGCTATCGCTCGCTCAATCTGCTCAATGCCATCAACGACCCCACGTTTGTGCGCACCGCCCTCTATGCGCACATCGCCAACCAGTACCTGCCGGCGCCGCGCGTCAACTTCGTGCGCCTTGTCGTGAACGGCGAAAGCTGGGGCGTCTACCCCAACCAGCAGCAGTACAACAAGGACTTCGTGCGCGACTTCTTTCCCGGCGGGAACGGCGCGCGGTGGAAGGTACCCGGCAGTCCGGGGGCACGCGGCGGGCTCGAGTACATCGGCGACGACATCGCCGCGTATCGCCGTCATTACGAGATCAAGACGAGGGACGACACGACGCAGTGGCGCGCACTCATCACGCTCACGCGCGTGCTCAATGCGACACCCGTCGACCAGCTCGAAGCGGCCCTTGCTCCTCTGCTCAACGTGGACGGTGTCTTGCGCTTCCTTGCCGTGGAAATGGCGCTCGTCAACAGCGATGGGTATTGGTCGCGCGCGAGTGACTACAGTCTTTACCGCGATCCTCAGGGCGTCTTTCACGTCATCCCGCACGACATGAACGAAGCGCTCGGTGCAGGCGCCGGCGGACCGGGTGGTGGGATGCGACGGGGTGTGTCCGGTGGCGGCTTTGGTGGTGCACCACCAGCGGCGCCACCACCTGGTGGTCCGCCCGCCAGTGGGCCGCCCCCTGGCATGATGCGCGGGCCAGGCGGACCCGGAGGGGGTGCCTCGGCGGCGCTCGATCCGCTGTCCGGGCTCGACGATGCGACCAAGCCCTTACGATCGAAACTGCTCGCGGTGCCCGCGCTACGTGCACGCTATCTCGGCTATGTGCGTGACATCGCCGATCGGTGGCTCGACTGGAATACGCTCGGGCCACTCGTGGCGCAGTATCAGGCACTCATCGCCGACGACGTCCGGACGGATGATCGCAAGCTTGCCACGACCGAGGCGTTCAGCACCGAGGTCGAGGCGCTGCGCACGTTTGCGACGCAGCGCCGAGCGGCGCTCCTGCAGGCCACCGCACCGCGCGACTGAGCAACCAGTGACTGACGGCCGCGCGCGAGCGGCCGCATATTGGGTGGATGCCTTCGACCGTCGGCACGACCACACCCGCCACCACGCCGCGCCTGCAGATGCGCGGCGTGCGCAAGGCCTTCCCCGGGGTGGTCGCCCTCGACGGCGTAGACCTCGAGGTGCGCGCCGGTGAAGTGCACGTGCTGCTCGGTGAGAACGGCGCCGGCAAGTCCACGCTCATCAACGTGCTCGGCGGTGCACTGCGCCCCGATGCCGGCGCGATCGCGCTCAACGGTGAGACCGTGGCGTTCAGCTCGCCACGCGACGCCCGCGCCCGTGGCATTGCCATCGTGCATCAGGAGCTCGCGCTCGTGCCGGCGCTCTCGGTCGCCGAGAACCTGTTGCTTGGGGCACCGCCAGCGCGCGCGGGGTTCGTTCAGCGTGCGCAGCTGCACGCGGAGGCGGCGGCGGCGCTCACCGTGCTCGATCCATCCATCGACGTGCGGCAACCCGTGAGCGCTCTCCGACTCGGCCAACAGCAGCTCGTGGAGATCGCGCGGGCGATGCGCGGACACCCCGCCGTCCTCGTGCTCGACGAACCCACCTCGGCCCTCACGCCGCACGAGGTCACACGATTGTTCGATGGCATTCGACGGCTCACGGCAAGCGGCACGTCGGTCATCTACATCTCGCATCGCATGGACGAAATCGCAGTCATCGGAGATCGTATCACCGTACTGCGTGACGGTCGGCACGTGACTACTGTGCCGGCGCATCCACTGCAGCACGAGCAGCTGGTGCGTTGGATGGCGAATCGTGATGATGTCGCAGGCGACGCCGCGGCCGACCCAATGCCCGCGACGGCCGAAGCGAGCCGTGTTGTACATCGTGATCCGCGCGTGACGCCGAGCGCAGGTGCGACATCACGGTTACGCGTCCACGCGCTCTCACGACGCGGTGCGCTGTACGACATCAGCTTTTCTGCAGACGCGGGCGAAATCGTCGGGTTCGCCGGACTGCTCGGCGCCGGTCGCACCGAGCTCGCACGCGCGCTCTTCGGCGTCGATCGGCTGGATGCTGGCGAGGTATTCGTCGATGGCCTCCGCGTCCACTGCACGCACCCGGGCGACGCCATCCGCGCCGGCTTCGGCTTCGTGACCGAAGACCGCAAGGGCGACGGGCTGCTGCTCATGCGCTCCGTGCGCGAGAACATCGCACTCCCGCTGTTGCGGTCGCTCGCGCGCTTCGGCGTGGTCCCGCGCCCGTCGGAGACCACGCTGGCCGAAGACGCCGTCCGCGACCTGCGCATTCGCACGCCCTCGGTACAGCAGTCGGTGCTGGCGTTGAGCGGTGGTAATCAGCAAAAGGTGGTGCTGGCCAAATGGCTCGCGACGGGCGCGCGCATCCTGCTCCTGGATGAACCCACGCGTGGCATCGACGTCGCCGCCAAGGCCGAGATTCACGCGCTCATCCGGTCGCTCGCCGCCCGTGGCGTGACTGTGCTGCTCTTCAGCTCCGAGCTGCCCGAACTGCTCACACTCGCGGATCGCACGCTCGTGTTGCGCGGTGGTCGGCTCGTGGGCGACGTCGCGCGCGCCGACAGCTCGGCCGAGCGATTGCTCGCCCTCGCCGTCGGTGCGGTCGATGCTGAGACGCACGCCGGGAGCGCCGCATGAGGTGGTGGCGGCGCCGCGAAACCGGCACGATGGTGGGGCTGCTGCTGCTCTGCGTTGCCCTGTTCATCGCGACACCCTACTTCGCCACGGTCGATAATCTGCGCAACGTGGCCGAACAGAGCACCGTCATCGGTACACTCGCGATCGGCATGACGTTCGTGATCATCGCGGGTGGCATCGACTTGAGCGTGGGCAGCGTGGTCGCGCTCTCGGGGGTCGTACTGGCCATGACGCTGCGCGCGGGCACGGGGGCAGCGATCGCGGTCGCGCTCGCGCTGCTCGTGGGTGCCGCCACCGGCGCGGTGAACGGCGCGCTGGTCACGATCGGTCGCTTGCCGCCATTCATCGCGACGCTTGGTACCATGAGCGTCGCCCGTGGTCTCGCGCTCCTGCTCGCCGATGGACGCCCGATCTCGGGCTTCCCCGACGGACTGCGCGCGCTCGCCACCGCGCGGTGGTTCGGGCTGCCCGTCTCGGTCATGGTGATGCTTGGGCTGTTCGCGATCGCGCAGCTCGTCCTCACACGCACCGTGCTCGGACGCTTCACCTTCGCCATCGGTGGCAACGCGGAAGCAGCGCGCCTCGCCGGGATTCCGGTGCGCGGGTACACGACCGGCACCTACGTCATTGCCGGGGTCAGCGCCGCACTGTGCGCGACGCTCCTGCTCGCGCGACTCAACTCGGCGCAGCCCATCGCCGGTATCGGCTATGAACTCGACGCCATCGCGGCGGTCGTCATTGGCGGCACGAGTCTGCTCGGCGGGTCGGGATCCGTCCTGGGCACACTGCTCGGCGCCCTGCTCATGAGCGTGTTGCGCAACGGACTCAACCTGCTCGGTGTTTCGTCGTACATTCAGCAGATTGCCATCGGCACCGTCATCGTCAGCGCCGTTCTCGTCGACATGGCGCTGCAACGTCGCCTTCGTCACACTCCATCCTGAGCGATCATGCGTTCTCTGGCGTTGATGCGTGTACTTGGTGTGCTGGTGGCCGGTGCGCTCGCCGCACTCACGCTCGCGGCCTGCAACCGCGGTGGCGATTCTGCCGCCGCGAAGCCGGTGGTCGCGCTCGTCGTGAAGACGCTCAACAATCCGTTCTTCATCGAGATGGAAGCGGGTGCGCGCGAAGTGGCCGACAGTCTCGGGTATGAGCTGCTCGTGCAGGCGCCCGAACGTGAGATCGATGTCGAACGGCAGATGCAGATCGTCGAGAATCTCATTCAGCGCCGCGTCAGCGTGCTCGCGCTCGTGCCGAATGGATCGCGCGAGCTGGTGCCGGCGGTTGTCAAGGCGAATGGCGCGGACATCCCGGTGGTGATTGTGGACACGCGTCTCGATGCGGCGACGCTGTCGGCGGCTGGCGGGCGCATCGCGACGTTCGTGGGCTCCGACAACGTCGATGGTGGACGACTCGCGGGACGCTTTCTTGTGGAAGCCTTGCCAAGCGGTGGACAGATCGCCGTGTTGGAGGGTATCCCCGGGCACGAGACCGGCGACGCGCGCCTCACCGGGTTTCGCGAAGCGCTCGCATCGGCCCCGTCGCTACGCATCGTCGCCTCGCAGACGGCCAACTGGGAGCGCGATCAGGCGTTCACGGTCACGCAAAATCTGTTGCAGGCGCACCCCGATCTCGAGGCGCTGTTCGCCTGCAACGACGTGATGGCGCTCGGCGCCGTCGAAGCGATCGCCGCCGCCGGTCGCACCGATCGTATCCGCGTCGTGGGCTTCGATGCCCAGGATGACGCGCAGCAAGCCATCCGCGAAGGCCGCATGGCCGCGACGATCGCCCAGAACCCCCGCGCCATGGGCCGCCTCGCGGTGCTCAGTGCGGCGCGGCTGCTCGCAGGTGACACCCTGCCCGCCGAACAGCCGGTGCCGATTTCGCTCGTGAAGTAGGCTTTCCGACGCCGCTTTTTTCGCGTCCCTCGCGTCTTTCGCGTCTTCGCGTCCGGCAGTTCTCGTCGCCCTGTGCACGAAGCCTCGAACTGCGGGACGCGAAGACGCGAAGGGTCGCGAAGGACGCGAAGGGTTCGCCGGGTGGTCTGCGTTCGATTCACTTCGTCAGTTCGTTCTCCAGCATCTCAGTCACCGATCTCCGCCACGCGCACCGCCCGATGCTCTCGTCGCGACCGCTCGCACGCGAGCGCGACACACAACGCATGCTCGGTGTCGCGAATTGTGCACGCCGACGGCGCCCGTCCCGCCACGACTTGCACGAAGTGCGCCAGCTCAGCGCGATACGCCGCATCGAAGCGCGCGAGGAATCCCGGCCATCCGTTCGGTGGTGACGCTGGCATGTCGGGCTCGACCGACCGGAGCGGCGTCCGCGCATCCCACCCGACGGCGATGCTGTCGTTCGCGCCGAACACTTCGAGCCGGATATCGTAGCCGAGCGGATCGTGTCGGCCCCCGGTCAGCACACCGAGCGTACCGTCCGCGAAGCGCAGCGTGCCGGCCACCGTATCCACGTCGTCGTGACGCGCGAACATCGGATCCACACGCACGCTTCCCTGCATGAAGACTTCCTCGATCGGTTGTCCAAGCACCCAGGGCACCACATCGAAGTCGTGAATGAGCAGGTCCCGAAAGAGTCCGCCTGACAGCGGTACGTAGCCCTCGTGCGGCGGCGCCGGATCATGTCCGGCGATACGCACGCTGTACACGGTGCCGAGCGCACCGGAGCGCACGAGTTCACGCGCTGCACGATAGCCCGCATCGAAGCGTCGCTGAAAGCCGATCTGCACGATTGCCGAGCGCTCGGTTTCGAGCTGCGCGAGTGCGCGCACGGTCGCGAGGTCGAGAGCGACCGGCTTTTCGCAGAACGTCGGCACGCCCGCCCGCATGGCCATGCCGAGCAGCTCCGCGTGCGTCGCGGTGGGAGTGGCGATGAGCACACCATCCACCTGCGCCAGCAGCGCATCGGTATGCTCGGCGATGTGCACCGGCTTCGTGCCCGTGCCGAGCGCGGCTTGTACCGCGGCGGCTCGCTCCGGGAGTACGTCACGCACCACGAGTGACGTCACCTCGGGAAGTCCATGCACGACACCTGCGTGGTACTGACCGATTCGACCGACTCCGAGGATGCCGAGGCGCATGGCGGGGGGCGTAGGAAGACGTGCGTGGCGTGTGCTCCCACACGCCGATGGAGGAACCTATCTTGGGATCGTCCCATCGGCTTCTTTCGTTTCGCTCGCATGTCACCAGCTCGCAAGACTCCGACCACGCGTTCAAAGCCGACGTCCGCCCGTGGCGGCGCCAGGTCCGCCGCACCCGCCAGCGCGGTCCCGAAGACGGTGGCGAAGAAGACGCCCACCGCGAAGACGGCGGCCAAGGCCGCAGCACCGGCGAAGAAGGCCCCCAAGTCCATGCCGTACGAACTCGGCGCATGGGCGCACGTCTTCACGCGCGCGCCGGGCGAGCGGCGATACTGGCTCATCAAATCGGAGCCGGACGTCTTCTCCTTTGCGGATCTGGAGGCGGCGCCGAAACGCACGACCTGCTGGGACAGTGTGCGCAACTCGAGTGCGCGAAACTTTCTCCGCGACGGCATGAAGCGTGGCGATCGTTGCTTCTACTACCACAGCAACGCCGAGCCGTCAGCGATCGTGGGGATCTGCGAGGTGGTCAAGGAAGGGTATCCCGATCACACCGCGCTCGATCCGTCACACGACTACTACGATCCCAAGTCCGACGCCGAGACGCCGACCTGGTTCATGGTGGACGTGCAGGCCGTCGAGCCACTGGCGCGGCCGATCTCGCTCAATGAGATCAAGGCCGAGCCCGCGCTGGCGAACATGGCGCTGGTGAAGGTGGGGCGCCTGTCGGTAGTGCCCGTGACCGCCGACGAGTGGGAGACCGTGATCGCCATGAGCCGGCGGCCCGCGCCAGCCGGGCGGCGCTGATCGCGCGGTTCGTCCCTCGCGAGGTGCGCCCTGCCCCGTCCGAGCGGCGGGGCCTCGTGTCCGGGCGGCGAACGATGCAGGTTATTGGGGTTGTGGTTCATCCCTCCTGCCCTCGTCTCCCATGTCCGACACCCGACGCCGGTTCCTGCAGCACCTCTCTCTCGGTGGCATCGCACTCGGTGGTGCGCCGGCCCTGCTCGGAGCGTCGTCACCGACGGAGGCACCACGCGCGCGCGGCGCATCCGAGGGAACGCTCCTACCGCCTGATGTGGCGGGCGCGCTGCACGACGAGCAGCCGGCGCAGCCGACGTTCGACACGACCTGGGCGCAGAAGCTCACGGGCAAGTACAAGGCCGTCTTCGATGTACCTGAGCTCAACGAAGGGAGCGGCGTGTTTCGCGCGGGCCTGTGGCGCACGCATTACACGCAGCTGCTGCAGGCCACACCGGCAGACCTGAGCCCGGTCATCGTGATCCGACACAACGCGATGCCGTTCATCATGACGCACGAGTTCTGGGACCGCTACGACGTGGCGGCGAAGGAGAAGCTCAAGCATCCCATGAACGGACAGGAGACGCGCCGCAACATCGTGAACATGGATGCGAGCGACGGCATGTCGCCCGTATTTGCCGGCTACGCGATCGAGAAGCAGATCGAAGCGGGCACGATCGTACTGGGGTGCAACATGGCGTTCAGTGCGATGGTCGCGCTCGTGCGGGAGGTCGACAAGCTGCAGGGCGGCGCGGCGCGCGAGAAGGCGATCAGCATGATGATCCCGGGCGTGCAGCTGCAGCCGAACGGCATTTTCGCCGTGACGTGGGCGCAGCATCACGGCTGCTCGTTCGTCGCGGCGTCCTGAATACCCAAGCGCCGACGCGAGTGACGGCCCCCGTCACTCGCGCGGTGTCTTGCGCGGGTGGGTCACCGAGTGTCGGTAAAGTGATTCCACTTTCGCGCGCGCCCAGGGTGTCCGGCGAAGGAACTTGAGCGACGACGGCACGCTGGGATCGTGCGTGAAGCAGCGAATCGTGATGCGGCTCGCCAGCCCGTCCCACCCGTAACGTTCCACCAGATGTTCGAGCATCTGCTGCAGCGTGACACCGTGCATCGAATCCGCGGGCCGTTCGCGCGCTGGTGATTCATCAGTCATGGCGGCACAGTATCCCGCACGCCGCTCTGGAACGCAACGTCTGGCTCTCTCGCATGCCCAGCTGGCCCCTCGTCATCGACGATTTTTCGGAGACAGGGAACGACGCCGCCTCGTGGTCGGTGTTCACCGACCGGGTGATGGGTGGCGTGTCCACGGCGGGCGCCACGCTCGAACTCATCGCGGGCCGTCGCGCACTGCACCTGCGCGGAACCGTCTCCCTCGAACGCAACGGCGGCTTCGTGCAGGTCGCGCGTCCGCTTGGGCGCGGTTCGGTGCCGCTCGATGCGCGCGCCTACACCGGCCTCGCACTCGACGTGTGTGGCACGCCGGGGACGTACTTCGTGCATCTGCGGACGGTGCAGACGCGCGCACCGTGGCAGCACTACCGCGCCGAGTTGCCGGTGCGTCCCCTCTGGACGACCGTGCGCGTGCCCTGGTCGGCGTTCACGCCGCAGGGACTGGGGACGCCGTTGGATGTGTCCGCGCTCACACGGCTGGGGATCGTGGGTGGGCAAACGGCGTTCGAGGCGGATGTGGCGGTGGCGCGAGTGGGGGTGGTGCCGTAGCTGCGCTACGGAACCACCGTCCCACCCCGAATCAGATACCACCCCTCCTGCCGCGGCCGAAAGAACCGATACCCTTCCGCCGTCAGATACGCATCATCCTCGAACATCACAAACACCTTCTTCCCTCCCCACTCCGGAATTGCCGTCGCCGTATTGAGCTCGATCGAGATGTAGCTCCCCGGCCGCAGCCGCCCGCTCAGCGCGGTCGTGTCGCTCCGCAGTCCGCTCCGGAAGTCGATGCTCGTCCCCAACCCGTGCCCCTGCGCGCCGATGGGATGCGAATAGATCATCGCCTCGATTCCCTTTTCGCGCATCTCGGCCATCGTGGCGTTGAACACCGCACCGCCCGTCATCCCGGGCCGCGCGTGGCGCAGCATAAGCGCGTCCTGCAGCGTGTTGCTGTTGGCCATCGCCTGCTTGAGACCCGCCGGCGCGTCGGTCTCACCCGGCTTGAGCACGTAGGCCATCTTCTGCCAGTCGGTGTCGAAGCCCATGTAGGTGATGCCGAAGTCGATGTGCACCACATCCCCCGGCAGGATCACCGTGCCCTCGGGCGCGACCGCGAGAAAGCCACGCGACGTCGCGATGTCGCCGCTCGCCCGCTGCACGCGCAGATCGGGCTGGAACCACGTGCGCACGCCCGCACCCCACAGCATGTCGTACAGCGCGTTGCGCACGTCGCCCACCGTCGTGCGTCCGGGCGTGATCACCGCCTCCGACAGCGCACGCTTCACGATCGCCTCCGTCACCGCGACCGCGTCGGTGTAGTGCGGCATCTCCTCCGGCAGCCGCGTGTCGAGCACCTCCTCGATGAGCTCGCCCGCCGACACGAAGGTGCGCTCCGCCTCCTCCCCCAGCGTCTCGGCGATGAAGCGATACGCATCGTAGCCCAGCGTGCGCGTCTGCCCTCGCCGCCCGCGAATCGACAGCCCCACCGTCTTCGGCTGGTACTTCGTGTACATCTCACTCAGCGCCTGCGCCGGTGGCCGCGGCTCATCACTCGGCGCGTCGAAGAAGCGCGTGAGATTCTCCTCGGTGTAGCTCGTGATCGCGAACTTCTTGAGCCCCGCCGCGCCCGCATCAATGAACACGAACAGGTCGCGGTTGCCCGTGTACGGACGCGGCGGCGCGATGTATGGAATCACCGGATTGTCGTGAAACTCCTCGTTCACGAGAATCCACATCCCGATGCCGTGCCGGCGCATCATGGGCAACAGCAGTTCGTGCCGCTTCGGAATCCACGACTCGCGTATGCGGATCTGCTCCGACCACGGCAGCAGCCGATCGGCCTCGGGCACGCGATACGCCACCCGACGCGCACTCGCCTCCTGCGCGGCCACCGGGCGAACGGCCCCACCCAATGCACACACGCTCGCGGCCACGAAGGCCGCGAGCGTGGTGACCGTACGACGACGCAGACGCTGCACCATCAGCGCCCCGGCCGCTGACGACCCATCTGATACTCCTTGGGCGGCACGTTCCCCTGCAGGTGCTGCACGAAGTAGTCCCAGCGCCGACGCATGATGTACGCGCCGTCCGCGCCGAAGCCGTGCCGCGCCTGCGGCAGCATGATGAGGTCGAAGTCCTTGTTGGCCTTCATCAGGGCGTCCACCACCAGCAGCGAGTTGTACGGTGGCACGTTGTCGTCCATCATGCCGTGAATCAGGAACAGCTTGCCCTTGAGCTTCGACGCGTGCGTCTGGTTCGCTTCGGCTGCGTAGTTGTCACTCGCGCCGCTCTTCACGAGCAGCCCCTGATACCGCTCGCCCCAGTCGTCCTCGTAGTTGCGGTTGTCGTGATTGCCGCTCTCCGAGATGCCCACCTTGAAGAAGTCCGGCGCCTGGAACATCGCCGACGCGGTCGCGAAGCCACCACCCGAGTGGCCCCACATGCCCGCCTTGTCGATGTCAATGAAGCGATAGCGCTGCGCCAGCGCCTTCATCCCCGCCACCTGATCGGGGATCGTGTTATCCCCCATGCGCCCGTAGTAGAAGTCGCGGAACGCCTTCGACCGGCCCGGCGTCCCCATGCCGTCGATCGCCACCACCACGAAGCCGAGCTCCGCCAACGCCTGATGATCGCTGCGCGCCGGTGTGAAGCTGCGTGACCCCACGCTCCCCGACTGCGGCCCCGGGTAGATGTAGTTGATGATCGGATACTTGCGCGTGCTGTCGAGCGTGGTGGGCGTGAACATCAACCCGTAGATGTCCGTCTGCCCATCGCGCGCCTTCATCACCACCGGTGTCGGTGGCTTCCACCCGGTGGCCAGCAGCCGCGAGACATCGGCGCGTCCCAGTTCCACCAGCGCGCGACCGCTCATCGCATCGCGCAACACCGTCACCGGCGGCGTCACCGGCGTGCTGTACGTGTCCATCAACCACTTGCCATCGGGCGACAGCGCCACCGCGTGATGCGCCGAGTCGGGCGTGAGCAGCGTGAGCCCGGAACCATCGAAGTTCACGCGATACGCATGCTGGAAGTACGGATCACGTCCTGCTTCCTTCCCCACCGCCGTGAACCAGATCCGACGCGCCTTCTCATCGATCCGCAGGACTTCCGTCACGTTCCCTACACCAGGCGTGATGCGATTCTTCACCGCGCCGGTCGTGAGATCATGCAGATACAGATGCGTCCAGTCGTCCTTGTCCGACCACCAGATCACTTCGTTCGTGGCCGGCAGGAGACGCCACAGATCCTCAGGCTGCGACGCATCGCCGATCTGCGTCGCACTCTTCTCCTCGAGCACCGTACGCACCGCACCCGTGGCCGGATCGGCCACGCGCAGCCACGCCTGCTTGTGATCGCGCGAGCTCGAGATGAAGGCGAGCTGCCCCGTGCGCTCCACCCACTGCAAGTCACACAGCCCACCACCACACGCGATGTGGTCCGACACCGTCGAACGATGCGCATCGGGTGGCATCTGCAGTCGCGTCACCGAAGGCGTTCCACTCTGGTCGAACGACACCACGATGCGGTGCACGCGGAAGATCACGCTGTCGCCCGGCAGCGGGTATCGCCACGCCTCGAGCCGCGGGCTGCCGACGTTCGTGCTCACGAGATACATGTTGTTCACGCCACGCCCGTCATGCTGGAACGTCGCGAGCTTCGTGCCGTCGGGCGACCAGCTGACGACGGGATTGTCGTTGTGCACCCACCCGGCGTTGTTGGTCGCGTAACCGAAGCCTTCGACGCCATCGGTCGTGATCGCGCGCTCCGCGCCGCTCACCAGGTCCTTCACCCACAGGTTGTGGTTGCGGATGAAGACGGCCCGCGTACCATCGGGTGAGACGCTGCTGGCGCGCGGTGGCGCCTGACGGATCGGTGCCACTGCGGCGGCCGCCACTTCGCACGCATACGTCGCAAGCCGGCACGTGAACGTGCGCCCACCCTGCACCAGCGACACGCTGTTCGCCGACGCGTCGAACGCCTGCACCTGCAACGCCGAGGGCGCGACGGTCCCCGCGCCCGCCGTACCCAACGCGGTCGCCAATCGGGCGTGATCGAACAGGGGATCACGCCGCCGCCGCGTGGGCGACGCCAGCTGGTACTCGCCACCGTCGGCGGTGCTCAGGCGATACCACACGCGGCCATCGGCCAACCACGTGGGACGTGACATCATCCCGTGCATGAGCGGCGAGGTGAACTGCCCGAGCATGCGCTCGGCGCGCGCGTAATCGGCTTCGGTGAGTTGACGGGCCTGCGCCGAGACGACCATCGGGGTCGCCAGCGCACACAGGGCAAGGACGCGAATACGGGACATGGCGTGCGGGTTCGGAGGCGGGGAGTCCACGCGCGCGCCGACCGCGTGGGGCGCCGCGCACTGCTCGGAAGCTATCGCGCGAGCGCTCGTGCGACGAGACAGCCCCGTCAAGGTTTGCCCGCCCGCCGTCGAGACTTCACGCGCAAAGGCTCTCCCACCTGCGCCGGCTGGCGCAACACATCCCCCTTCGCCGATGGTACCATGCCCACCCCTGCCGAGCTCGACCAGTACATCGCCGCCCATGGAATGTGGAAGGCCCGACTCCGCCAAGTCCTCGCGTCGGGCAAGTCCGACGCATCGCCCCAAACCATTCGACGCGACGATCAGTGCGACTTCGGGCGTTGGCTGCACGGCGCCAGTCTCGCCGAGCGGCGCGCGCCAGAGTATCAGATGATCAAGGCGCTGCACGCGCGCTTTCATGTCGCCGCCGCCAAAGTCGTCGAGCTGGCGGTCGCGGGCCGACGCGCCGACGCCGAATCCAGCATGGCCATGGGTGGAGAGTTCTTCGCCGCCTCGACCGAGCTCACGACAGCCATGAAGGGGTGGAAGCGAGCGCTCGCCGCGTGACACCCTGATCACCCCGGGGACCGTTGCCTTCGGGCCGGTCCCCGCGTTCGTTTCGCGCATGCTGCCACGTCTCGTCATCTGCGCGGGCGGACTGCTCGCGATGCTCTCCGCCTGCCGGTCTGCCCCATCGACCGCCGTCACACTTCCGACGCCGTCCGGCACCTGCCCGGCCGCTGGCCTCGAGCTCACGACCATTGCCGCCGTGCAGGGGAACGGCGCTCGATCCCCGCTCGAGGGACGCACTGTCACCCTCGATGGCGTCGTCACGGGCGACTTCGAGACCTCGGGGCTCTCCCCCGCCGGCTTCACGGTGCAGGCGCGCACCCCCGACAATGACCCACGCACGTCCGACGCACTCTTCGTGATGAGTGACGCGGGCGACCGCGTGTCGCTTGGCGACGTGGTGCGCCTCACTGGCACCGTGGCCGAGATCGATGAGGACACGCGCCTCACCGCCGTCAGCTCGCTCACCATCTGCGCTCGCGATGCCCGCGTGACACCGGTCGCACTCACCTTGCCGCTCGCGGCCGCCGATGCGCTCGAAGCGTACGAAGGCATGCTCGTGCGATTTGCGCAGACCCTCACCGTCACCGAACACTTCCAGCTCGGTCGGTTCGGGCAACTCACCGTGTCCAACGGCCGACTCTGGCAGCCCACGCAGCGCCACGCGCCTGGACCGGAGGCGAACGCGCTCGCCGCCGCGAACGCGCGCAATCGTCTCGTCGTGGACGACGGAAACGACGCGCAGAACCCCGATCCCATCGCGTTCGGACGCACCGGCAGCCCCCTCTCCGCCGCACAGTCGTTGCGCGCGGGTGACCAGATCACCGAACTGACGGGAGTGCTCACGCATGCACGCGGTGGTCAGGCCAACGCGCGCCCGAGCTGGCGGCTGCAGGCACGACACACGCTCGCCGGCGACATGCCGCGGTTCATCGCCCGCAACATGCGCCGTCCCACGCCTGCCGACGTGAACGGTACGCTGCGCGTGAGCGCCTTCAACGTGCTCAACTACTTCAACACGTTCGGTCGTGGCGCCTGCACGAGTGGCGACGGTGGCGCGGCCACCGACTGTCGCGGCGCCGCATCGGCGGACGACTTCGCGCGACAGACCGACAAGATCGTCGCCGCGCTCGCCGCCCTCGATGCACACGTCGTCGGCCTCATGGAAATCGAGAACGACGGCTACGGCGTCTCGAGTGCGATCGCCGATCTGGTCACGCGACTCAACGCCGCGACCGCGCCCGGCCGCTATGCGTTCGTCGATGTGGACGCACGTACTGGCGTACGCAACGCGCTCGGCACCGATGGCATCAAGGTGGGATTGCTGTACCAGCCCGCGCGTGTGTCGCTCACGGGTCGCACCGCCGTGCTGGCTTCACCCGCCTTCGTGACCGGCGGCGACAGCGGCCCGCGCAATCGCCCGTCGCTCATTCAGGCGTTCGCGCAGCCCGATGGCGAAGTCTTCGTGGTGAGTGTCAATCACCTGAAGAGCAAGGGCAGCGGCTGCGACACCCCCGACGCCGGCGACGGACAGGGTGCGTGCAATGGCGTGCGCACCAACGCGGCGCGAACGCTGGCGCAGTTCCTCGGTACCGATCCGACCGGCACGGGTGATCCCGACGTGCTGCTGCTCGGCGATCTCAATGCCTACGCCATGGAAGATCCGGTACGCGCGCTCGTGAGCGCCGGCTTCACCGATCTCGAATCGGCTCGCGGTGGAGCCGACGCCTACTCGTACCTCTTCGACGCGCAGCTCGGCAGTCTCGACCACGCGCTTGCCTCGGCCTCACTCGCGACCCAGGTCACCGGCGTGACGACATGGCACATCAACGCCGATGAACCACCGGTGCTCGGCTACACCTCTGCGTTCAAGTCGCCAGCGCAACGTACGTCGTTGTTTGCCCCCGATCCGTTCCGCAGCTCCGATCACGATCCCGTGCTCGTAGGGCTGCGGCTCGCGCGGCCGCGCTGAACACCAATCGTCAACGGCGACGATTCGGTCACACGGCGTCACGGTTCGCACGCATCGGTTGGCGATTCACTCGGAGATGATGACACTGCACCGTCTCGCAACGGAGGCCGTGCATCCTGCTCCCGCTCGCCACGGAACATCACCTGCGTCGTCGCATCGCGCGCGCCGCGCGGCAGACCGGTTTGATCGCGCTGAGCATCATCGGCTCCGGCGTCGGCTCGCTCTACGCCTCGACTGTGCTGTACGATGTGCCACCCGCCGCGCCCTTCGAGGGGGATCAGTGGTACAACCCATACGACGTGCGCGACGACCGCAGCACACGGTGGCTCAAGGCCAACTTCCATGCGCACTCGCACGCGTGGCGTGGCCTCACCGAGGGTGACCAGTCAGCTGACGATGTGGTCAGCGCCTATCGCCGAATGGGCTACGATGTCATCGCGCTGTCCAACTACCACACCCTGCCTCCGGCATCCGACACCTCGGTGTTCCCGGTCTACGAGCACGGGTGGAACATCAGCAAGTCGCATCGCCTCGTGATCGGCGCGCAATCAGTGCGCTGGCGTGACTATCCGGTAGGCCAGCACATGCTGCACCAACAGGAGCTCATCGAACAGTTGCGCGCCGACGGCGCCGTGGTAGCGATCGCGCATCCCGCCATGCGCAACGGCCACGCCCTCGCGTCGTTCGAATCGCTCAGCGGCTATGACGCACTCGAAGTGCTCAATCATTTTCTTCCTCCGGCTGAGTCGCAGTGGGACCGCGCGCTGTCGAGCGGTCGTGCGGTGTGGCTGCTGGCCAACGATGACACACATGACATTCGCGGCATCGGCGAGACCGGCGTGCATTGGACGCTCGTTCGCGCGCCGTCAGCGGGCGTGGCGGACATCACGTCGGCGATTCGGGCCGGTCGAACGATCGGCGTGCGTGGTCACTCGGGTCACACCGAGCTCGAGTTTCTTTCGCTTCGCATGCGGGGCGACACCATGGAACTCGACGTGCGCGGTCCCATCGACTCCGTGCGCCTCGTAGGACAGGCCGGGGCTGTGCGATTCGCCGCCGATGCAGACACCCTCGAGACACGCGGGGACACAATCCGCGTGCGGGCTGTTGCCGACCCACGCGATGGCTATCTGCGCGCCGTCATCATTGGCCGCGAGCCGAGCGCTCGCGCCGGTGCACCGCAGGCGCTCTACCTCAATCCGGTGGTGCGCTACGACGGACGCACGCTCGGCGTGAGTGGCGCCGTGATCTCGGTGCAACGCACTGCCGCGTTTCGTCTCTCGGTGATCGGCCTGTTGACCGCCATCGTCGCGCCGCATGTCGCACGCCTGGGGAACGCACGTGCGCGTCGTCGGCAGGTGCCGGTCGCCTCATGACGACCACGACTGCCACCGCGACGCGCGCATTCGAGCGGTCGCTGTTGCTGCTCGTCGGAGCGTCGACGCTTCTCAGGCTCGTGCTCGCGGCAGCCACTGGTCTTGGCGTCGATGAATCGTACGCCGTGAGCGTGGCGCTGCCGTACTCGCTCAGCTACTTCGATCACCCACCGCTGCACTTCTGGATGGCTGGCGCGATGGTGCAGCTGACGGGTACGACGACCGCACTGCTCGTGCGCCTGCCGTTCGTGATCAGCTTCGGCGTGACGTTGTTCGCCATCGGCACGCTCGGGCGACGACTCTTCGGCGAACGCGCGGGACTGCTCGGCGCGCTCGCACTCGCGTCGAGTGGGGTACTCGGGGTCACGACGGGGACATGGGTGCTTCCGGACGGTCCCCTCGTGGCTGCACTCGCCGTGGCGGCCGTGCTCGCCGAAGCCGCTACGCGCACGCCAGCGCGCGGACTCGAATCGTGGCTGTGGCTCGGTGTTGCCCTCGCCGTCGGGTTCCTCAGCAAGTATCACACGGCGTTGTTCGGTCTCGGGCTCGCCGTGTTTCTCGTGACCGATCGTACCGCGCGTACCACGCTGGCGACATCCGGCCCTTGGCTGGCCGCGGGCGTCGCCAGCATCGGTCTTGTGCCGGTTCTGCTGTGGAACGAGAAACACGATTGGATCTCCTTTGCGTTCCATGGCGCACGCGCGACTTCCGATCGGCCGTGGTCACCGGCGCCGTTCGCCGAGATGCTCGCGGGAGAAGCCGCGTGGTTGTTGCCGTGGATCGCCATCCCGGCAGGCCTTGCACTGTGGCGCGCGTGGCGCACGGGCCCCGAGGATCGTGGCGGTTGGTTCTGCGCGATGCTCGCGAGCGGCCCCATTCTGGTTTTCTCGCTCGTGCCGCTTGGTGGTGCTCGTGGTCTACCGCATTGGACCGCACCCGGCTGGCTCTTCGTGATGCCGCTCGTTGGTCGTGAGCTCGCGTGCGCGATCGAAGAGGGCCGGAGCTGGGCGCGAGGTTGGCGCGTCGCGGCGCCGACGGTCACCGCAGTGCTCGCACTGTTGCTCGCCGTGCATGTGCAGACGGGAATGTTGACGCGCGTGCTCCCCGGTCTCAATGCGCCGTCGGACCCGAGTCTTGATGCCGTCGATTGGCGATCGCTTGCGGATTCACTCAATGCGCGCGGTGTGATCACGAGTGGCGAAGCCGCCCGCCCCATCTACGCCCGAAGCTGGATTCAGGCGGGCAAGCTGGGCGTCGCGCTTGGCCCGCACGCGCGTGTCCGGTGCTTTTGTGACGACCCGCATCATTTCGGCCTGCGGCCGGGCGGTCGCGAGGCGCCCGATACGACGGCGCTCGTCATTGAACATGCACAGCCGTGGCGCCGACAGTGGCGACCTGCACACCGCGTGTGGTCCGATCGGCTCCACCTCGATTCCGTGAGCGCCGTGACCATCACCCCGCGAGGTGCACGCGCAATCACGCTGCTGTTGTACCGCGTTGCGGCCCCGCGCGATCAGGCCGCCAACCGCCGCGTGAACAGATACTTTCGCGACAGCGACACTTCCGAGCGCGAGATCGACGCGTAGCGCGCGATCTTCTCGGGATAGTGCTCGAGCGACGATTGCGCGAACCCCATGCCCAGAAAGAGTCGGTCTGCGAGCGACACCGAGAACACTTCCGGATAACCTCGCACACGCGCGAGTTGCGCAGCCGCTTCGATAAGCTGCTTGCCGAGTCCGCGGTGCTGCGCCTTCGGCAGCACCGCGAGCGACACCAGTTCGACCAGACTCGGTGAGTATTCGTCGAGGGCGACACAACCGAGCACCGAGTGATCGGCGGCGCGAATGAGGCGATAGTCGTCGATGTGCTTCGCGACGAACGCTTCGGTACGCGGCAACGTGAGGCCGTCAGGCGCAAAGAGGTTGTTGAGCGCGGCCAGCTCCGGCACATCCTGTAATGTGGCGCGCTCCACCGTGAGCGTGGCCATCCCGCCGTGGGGCGCGGGCGCGGACCGTTCCGTTGTCATCAGCGCGACGCGTACACGCGCGTGCGACCCGTGCGATCGAAGAGCAGCACGTCGTACTTCTCCGGCGTCCCGCCCTCCATGCCGGGCGAACCGATTGGCATGCCGGGCACGGCGAGACCGCGCGCGTCGGGCTGCTCACGCAGCAATCGGAGAATCAGATCGGCCGGTACGTGTCCTTCGACCAGATATCGACCGATCTGCGCGGTGTGACACGACTCCAGGGCGCGTGGAATCCCGAAGGCGGCCTTCGTTTCGGTGAGGTCGGGCAGATCGCGCGCCACGCAGGTGATGCCAGCACGCTGCACGTGCTCCATCCACGCCTTGCAGCAACCACAGGTCGGCGACTTGTACACGGTCATCGTTCGCGCGGCCTGCGGCTGTGCCGCGAGGACGGGCGATGCAGCGACACCGAGCACAGCCGCACCAAGCACGGTGTGGCCCGCGGCGGTCAGCCACTGGCGGCGAGTCAGCGCCGGCTGGTCCGGCCGGTCGTGGAGCGCATCGGTCATTGAGGACACCGGAAGAGGGTGAACGCGGGGAAGATAGCATCGTGACAATCCCGCCCGCGCCCACCGCTCAACCCGATCGCCCGTCCGGTCGACACTTCTGGACGAACCCGGAGAGGCGGCGTACCGACGACGGTGGCCGCCCGTGCAGCATTTTCGGTGGACGACGCCCGCGTGGCCGCCACCCCCCTTGCGTCCCTCGCGTCTCATGTCGACCGCGTCCCCAGTCGTTCGCACGTTCCTTCGCGCCAGCCGAGAAGAAGCCGACCAGCTGTTTGGTCGAGTCCTCCTGCTGCACGTCCCCGTCGCCGTTGCTCTCGCGGCCTGGTACGACACCTGGATCACCGCCCTCGTCGTCTCGCTCATCGCCGCGGGCGGCCCGTGGTACCTCACGAAGTACCGGCCCGGTGAGGCGGTTACACGTTTCGCCGTGGCGATTGGCTTCATGACGTTCTCCGCGCTCTTCATTCATCAGTCGCACGGCGTCATCGAGCTGCACTTCCACATCTTCGCGTCGCTGGCCTTCCTGCTCGCCTATCGGGACTGGCGCGTCCCGGTCGCCGCCGGTGGCTACATCGCGGTGCATCACATTGCCTTCCACTTCCTCCAGCACGCCGGCGCTCCGGTGTGGGTCATGAACCACCACGGTGGCTTCGTGTGGGTGCTCGTGCACGCGGCCTTCGTGATCTTTGAAGTCGCCATTCTCATCTTCCTGGCGCTGCAGATGGCGGCGGAAGCGGATCGCACGCAGACCGTGTTCGAATGCGCCGAAGCCCTCGGCGTGGGTGACGTGTCGAAGGCCCCGTCGGGCGACGGTGTCGCGCAGGCGATGCGCCATCTGGTGGGTGCCATTGAACGGGTGTCGGAGCACGCCAACGAAATGGCGGCGGCGGTCCGCGAGCAGCGCGCCGTGCAGCTGCCGGTGGACCATGGCCTCAAGGGCGCGTTCGCCGCCATCACCGACACGCTGCGTGGTGCTGGTGACACCATGGAACGCCTGCGCGCCGAGAATGCGCGCGTCACCGCCATCACGCATGGCTTCCTCGGCACGCTCGGCGAAGCGATTGACGGACTGCAGGCCAATGATCTCACCGTGCGCGTCCAGCATGGGTTTGGTGCCGAGCACGACGCGACGGGCCGCGCCCTGAACGACGCGATCGGAGCGCTGCGCGACACGCTCGTCGAGCTGCATCAGGCGGCCGACCACGTGGATGCGGCGGCAGGTGACATCGCCGACGGCGCCGAAGTGGTGGCCCGCGCTACCGCCGAACAGGCGGCCGGCGTCGAGGAAGTGTCGGCGTCGCTCGAGACGCTCACCGCAAACGGGGCGGAAGCCACCGCGGCGGCCGCCCAGGCTCGTGAGGCGAGTGCGAGTGCCCGCGCGCGCGCCGAAGACGGCGCCGCCAGCGTCACGCAACTCGTCGCGGCGATGGACGCGATGAAGGCCGGCGCGGCCGATACCGCCCGCATCGTCCGCACCATCGACGAGATCGCGTTCCAGACCAACCTGCTCGCCCTCAACGCGGCCGTCGAAGCGGCACGCGCCGGCGACGCCGGCCGTGGCTTCGCCGTGGTCGCCGAAGAAGTGCGCGCGCTCGCCATTCGCTCGGCGGACGCAGCACGCACGACCGCCGGCCTCATCGAGGATACCGTTCGCCGCGTTGACGAAAGCGCGCGTGTGTCCAGCGATGTGAACGCGCGCCTCGGCGAGCTGCGGCAGGAGATCCAGTCGGTGGCCGCGCTCGTTGAACGACTCGCGTCGAGCACGGTCGAGCAGCAGGAAGGCGTCGACCAGATTCGCAAAGCCGTCGAGTCACTCAACGGTGCGGTACAGGCCGCTGCCGCCTCGGCGGAAGAATCGGCCAGCGCGGCCCAGGAGCTCTCGGCGCAGGCGCGGTCGCAGCGTGAACTGGTGGACCGGTTCCGCATCGCCGACGGCCCTGGCCGCGAGCGCGAGGCGTTCGAGCGCGAACTCGTCTTCTGAAGCCGTAAGGGTTTGCCTTACGGAATCGTCGGGCGGTTCGGGTAAGGAGGTCGGGGACACCGCGATGGGCAGCGGCTGGTCCCGAGCCGAGCCTTCCGGGTGTCGGATCCCCCCCGCACGAGGCGGGGGGACGACACTCGATCATGAGGCTCTCGAACATGAGTGCTGCCGTCCTCCCGATGGAGGGAGCTGCCGCAAGCGGTCCGCGGCTGGAGTCCTTCAGTTACGACGACGCGATCGTCCGTCAGTTCCTCTGGGCCACGTTCATCTGGGGCCTGGTCGGGATGCTGGTCGGGCTCATCGTGGCCCTCCAGCTTGCCAACCCCATCTTCAACGTCGGTGAATACCTGACGTTCGGCCGCCTGCGGCCGCTGCACACGAACGCGGTGATCTTCGCGTTCGCCGGCAACGCGTTCTTCACCGGCGCCTACTACTCGACCCAACGCTTGCTCAAGGCGCGGATGTTCTCCGACGCCTTGAGCAAGTTCCATTTCTGGGGGTGGCAGGCCATCATCGTGGCCGCCGCGCTGACCCTCCCACTCGGCCACACGCAGGCGAAGGAATACGCCGAGCTTGAGTGGCCGATCGACATCGCCATCGCCGTCGTGTGGGTCGCCTTTGCGATCAACTTCGTCGGCACGATGATCAAGCGCCGCGAGCGCCATCTGTACGTCGCGCTCTGGTTCTACATCGCGTCGATCGTGACGGTGGCTGTGCTGCACATCTTCAACAACCTGAGCCTGCCGGCCGGACCGTTGAAGAGCTATAGCATCTACGCGGGTGTGCAGGACGCCTTCATGCAGTGGTGGTACGGGCACAACGCCGTGGCCTTCTTCCTCACCACGCCGTTCCTCGGGCTGATGTACTACTTCATGCCCAAGGCCGCCGAAGGGCCGGTGTTCTCGTACAAACTGTCCATTCTGCACTTCTGGTCACTGGTGTTCCTGTACATCTGGGCCGGTCCGCACCACCTGCACTACACCGCGCTCCCGGAGTGGGCCTCCACGCTGGGCATGCTCTTCTCGGTCATGCTGTGGGCCCCGAGCTGGGGCGGCATGATCAACGGCCTGCTGACGCTGCGCGGCGCGTGGCACAAGGTGGCCGAAGACCCGATCCTCAAGTTCATGGTGCTCGCCGTCACCGCGTACGGCATGAGCACGTTCGAAGGCCCACTGCTCTCGATCAAGTCGGTCAACTCGCTGGCGCACTACACCGACTGGATCATCGCGCACGTACACACCGGCGCGCTTGGCTGGAACGGCTTCCTGACGTTCGGCATGGTGTACTGGCTGCTGCCGCGCCTCTTCCAGACGCCGATCTACAGCAAGCGGCTCATGGAAGTGCACTTCTGGATCGCCTCGTTCGGCATCCTGCTCTACGTCGTGGCCATCTACAGCGCCGGCGTGACGCAGGGGCTCATGTGGCGCGCGTTCGACGAAACCGGTCGCCTCGCGTATCCCGACTTCGTCGAAACCGTCGTACGCCTGCTGCCCATGTACTGGCTCCGCGTGGCCGGTGGCTCGCTGTACATCGTGGGCATGCTGCTCTTCGGCTGGAACATCTTCATGACGTGGCGCAAGCGGCCGGCGACGTACGAAGTGCCGGTCATCACCGCGCCGGCGCTCGCGAAGAAGTACGTGCCGGAACACGCTGGCGCACCGGTCCCGGCAGGCGCCTGGGCGCGCTTCGCCGGTGCGGCGTGGCACCGCACCTGGGAGCGCATGCCGATCACGTTCACGGTGCTCACCACGCTCGCGGTGGTGGTCGCCTCACTGTTCGAGATCATTCCCACGTTCCTCATCAAATCGAACGTGCCCACGATCGCGAGCGTGAAGCCCTACACGCCGCTCGAGTTGGCGGGACGCGATTTGTATATCGCCGAAGGGTGCTTCAACTGTCACTCGCAGATGGTACGTCCGTTGCGCTTCGAGACGGAACGCTTTGGTGAGTACAGCAAGCCGGGCGAGAGCGTCTACGAGCATCCGTTCCTCTGGGGCTCGCGGCGCATCGGGCCCGATCTGGCGCGCATCGGTGGCAAGTATCCGCACCTCTGGCACGTGCGGCACTTCGAGAATCCGCCGGCCATCACGGCGCGCTCGATCATGCCGGCGTACGCGCACTTCCTCACCAACCCGCTCGACTTCGACGCGATCCAACCGCGTGTGGACGCGATGGCCATGCTCGGCGTGCCCTACGGCGACGCGGTGAATCGCGCACCGGAGATGGCGCGGCAGCAGGCGGCGCAGATCGCCGCCGAGATCGAGGCACAGGGCGGACCCGCCGGACTGTCCGACAAGCAGATCATCGCGATGGTGGCCTACATGCAGCGACTCGGGCAGGACATCAAGCAGCCGGCGAGCACGGTGGGGGTCGCCAAGTGAAGCTCTCCGACATCATGGGCTACGCGAATCTCTCGGTCTACGCCGAGATCGCGCTGGTCATCTTCCTGATTGTCTTCCTTGCCCTCTCCGTGCGGCTCTTCCTGCCCGGACAGGACGCCGAGCTGCGTGCAGCGGCTCGGCTGCCGCTCGACGACGACCCTACGCCCGCGGCGACGCCGCGCGGGAGCACCCATGGCTGAGCAGAAGGATCCCCGCACCGATCGCCTCCTCGATCACGAGTACGACGGCATCTCGGAGTATGACAATCCGATGCCGCGCTGGTGGCTGCTCACCTTCGCTGGCACGGTGATCTTCTCCGTCATCTACGCGCTCAACATCGGTCCCGTGGGCAGCGGCCCCGGACGCATTGCGCAGTACGATGCCGAAGTCGCGGCCGCGAAGGCGCTCATGCCCGAGACGCCCACGACGATCGATCCGACGCAGCTGCTCGCGCTCGCGAGCGACGCGTCGGCGACGAGCGCCGGTCAGCAGGTGTATGCGTCGTACTGCGCCTCCTGCCACGGCCCGGACGGCGGTGGCCTCATCGGTCCGAATCTCACGGACAACGTGTGGCTGCACGGCGGTGCCCCTGATCAGATCTACGGCACCATTGTCAACGGTGTCCTCGCCAAGGGCATGCCGGCCTGGGAGAAGATGCTCAGCGCCGATCAGCTCACGAATGTCGCGGCCTACGTGGTCTCCCTCGCCGGTACCACGCCCACGAATCCCAAGGCGCCTGAAGGTGAACCGTACACGCCGTGACCGCTCCTCCGATTGCCTCCGGACGCGTCCTGCCGACGCTGAACGAGGACGGCACCCGTAACTGGATCCGCCCGCGTCCCTCCCCGGGACGCTGGTGGCGCCGGCGGCAGGTGGTGGCGTACGTCCTGATGGTGCTGTTCATCGCGTTGCCGCACATCCCGATCAACGGGCATCCGGCGTTCCTGATGAGCTTTCCCAAGCGGGAGTTCCACCTCCTCGGGTGGACCTTCCTGCCCACGGATACGCTGCTCTTCATGCTGTTCCTCGCGAGCACCATCATCGGCATCTTCCTCCTCACTGCGCTCTTCGGACGCGCCTGGTGCGGCTGGGCCTGCCCGCAGACGGTGTATCTCGAGTTTCTGTTCCGGCCCATCGAACGGTTCTTCGAAGGCGGCTACGCGGGCTCACGCGCTCTCGATCGCGAACGCAAGTGGTTCACGCCGCGTCGCATCGCCAAATACGCGGTCTATCTCGTGATCTCGCTGGTGCTGGCGCATACGTTCCTCGCGTACTTCGTGGGCGTCGATCAGCTCTCGGTGTGGATGACGCGCTCGCCGTGGGAGCATCCCACCGGCTTCTTCATCATGGCGCTCACCACGATCGCCGTCTGGTACAACTTCACCTATTTCCGCGAGCAGACCTGCCTCATCGCGTGCCCGTACGGTCGCTGGCAGTCGGTCCTGCTCGACAAGGCGTCGGTCATCGTCGCCTACGATGCGACGCGCGGTGAGCCGCGCGGCAAGGCGGGCACCACCTCCGGTGACTGCATCGACTGCAAGGCCTGTGTGCAGACCTGCCCCACCGGCATCGACATCCGCAATGGACTGCAGATGGAGTGTGTGCACTGCACGCAATGCATCGATGCGTGCGATGCGATCATGGACAAGATCGAGAAGCCACGCGGTCTCATTCGCTATTCGTCGCAAGAAGCGCTTGCCGGCAAGCCGAAGCGCCTGCTGCGCACGCGCACGGTGCTCTATCCGCTGGCCTTCACGATCGCGTTCGGCAGCATGCTCACCCTCCTCTTCACCAAGGAGACCGCCGACGTCACGGTGCTGCGTGGTCTTGGCGCGCCGTTCCGCGAGGAAGCCGACGGTTCGGTGGCCAATCAGGTGCGCATCAAGGTCGCCAATCGCGGCGGTGAGGACGCCCGCTACCAGATCAGCTTCGCTGGTGTACCCGACGGACGCATCGTCGCCCCCGAGAATCCGCTGCGCGTCAGCGCCGGTGAGATGCGCGAAACGAGCGTGTTCGTGCTGCTGCCACGCGCTGCCTTTACCGATGGCGCTCGCGAAGTCACCGTCACGGTGACCGACGGCGACCGCTTCACCACCACCGTTCCGTGGCGCCTGCAGGGCCCCGTCGGGACGGCACCGGCGACGACGCCGGGAGACAGGCCATGAAGAAAGGACTCGGTTGGCCGATCGGCATCGCCGCCATTCTGTTCACCACGGTGGCGAGCAACGTCGGCGTCATTCTGCTCACCAAGGACGATCCCTCGTTTGCGGTCGAACCGGACTACTACCGCAAGGCCGTGGAATGGGATTCCACCACGGCGCAGCGCGCACGCAGTGATGCGCTGGGCTGGCAGGTGACCCCCACGGTACAGGTCGGCGGTGCGAACAGTGAGCTCGCCCTCGCGCTCGTCGACGCCCGTGGCGCACCGATCACGGATGCCATCGTCACCGGCGAGCTGCTCCACATCGCACGCGCCGCGCAGATGCAGGAGGTGTCGTTCGCCGCCACCGCCGACGGGTACGCGGCCACCGTGCAGATGCCGCGCGCGGGTGTCTGGGAGCTGCGACTCGACGCCACGCGCGGCGACCAGCGCTTCCTGCGCACCGTACGACTGGAAACGTCGCACGCGGACGCGAGCGCGCCGGTGTCCCTCGAACCACGCGACGGACCCTGACATGGACATTGCCGCCTCGCCGACGCTGGCGCTGGGGGTCGTGAGTGCCAGCCTGCTCGGCAGTCTGCACTGTGCTGGCATGTGCGGCGGATTTGCCTGTCTCTACGGCGGCGATGCCGCGCGTTCAAGCATGCACACGGCGCGTCCGCTGTTGACGAGTCACATCGCCTATCACGGCGGACGACTGGCCGCGTATGTCGCGCTCGGGACGCTCGCGGGCGCGCTTGGCGCGGGTCTCGATCGCGCTGGTGAGTTCGCCGGACTGCAGCGCGTGGCCGGCTGGGTGGCCGGTGCCTTTCTGATCGTGTGGGGGCTCGCGCTGCTCGCCCACGCGCTCGATGTGCGTTTCCTTCCGGCCCTGGTGCGCGGACAGCTCCCCGAACGCTCCGCCCGTTTCATCGGGAGCGCGCTCGTCCGCTTCCGCGCACAATCCGTGGGGCCGCGCGCGGCGCTGCTTGGTGTCCTCACCGGGCTGCTGCCCTGTGGTTGGCTGTGGGCGTTCGTGGTCTCAGCCGCCGGCACCGGCTCGGCCCTGCGTGGCGCGGCGTTCATGGCGCTCTTCTGGATCGGCACCGTCCCCGCGCTCGTTGCCATCGCGACCGGAGTACAGCGCGCGACCGGTGCCCTGCAGCAGCGACTGCCTATCGTGAGCGCGATGGTCGTCATCGCGTTCGGCGTGGCGTCGCTGGGTGGTCATCTCGGGGTCGTGCCCGGGCATCGGCACGAACACCTCGTGACGGCCGCACCGCCCGCGTACGCACCGGAGGTGGCGGCACCGACCGATTCGTCGTCCCGCGCCCAGTCGATGGTGGGTCATGAGCACTGACACGCTGACGCCGCGCGCGGTCAACGCCCGGTCCACCACCGCCTCGCACGCGTCCGTCGACGTCGCGTGCGCCCATTGCACGCTCCCCGTGCCGACCGCGCTCGTGCGCGCCGACGCCGACCAGCAGTTCTGCTGCGCCGGCTGCGAGACGGCATACACCCTGCTGCACACGCACGGCCTCGACGCGTTCTACACCTTTCCCGAACGCCGCGAAGCGCGCGTTGCTCGCACGGGACGCACCTACGACGAATTCGATCACCCCGCGTTTGCCGCGCTGCACGTGCGCCCGACGCACGATGGCTTCTCGCAGGTGGAGCTCTATCTCGAGGGCATTCACTGCGCGTCGTGCGTCTGGCTCGTCGAGCGCGTCCCGCTGCTCGTACCTGGTGTCGCGCGTGCTGAACTCGATGTACGTCGCAGTCGCGCCATCGTGGCGTGGGATGCCAGCGCGACGCCGCTCTCGCAGGTTGCGCGCACGCTCGACACGCTGGGCTATCCGCCCCATCCGTTCCGCGGCGTCGCCCGCGATGCGGTGCGCCGCGGCGAAGATCGCCGCATGCTCGTGCGCATCGGCGTCGCTGGCGCCATCGCCGGTAACGTCATGCTCTTTGCGTTCGCCCTCTACAGCGGCGAACTGGCGTGGATGGACCCGGCGCACACGCGCTTCTTCCGCTGGCTCAGCATGGCGCTCACGCTGCCCACGCTCGCGTGGCCCGGACGCGTGTTCTTCACCGGCGCACTCGCGGCGCTGCGCACGCGTACGCTGCACATGGATCTGCCCATCGCGATCGCGCTCGCCGCAGGATTCGCGCGCGGCGCGATCAACACGGTCACCGACAGCGGCCCGATCTACTTCGACGGTCTCGCGCTGCTCACCTTCGCGCTGCTCGTCGGACGCTTCCTCCAGCAGCGTGGCCAGCGCCTCGCCACCGATAGCGCCGAGCTGCTGTACGCGCTCACGCCATCAACGGCGCGCGTCGTCGAGGCCGAGGGTCGTGTGCGTGATGTGCCCACCGAAGCTGTGTTGCCGGGCATGGTCCTCGAGGTGCGCGCGGGCGAAACCTTTGCCGCCGATGGTGTCCTCACCTCCGCACACACCACGGTCAATGCGGCCCTGCTCACCGGCGAGTCACGCCCCACCGACGTTCGGGAGGGCGACAGCGTATTTGCCGGCACACTGAACGTGGCCGCCCCCGCGCGTGTGCGCGTGACCGAAGCCGGCGAAGCGAGTCGCGTCGCGCGCATTCTGCAACAGGTGGAGTCGAGCAGCGACCGTCGCGCACCAGTGGTGCTCGCGGCGAACAGGCTGGCTGGCGTGTTCGTCGCCGTGGTACTCACACTCGCCGTCATCACGTGGGGCGTGAAGACCGCGATGCACAGTACCACCGCACTCGATGATGCGATCGCGCTCCTCGTCGTGACCTGCCCGTGCGCGCTTGCACTCGCCACGCCGCTCGCCGTCACCATGGCCGTCGGTCGTGCCGCTCGCGGTGGCGTGCTGGTGAAGGGTGGCGACGCGCTGGAACAGCTCGCGACGCCCGGTACCCTCGTGCTCGACAAGACCGGGACGCTCACCGAAGGTCAACACGCGCTCGTCACGTGGGTGGGCGATACCGACGTGCGCCCCCTCGTGCACGCGCTCGAACTCGGCAGCTCGCACCCGCTCGCCGATGCGGTGCGTCGCGCGTGGCGTGACGCTCCGTGGCTTGCGCAGCCGCTACCGACCGTGGAACAGGCCGAGCACGTCATCGGTGGTGGACTGCTCGGCACGGTGGACGGTCGCGCGCTGATCGTTGGATCACCGGGATTCGTGCGAGCACATGCCGCCCGCGGCACCGAGGCCACCGAACGCGCGATCGACGCGCTCGATGCCACGCTCACGCCCGTGCTCGTCGCACGTGACGGTATCATCGTGGCCGCCGGCGGCTTCGGCGATCGCATTCGTGAGGACGCGGCCGCCGCCTTGTCGGCGCTGCGTGCACGCGGTTGGCGCACGGTGATGGCCTCGGGTGATACGCCCCACGTGGCGCAAGCCGTCGGCGCTCGCCTCGGCTTTGCGCCGAGCGAAGTACACGGCGCCATGTCGCCGGAAGGCAAGTTGGCACTCGTGACGGCGTTGCAGCAGTCGGACGGGCACGTCGTGATGGTGGGCGACGGCGTGAACGACGCCGCGGCCATTGCCGCAGCGAATGTCGGCATCGGTGTGCACGGTGGCGCCGAGGCATGCCTTGCCACCGCCGATGTGTTCCTCGCGCGACCGGGGCTCACGCCGCTGCGCGAGCTCATCGAGGGCGCCGAACGCACCACGCGCGTCATCCGCCGCAACTTCGCGTTCTCGCTCGCCTACAATGCCATCGGTGGCGGACTCGCGATCATCGGGTTGCTCACCCCCCTCATCGCCGCCGTCCTGATGCCGCTCAGCTCACTTACCGTGGTGATCGCGAGTTGGCACGGACGCACGTTCGAGGTCGCGAAGACCGCTGCCGCGCCGGCATCGCCGACGATCGGATGATCCCCCGTTGATCTTTGCGTGATGCACGGCCGTGAAGCTTCCGGGTCCACATTCCGATCCGGAGGCTTCATGCATCATCGTATCCGCTCGTCCCGCACGCGTCTGCTGCGCGTTGCGCCCCTCCTCCTGGCGCTCTTCACGCCCGCCCTCGCGCCGCTCGTGGCGCAATCCGCGTCTCGCACGGCGGCGAGCGATCGGGTGCTGCTCGTCGTCAGTGCCGCTGGTCGCGACAGTGGACGCACCCGCCCAGGCTTCGAGCTCGACGAACTCTCGCAGGCGTGGCTGTTGTTTCGTGCCAACGGCTTCGAGGTGACCATCGCGAGTCCCACTGGCGGAGCCGTCGTGGCCGATCCCTTTGACGCCTCGCTCGACTATAACGCCCGCTTCCTCGCGGACACCGCTGCCGTGCGTCAACTGCGACACACCGTGCGTACCGACGCCGTACGGAGCAGTGATTTCCGGGCCGTCTTCATCCTCGGCGGCAAGGGCGCCATGTTCGACCTGCCTCAGGACACGGCACTGGCGACGTTCGTGAGTCAGGTGCACGCGCGCGGCGGCATCGTCGGCGCCGTGTGTCATGGTCCCGCTGGCCTCGTGGGCGCCCGAACCCCCGACGGACGCCCGCTGCTGGCGGGTCGGACGGTGACGGGCTTCACCGATGAGGAAGAGATGGTGTTCGGCAAGCAGTGGCGACCGCAGTTTCCGTGGTTGCTCGAGACGCATATTCGTGAGCTTGGTGCACGGTGGCAGGAGGCAGGCCTCATGCAACCCTTCGTGGTGAGTGATGATCGCGTGATCACTGGACAGAATCCGTTCGCCACGGGAGAAACCGTGGAGACGATCGTGCGTGCACTGGGACGCGCACCCGTCACACGCACGACGTGGCGCGACGAGCGAAGCGCGCGGTTCGCCCGCGAGGCGCTGGCGCTCGACCCCGAGGTCGCCGCGCGACGATTTGCCAGCGAGCGCGATTCGCTGCAGGTCGCGATTGTCGGCCTCATGGGCTATTACCAGCTCCAGGCGGCCACGAGCGATGCGCAGGTCCGACAGGCGTTGCAGCTGATGCAGCTGGCCGCGCCCTTCATGCCCGAGCCTGAGCTCACGCTGGGCATGGCCGACGCCCACGCCCGGCTTGGGGCACCCGCCCGCGCGCGCGCGCTCGCCGAACTGGTGGTGGCCACGCACCCCGAGCACGCACCCCAGGCGCGCGCACTGCTCGCGCGCCTCAACGCCGCGCCGTGATCGATCCGTCCGCGCCGCCAGCCTTGGAGGTGCTGCTCGTCGAAGACCACGCCGAGCTGAGCGAGAGCCTGCGCGCCGCCCTGACGGCGCGTGGGCTTCACGTGCACCACGCCGTGGACGGTCGCGCGGCACTGATGATGGCGCTCGCCGAGCCACCCGATGTGCTCGTGCTCGATCTCACGCTGCCAGGCCTCGACGGGCTGCACGTGTGCCGACGCCTGCGGGCACGCGCCGATCGACACATCCCGGTGCTCATGCTCACCGCGCGTGACACGCTCGCCGACAAGCTCGCGGGCTTCGAGGCCGGTGCCGATGACTATCTCATCAAGCCATTCGCCACCGAGGAACTGCACGCGCGCATTCTCGCGCTCGCGCATCGTCGACGTGCTGGGACCACGCACCTGCTGCAGATCGGCTCGCTCACCATCGACCGACGAACCGGCCACGCGACGCGCGCGGGGCAGCCACTGGCGTTGCGACAGACAGCACATCGGATCCTGCTCATCCTGGCCGAGGCCTGGCCGCGCGCCGTCACTCGCAGCGAGCTGATCCGGCAGCTCTGGCGTGATGACCCGCCAGAGTCCGACCCGCTGCGCACGCATCTCTATCTGCTGCGACAGGTGCTCGACAAGCCGTTTGCCGTCCCCATGCTCGAAACCGTCCACGACGTGGGTGTCCGCCTGCGCGCCGATCAATGAGTCGGCCGCTCCGCCGTCGGTCGCTCTACACACGCCTCATGCGTGCGTTCGGCGTGTACGCCGTGTTGGTCGCGCTCGTCTTCGGCGGCGCGGCGGCAGTGTTCCTGTACATCGTCGAAGATCGATTGTTCGATCAACAGCTGGCCGATGAAGCCCAGGCACTCGTCACGCTTCGGCAGCGCAACGGTCATTGGCCGACACCACGCGCTCCGCATCTGTCAGTGCATACCGACACGGCCACGCTCCCCGACGACGTGCGCGCCGTCCTCACGCACGATCCGTGGCGGCGCGAGGTCCATGGCACACACGGCCGCCATTTTCACGTCCGCGCGCTCGATGTCGCACTGCCAACAACGCGCGCGGTCCCGCCCTCGGCGTGGCTCGTCGCCGATGTGAGCGACCGCCTCGTCGTGCGCGCAATGCGCCGAACCCTGCTGCAGAGCTGGGGTGGGATCATCGTGGGGCTGCTCACCCTCGCGCTGCTGACCGCCATCGTCCTCGCGCGTCGCGTCCACGCACCGCTCGCCGCGCTCGCCAACGCAGTCGCCGATGACGAGAGCGACGTGCGCGACGTCGTGCCAGCCAGTGCCGACGCCGAAGTGCTCGTGCTCGCCGACGCCCTCGCCGACGCGCGACGTCGCGTGTCAGCGTATGTCGCGCGCGAACGCGCCTTCACGCGCGACGCCAGCCACGAGCTGCGCACCCCGCTGAGTGTGATGCACACGAGTACGCATCAGGTGCTCGCCGATCCCACCCTGTCACCGACGAGTCGCCGGCTGCTTACGCTCTCGGCGCGCTCCATCACGCAGCTGCAGCGCACCATCGACACCTTGCTGCTCCTGGCGCGTGACGCCGTGCCGATCGGCGGCGAGCCCACCGCCATCCGACCGACGCTCGAAGCCGCCGTCCTGGAGCTCGCCGACGCGCTCGACGAACGTGGACTGCACGTATCGCTCGACGTACCGCGGACCGCCACGCTTCCCGTGCCGGAGCCGGTGCTGCGCCTCCTGCTCGCCAACGTGCTCGGCAACGTGCTCACGCATGCCGCCCCGGGACCCGTGACCGTGCGACTGCACGACGACGCCCTCAGCCTGCAGAATCGACGCGTCGACGACAAGAGCGAGAGCAGCGACCCCAGTGCGGCGCCGCGCTCGGGCTTCGGACTGGCGCTCGTGCGACGAGTCGCAACGGCCGTCGGCCTGGCCGTGACGGTGGACATCACCCCCGAACACTTCACCGTCGCGTTGCAGCCGGCCCGCTGAGCCCGTCCCGCGCACTATCTTTCCCGCATGAGCGTCCTCTACCTCGTCGTTCCGCTCGCCCTGATCATCGCCGGCGTCGCCGTGTGGGCGTTCGTCTCGGCCACGAACCGTGGCCAATTCGACGACCTCGATACGCCGGCGCTGCGCATGCTCCACGACGATGACGAGCGTCGTCCGCCGACGGAGCCGCCGCGCTGACAACGAGCACGCGGGGTCGTCCGGTGCGGTTGTAACGCCGCAGACCGGCGCGTCAGCTAGTGCTTGTGCGGGTGCGGATGCGCCTCGTAGTGCTGCCGCAGCAGATCCTTGCCGTAGTCGTTGCCGTTGGGCGTGCGGATCACCGCGTGCACGTGTGCACGCAGCGGCGTCCGCACCTCCGGATAGAGGCGCCGAATGCCCACTGGCAGCTGGTGATCGAACTCGATCAGCACGACCGGACTGTGCACGCGATAGTAGAACACGCTGGTGTCGCTCTGTCCGCCGATCCACGCAAACCACGTGTCATCGAGGTGCGCCCGCACCTCGTCCATCTTCACGCGCGCGTGTTCGTCGCGCGTGTTGCGCACGAACTCGTGCACGAGATCGAGCAGCTGCTCCCGTTGCGGCGCCGAAAGCGTCGACGCACGAACACCGGCGTAGTCGAGCACGACGTTATCGCGAAACGCTTCCCCCACGTTGTCATTGCCCGTCTTGCTCACGCGGAGCACAGCCTGCGCCCGCTGCGCGTCGGTGAGCGCCCTGACGAACGCGAGCCCCTTCGCCTGCTCGGTCTGCAGGATCGACGTGCCGGCGTAGCGCCCCATCGTGGCCGTCACCGGTTCCGAGCCGAAGAAGCTCGGCGTCATCACCACCTGATCACCGAGCACGAAGTAGTTGATGATCAGATGATGTCCATCGATCTGCCACCCCCACGGCTCTGTCGCCGATGGTGTTCCGAAGATGGTGATCCAGTACAACCATTCGCCGTACTGCTCGAAGTCATTCGCGTTGAGCTCACCGAGCGTGTGATTGAGACGCATGATGTCACGCGAGAGCTGCAACCCCGTCGCACTCAGGGATGCACGCAGCAGGCCGAACGCGGCTTCGCGCTGCACCTCCGTCATCTCGTCGAAGCCAACCCCGCGACGCACATAGAAATGCTGGTTCATCCAGCTGCGCCATTCGGGATCATCGACACCGAACACCGTCTTCGCACGCTGCGCAGCCGTCAGCGCGCGCAGGAACGCATCGGCCGCATCGCGCACCGGTGCCGTGGACACACCGGTGGCTCGCACCGGGAAGAGACCGCGCTGCACCACGCCATTCGCGCTCACGCCGCGAAACGGCTCGGCCAGACCGCGCGCCTCCGATTCGATCGAGCGCTGCAGGAAGGCAGCCGCCCGTTGCGGCGACAGCTGGGTGGGCGGCACCAGCGCGGAGGACACCACGTCGGGGCCCGGCGGCACACGCCGCGCGTCTGGCGTCGCGCCTGGACTCGGTGTGCAAGCAAGCATCGCCAGTGACAGCAGCACCATCGACCGAGCAGCGCGCGGGGAAGCCGACATCATCGGACCTCAGGCATGTGGGGACGCGCGCGATCGACCGACCAGCGCTCAGGGCTGCAAACGTACACTCAAGGACGGCATGGCGCCGGGGAGATAGCGCGGCACCTGCTGATACGCCTGTTCACCAACCGCATCGATCGCACGGAAGAGGGAATAGTCGAGCACATTGCGCCGATTGAAGAGATTCTGCACCGCGGCGCCGAACTCGGCCGACCACGGACCGAGGCGCGTCGTCCACGTCACGCCCAGATCGGTTTCGAGAATCGCCGGACGCGACGCCGCCCCGGGATCGCGCACGGGCAACCCTTCGCCCAGGTCACCCACGGACAACAGGTCGTAGTACGACTGACGCAGCGCCCACGTGCGGCCCCACGTCCCACGGGAGCGGACCGCCACGACCCATCCACTCGACGGCCGAGCTTCGATCGACACGAGCGCGCGATGCGGCTCGTTCCAGGGCGTCGGCTGCATCGAACCCTCGAAGCGCGATGGGAAGGTGCGTCGCGAGACGCCAAAGTCGTAACCGGCCTCGACACGCACCGGCAGGCCACGCGACCGGTCCGACCATCCGTTCCACCACACGTAACCGTCACGCGTTGCGCGGACCCCAATCCCGTACGCTTCCCCACGCGCACCCGAAATGAACGTCTCCGGCGGTACAC